>CEPX01065339.1_pt1 | contig 15496 bp, 28 predicted proteins | sample 361361 | NCBI WGS metagenome assembly CEPX01 (sample SAMEA2619974, study PRJEB7988) | marine metagenome | biome: marine biome (ENVO:00000447); feature: mesopelagic zone (ENVO:00000213) & marine oxygen minimum zone (ENVO:01000065); material: "saline water (ENVO:00002010), including plankton... | reverse complement strand
AATACTTTCCAAAATTCTTATATCTTGTCTAAATCCTGCTACTTGTAAACCAGATGATGCAATTTTATTTGCTTGCGATTTTGCATCCATTCCAGATGTTTTTACCCAAAATATTGAAAATAATGTTGAGAAAAACACAAAAAACAAAATATGAGTTATTCCCTGAAATAAATGTCTCCATAAAAATCCTCCCCTAATAAATAATTCTAAAATATTAGTTGATCCCATCCAGAATGCAAGTCCTGAAACAGCTTGTCCCTGAACAAAATGTCCAAAGAAATCACTGGCGTAAAGAGAAATTTTTGCAATTCCTCCACATTCTCCACCTTCTATCAAACAAGGCGCTGCAGCATTTTCAATAATTCCTCCAAAAAGTTGAGCATTAGCCATTAATGCAGCTGTTAAAATAACAGGAATAACAGAAGCATAAAAAAATGATAATGGCCATTTCACACCATATCCTCTAATTCTTCCAAAAGATAAAGGAATTTCAACCTTTAATGATTGAACCCAAACAACTATTAAAAATATTAATAATGTTGATAAAATAGCAGCAAAAGCAGATAAAAACTCTATAGAATATTTATTAATTATTGATTGTACTAAAACAAAAACCTTTCCAGAACAAGGAGTTCCCTTAAAATCTAACAGACAATTTCTTCCTTGTTGATTTACAAATTGAAAAGCACTTGTAAATAATCTCCATGATACTCCTGCACCAATAAATAAACTAACACCTGAACCAAATCCCCATTTAGTTGTTAAATCATCCATGTAAAAAATTGCAAGCCCGCCTAAAATTAATTGCAAAATTACAATATGTGCAAATCCTGGAGATGCCTGAAGTCCTTGCATCATTACATAAATAACTGCTTCAAATATTATAAAAAAGAAAACTAATAATTTTTGAATTCCCTGAAAAAATTTCTTTCCTTCAACAGTTGTTGTATCAATATTTAATATTCCTGATCCTGTAAGCAATTGTAAAATAATTGATGCCATTACAATTGGACCAATACCAAGAGATATGATACTTCCAAAATCTGTTCCTAAAATAATTGCAAGATATTCAAATCTTTCAAGGGCATTATTTGAAAGTCCAAAAAGAGAAATATTAGCAAGAACAAAAAATAAAACTAAGACAATTATAGTCCATTTTAATTTTACATTAAAACCTACTTTTTTTTCTTCTGGTTTTTTAACTTCAGGGATATAATTAAATATTTTTCTTAAGTCCATCTTTTTTTACAATCTCTTTTTGAACAGGAATTTGTATTTCTCCACCTTTTTCCTTAACTTTCTTCAATGCTGATTTAGATGCTTCTTTTGCTTTTATAATTAATTTATTTTTAACAACCCCTGTTCCTAAAATTTTATAATTTTTTAAATTAATTTCAAAAGTATCTCCTACTTTCTTCCCATATTTTCCTAAATTTAATCCAATATCTCTTAAATTAATTCTTAATCTTATATCTCTTTTAGTTCCACGACTTGTTATTCCTTGCTTTCCAAAATATTTATGTCCATATCTTTTAGTTACGAGTGTTTTTTTATGATCTGCTCTTTTTCCACTACCAGACATTCCTTTTCCACCTCTATGTCCTGTTTTTTTGTGTTTTTTTCTAGCTCCCCAACCATGAGTTCCCATACCTCTTCCATGAGCTCTTGATGATTTTTTACGTTTTTTTGTTTTCATTTTATAAATTTCTTATGTTAAACATTTTATTTGCTAATATTTTTTCTTCTCCAATTAAATGTATTTGAGTTGGAAATAGTCCCATATCAAATTTTGGTATAAAAGGGAAACCTCCCTCTCCATAGTATTTATTTAATGAACATCTTGAATTCCTAATAGCTAATATTTCCTCGTCTTCTCGAATTAATATGACATGCCCCTTTTCATTAAATCCAGCATATATTGCATTGTATTTGGAATTTTCCTTGAGTGTTCCATAAAATCCTTTTATACCATACTTTAAGTCAATTTCTTCCATCTTATAACATCCTCTCAACTAATTCATTTATTTTATCTTTATTATTTCCTAAAACTCCTTTTGGAAAATGAAATTTACTTTTTATTCCTTTTCGTGGAGGATGTAATCTAAAAAATGGCTTTAAATTTAATTCTTCATATTTTTTCCCTTTTTCTAATTCTTCAGCAGCTTTTTTTAAATCAACTTTCTTTTTCTTATCAACTAATTGTCCTCTTTTTTCAATTAATTTTTCAAAAACTTCTTTTTTTATTTCTCCATATGCAACAAAATCTTTTAGTTTTTTTATCATTCCTAATTGTTCTTTTTTGGGATTTATTACAACACAAACATATTTTCTTCTTAATCTTAATCTATTTAGAGTTTCAACTATTTCTTTTTTTAGTCCTACTTGTCCACGAATTCTAATTATTGCTATCATTTTTTATAAATTGAGTTTGTTTTTTCTAGAGCATCAATACAAGCTTTTATCAAATTAAAAGTTGTTCTCTTTCTACCTTGTGTTCTACTATATACATCTTTAATTCCTGCAAGTTTTAATATCTTTTTTAATTCATTTGCAACAACAAGTCCTGTTCCTTGTGATGCTGGAATTAAAGTTACTTTTACACTCCCTGATTTACCTGTTACCTTGAATGGAACAGTATGTAATTCTGAACATGCACAATCAAATCCAGCACAAGTTCTTTTTATTTTAAAAATATTTAATTTAGCTTTTTTTATTGCTTTATCTCTTGCAGGTAATGTTTCTTTAGATTTTCCAGAACCTACTCCAATATGTCCATTATGATCTCCAATAACAGCAAGTGTTGAAAACGTTGGAACATTTCCTTCCCTTGTTTTTCTTTGAGTTTGACGCCAGGCTCTTCTTTTTCCTCCCCCAAATTTTCCTTTTGATTGGCCGATTGCAAGTAAATCAGATTGAACATTAATCAAAGAATCAACAATTTCAGTTTCAAGAATTTTTCTATTATTTTCTAAGACTTCCTCAATTTCTTTTATTTTTCCGTCTTTTACTTCTTTTCCAAGTTTTGTTTTCGGGCTCCAAGCAGCTATTGCTTCTTTTTTTTCAGCTTCAAAATCTCTTTTTTCTCGGGGTTTTCTTTTATACATCATTCCTTTCCTATTTTTGATTTAATTTCTTCAAAGATTTGCGAAAAATCTTTTTTCATATGTTTCCCTTTTATTCTATTTTCATCTGGAAAGATATCTTCTTTAGATTTTATTTCAATTCCAGAATCAATTAATCCTTTTAAAAAAGAATAGATTTTTGTTTTATGTAATGGCCTAATCATCCCAAAATCAATAATTGGTTTTTCCAATTTTTTTGAAATTATTTTTTTACCTATTAAAAATCCTGTTAAATATGATGCAGGAAGTGATTTTAAACTTCCATTAAATTCTTTTGGCCAACCATATTTCATTAATTGTTTTGAATTTATAGAAATTTCAACTTTATCTTGTGCTTGTTTACTTGTAACATATTGTGTAATAATATATTTATTTGTTTTTCTAAAGACTAATCTAGGAGATTTACCTTTAAGTAACTTGATTCTTTTCAAGTAATTTGTTTTATTTTCCTTTCTTCTTCTTTTTAATGTTTTCATTTTAATCCCTTAAGATATTCTTTTAAATGTGATTTGCTTCTGAAAATTCTGTTTCTTATTTTTTTCCTAATGTCATTTGCCTTTTCATTGGATAATTTTCCCTGTTTTTTCAATTCAGCAATATATTTTCTCAATTTTCTAGTCATTATTACATATTCTTGTTTTCTTTTATTTACTTTTTTTCTTATATTTCCAGTACTTCTTCTTTTTCTTTTATTTTTACTTTTTTTCTGCCCTTTTTTTTCTTTTATAATTATTGCTCCTTCTTTTTTCAAATCTCTAATATCTTGTTTTGTTATTGCTTCTTTAATTTCATTTAACCTTGATTTTAAGAAGATTATTCTTTCTTTTCCTACTTTTAGAGTTTTTCTTGAAAGTTCTTTTTTCTTTTTTAAATTCATTTTTTATTCTCCTTTTTTGGTTTTAAAATTTTTTTAATATTTAAATTACTAATCTTAATTTTCAAATCTTTTGCCATTTTTGCTATTTCTATTTTCTTTTTTTTACCCATCTTTCCAATTGTTATTTCTTTAATTTTTTTATTTTTTTCAAAATCTTTAATATTTTTAATAATTGGAATCTGTTTGTTTTCAGTTTTTTGTTTTTTATAACCAATACTAATTACTTTTGGATATCCTTTTCTTTTCTCTCTCATTTTATTATCTCTTCCCTTAGGATTTCTCCAAACTTGTTTTTTCTTTCTTCTTTTTCCGAGTTTACTATGCCGATTCCAATTTCTCCTTAAAAATTTTATTCTCATATTTCTACACCATCCTTGCTGATAATATGACAACCATCTTGAAATACTCGTTTATCTTTTGCTCTAATTTTAGTCGCTTGCTCAAAATTTGCAGCTATTTGTCCTGCTAATTCCTTATCTACTGATTTTATTGTGATAATATCTTTGTTAATATCAACTTCTCCAGAAATTTTTAATTTTCTAGGTATTTTTTCTCCTAAAAAGTTTTTTATTGTTGCTTCATTCCCCTTAATTTCAACACTAAATGGAAAATGACTAAAACATATTTTTAATTTATATTCAAATTTTTTCTGAACCCCTCTAATCATATTATTAATATGTGCAGAAATTGTGTTTATCATTCTTTTTTCTGTTTTTGTTGCTTTTTTACTTCCAATAACGATTGTTTTATCTTCTTTTTCAAAAACTAATTTATTTATATTAAATGTTTTTTTATTTTCTCCTTCAGGACCTTTTATAATTAAAGTATTTCCGTCTATCTCTGCTTTTATTCCTTCGGGAATAACAATCTTTTGAAATATTTCTTTTTTCATTAGTAAAAATATGCAATTAAGCTTCCTCCTATTTTCTTTTCTTGTGCTTCTTCGTGAGTTATTAATCCCTTATTTGTTGATACGACCATTGTTCCGAAATTTCTTGATGGCAGATATCTTCTTCTATATTTTTCAATTTGAGTTTTATCAACACTAAATCTTGGTTTTATTGCTTTGCATTCAGATAATTCCCCTATTGTTACTTCAATAATTTTTCCTTTACTATCAATTTTATATTTTTTTATAATATTTTTTTGTTTCATTATCTTTAATATTTCAATTAGTAAATTTGAAATCCTATTTATCTTTACAGTTTCTTTTTTTGCTCTTTTAGCATTTTTGATCATATTCAAAGCATCTGCAACAATATCTTGTGACATTTTAACTAAACTTCTTAAAACCGATTTCTTCTGCTATTTCTCTAAAACAGTGTCGACATAAATTTAATTCATATGATTTAATATGGGCTCCAAATCTCCCACATCTTTCACATTTTTTTACAGATATTCCTATTTTCTTCACTTTTGGTTTATTATGTTTTAAGAATTTTGCCATTACAACTGGCTTACTTCTCAATTGTTTCAATATTTTTCTCCAATCACTTGCTGTCATTTTAAATAAATTCTGTCTGGAAATTTTCTTCCATAAATTTAATTATTTCATCTGGAGAGATTATTTGTCTTTTAGGTATTTTTCCTCTCTTTATTTTTTTTAATTTTACTCTTCTTCCAGATCTAATAAATACTACAGTTATGTCAAATCCCATAATTCCAATTTCTCTTTGATATTCTACTCCAGGAATTTCAATATATTCCTTTATTCCAAAGGAAAAGTTATTCTCACTTATTTGTTTTTTCTTTAATTTATTATCTATTGTAATTAACATTTTTTTTAAAAGTTCTTTAGCATTTTTTCTTATAGTTACAACTGCTCCTACTTCTAAACCAGGCCTTACTTCTAATGAAGGTATTCTTTTTTTTGATTTCATTTTTGCAGGTTTTTTATTTGTAAGCAGACTTAAAAGTTTTACTCCTTTTTCTAATTCTTCCTTAGTTCCACCTACACTTAAAACAACTTTTTCTATTTTTATATTTCTCATAATATTATCTTTCATTATTCTATTACCATTAATTGTTTAATTAAAACATTAACATTTTTCTTGTTAATAACTGATTCTGTAATTTTTCTTTCTGAATTTATCTTGTTTATTATTCCTGTTTCCCCTGTATGTTTTCCTCCAATAATAATTATCTTTGCTTTTTCTTTTAAGGGAATACACTTTTCTATTTTTTTATCCTTAAGATTAATTAAAACAGAATCATTTACATGACATTTAATGTCTGATAAGAAGTTTTTCCCATCACTTAAATTTAATTGTATCTTCTTCCCTTTTAATATTTTCTTATTTATGATTTTAGATATTTTCTTATTTGTTTCTGTTTCTTTTATTTGAAATTTCCCCTTATTTGATAGTTCCATTCTATAATGTTTTTTTGAAGGAACAATGGATAAAAGGTCAAATAGTAACATTGGATTTTTTTCATCTTTTACTATTCTGTTATTAAGTAAAATATGTTTTGAGTGTATTGCTTTTTTTACTTCTTTTCTATTTTGAGCAAGTTTCAGTATATCTCTTAAAACAATCAATATAGGGATACTATTTTTTAGATTATTGTTAGGTCTAACTACATAAGCAGTTCCCTTTCTAGGTATTGGCCAATTTTTGGGTGTTTTTTGTCTTTTTAAGTGCATTGTAAATTTCCTTCTAATTTTAGTTTATTATCTGATTCATGCAACTTAATTAAATTTTTTGCGGATTTTAATTGTCTTGTGAGATAATCTTTTATTTGAGAATCTTTTTCAAATATTATTATTGCTTCATTATCTATTTTGTTCTCAAGTTTGTCATCACACATAGCATACTTTTTTGGATCAAGATATTCTTTACGATAATGTAATATTTCATGCAATAATATAAAAGTTTGAGATTCTTCATTAAAAGCGATATTTATCTCAAAACTTGGAAGAGGGTAATATTCTCTTGGTCCCCAAAAAGAGGTTCCTTGATAACTCATAGGGTCTTCTTCACTTTCAAAAAAACCTATTCTAGTAGGACTAATAACATCTAATAGTGAAAATAATTCTTGATCTAAAAGGCAATTCATTTTACTTTTTTCCCTCCTTAAGTTCTTCTTTTGGTTTTTCTTTTATTTGTTTTGATTCTTCAATAATATCTTTTCCTAAAACTCTTCCACGTTTTCTATCGTCTAAATTTAATTCAGTAATTTGTAAATTTGAAGGTTGCAATTTCACATTTACTTTTGAGCCATCTTGTTTCTTTACTTGAATTCCTTCAATTATTATCTTAGATAATTTTAATTTTACTTCTATTACTTTTCCTTGTTTCTTCTTAAATTTTCCTCTCATAACTTTTACAATATCTCCTTTTTTTAGAGGAACATTTCTTTTCTTGTATTTTTTTCTTAATTCTTTTGATAAATTAACACTGATAAACTTTTTTCTAATATGTAATGGAGCATTAGCTAAGTATTTTCTTTGTTTTCTTGGTTGTTTACTTGCTTTCCAGTGTTTGCTAAATTCTTTTTTCATTTTATAAACTTCTTACCCCCTCAACTATTTCTAATCCAGCAGTTTGCCATCTTATTCTTTTCGGATATTTAGATACATCTTTTCCAAAAGCTATTGCAGAATCTCTCGCTTTAGAATAATTTTTATTTATCAATTCAAGACTATTATTATAAAATGGCATTAATGCTTCCTGTCTCCATATATCTCCCAATATATTTATCATTTCATTAATTGCATGTCCTCCGCTTAAATATCCCTTTTTGTTTTCCACTTTAATATACAATTGAAGCAATTTTTCCAACGCTTGGAAATCGCTCCATTACCTCCCTTGCAATTGGTCCTTTAATTTGAGTTCCTTTCGGGTTTCCTTTTTCATCTTTTAATATTGCAACAGCATTATCTTCAAATGCTATTCTTTCTCCATTAAGTCTTCTATATGATTTTTTCTGCCTTATAACAACAGCATCAAAAACTTTTCCCTTCATATCAGGAATTCCTTTTCTTATACTAACTTTTACCCAATCAGCAATTTTTGCACAAACTTGTTTACCTTTTTTTGCTTTTGCTCTTTTGACAGATACTAATTTAACTATCTTTGCTCCACTATTATCGGATGATACCATATATGCTCCTAAATTCAATCCAGGTGTAACTTTTGCTGATATTGCTTTCATTTTTTCTTCTCCTTATTTACTTTTCCAATGACTGCGAAATGTATAATTTTACTTAATGGTCTGCATTCTTGTATTTTTATTAAATCTCCAATATTAATTTTATCTTCCATACAAACAGGAAGTCTTGCATGAATTTTTGTTCTCGATTTAGCATATCTTTCATATTTTCTTATATAAATCATTCTAGTAAATTCAATTGTAATTCTTTTGTGGAATTTTTTAATTACCTTCCCTTCAAAAGTTCTTCCCCTAACTTTTAGACTTCCATGAATATGACAATTTTTATCATCGCATCTAGTTCCAACTATTTTTACTTCTTCTATTTTTGTTTCTGTTTTTTTCTTCATTTTCATTTTGTTTAGTGTATGTTTTTAATCAATTGATTCTTCTTCAAATCCAAGTTTAACCAAGATTTCTTTTATCTTGTTTTTATGGAATCCTTGAAGCTCTATCATGTTATCTTTGTAAGTCCCACCACAAGCAAGCTCATTTTTTAGAGCTTTTGCGATTTTTTTTACATCAATTCCATGCTCAAATCCAGTAACAATTGTGACAATCTTTCCATATCGCTTCTTGTCAGTTGTTACTTTTATCTTCTGTGAACTCTTTACGATTTGTTCACATACACATGCTTGCTTAGGCAAGCCACATTTTGGACATATTTCCATGTTATTTATTGAGTGTTAATATTCTTGCAATAATTTTTTTAATTTCTTTGATTTTTGAACTTCCTGATTTGGAAGCATTTACTTTTGATTTAACTAATTCCATTTTTAGTTCTTTTAGCTTTTTGTCTCTTTCAGTTTTTTCCATTTTTTTAATATCTTTGAATTTTAAAGCACTCATTTTTTCTTTGTTTTCTTTTTAATTTTTATTTTCTCTTCAGGTTTTTCTGAATTGATTTTTAATTTTTCAATAAGTTTGTCATCAATATTTACTTTATCTACAAGTTTTGCATGAGGCGAGAGAATACTTACTTTTACTCCAACGACACCAGGTTTTGTTTGAGCTCTTGATTGTGCCCGATCAACTACTTTTGCACTATCTCCTGCTTTTTTTAAATATCCTTGAGCAAATCTCCATGATTTTGCTCTTGCACCAGGAAGTTTTCCACTTAATCTTATTTCAACTCCAAGTGCTCCTGCTTTCATTATTTTTTCTAGAGTTCTATATGAAATAACTTTGAATTTTAAAGGTCCAAATCGTTCTAATCCAAGAGCAATTTCATCTGCCATTATTTGTGCATCAAATTCAAATTCTAGTATCTCATCTATTTCAATATGAGGATTTTCAAGTTTAAATTTAGTTTTTAAGATTCTTGTTAATTCTCCTATTTTTTCTCCACCACGTCCAATAACTAATCCAGGTTTGTTTGTTGAAATAATTATTTTTTCTCCAATTGGTGTATATTCTATTCTAACTTTACTTATTTTTCCCTTTCCAAGTGATTTTTTTATAGATTCTCTAATTGCAAATTCTTCTTTTTTGAGTTTAATTACTTTTTTTTCTTCCATTTTTTCTCCCTCGCAATAATTTTAACATGACTTCTTTTTTTTCTTACTGCCCCAAATTTACTATAAGGTCTTGAGCCAAGATTTGCAATAGCATCAGTAATTATTGGATTATTTAATTCACTTGAATTTGAGAGAAGGCTTTTTAATAATTTTATAAAATGTTCTACTGCTTTTTTTGGATATCTGCCAGACATTATTTTTCCTTTTCTATGTGGGATTTCTCCTTTCATTGGAACTGCTTTTTTATAACTAAGTACTTGTTCTAAATCAGATATTGCATTTTCTATTTTTTTCCCTTTAATAAAATTGCAGATTGCAACTGAATGTTTTGTTGAAATGGGTAAACTTCTTCCATTAACAACTGCAATTGTTTTTTTGATTTTAGGAGTTTCTTTTTTAGATGATTTAACTTCCTTCTTTTCAATGACTTTTTCATCTTTTTCTGATTTAACTTGAGGCACATCAACTATTTTTTTTGGAGCACTTGCTAGTTCTTGTTTTTTCATCGCTTTCATTTGTTTTTTTTCTGGATTATAATCTTTTTCTGTCATTTTTATTTTTTAGCTTTTGCTTTTGATCCTTTAGTTGCGCCTACACCGACCTTTCCATGTTTTACTCTTCCACGAGTTAGAGCAAATTCTCCAAATTTATGTCCTAACATTTCTTTTATTACTTCTACCTGAATAAAATTTCGTCCATTATAGATTTGAATTTTCATACCAATCATGTCTGGGACAATTACTAAATCTCTTTTATGAGTTTTTATTGGTTTGTTGTTTCCTATTTTTTTCTTAGATCTGCTAATAAATTCTTCAATTTCCTGAAAATTTCTAAGAACAGTTCTTCTTTGCCTTGATTTTAATAATTTTGCAAATTCTCTAACATCTAGAGTTTTTAATTCTTCTAGTGTTTTTCCTTTAAATGTAAATTGTTTTTTTTGTATTTCCATTTTATTTTCTTTTACCAGTTCTTTTCGGCCTTAATAATCCTACTTTTCTTCCTGGAGGAGCATTTCTTTTAGCAATCTTGCTTTTTGGATTTTTTGCTCTTCCTGAACCAAATGGATGATCTATCGCATTCATTTTAACAGCTGAAGTTCTAGGCCATAATTTACTTTTTGATTTTTTAATATGAAATTTTTTACCAGCTTTAACAACTGGTTTATCTAATCTTCCAGCTCCTGCAATTACTCCAATTATTGCTCTGCAATTTGGATTAAATTTCTTTTCTTTTTTTGAAGGCATTAATACATATATATCTTTTTCAATTATTCTACTAATTACTGCTGAATTTCCTGCACTTTTTATAAAAACCCCTCCATCTCGAGGTCTTGACTCAATATTATAAATTTTTGTTTTTACAGGGATATTTTTTAATTCAGTTATATTTCCTTGTTTAATATCCTTTCCTTCAAAATTTATTTCTTGTCCTTCAACCATTTCTTTAAATGCAGGAATATAAAAAATTCCTTTTTCATATTTTATTTTCGCTAAAGGGGAACTATGAGCTGCTGAATTAAATAATTTAATAACAATACCATGTCCTTTAAGTTTTGATGGATATTGAAGTTTGTATCTAAATGCTTTTTTCTTAACTCTATAAGTATGGCTTCCTTTTCCTCTAGCTTGTGTAATTATTCTTTTTCCCATTTTACATTAATCCTAATTTCGTTGCTAAATCAATTGCAGGAAATTCTTTTTTTAATTTAACATAAGCATATTTTTTGTTTCCTTTAATTAATGTTCTAATTTTTTCAATTTTAACATCAAATAAACCTTCAATTTCCTTTTTTATATCTTTTTTTGTTTTATTCATATCTGTTCTGAATGTTAAGACATTTTGTGATTCAATCATCATTACTGCTTTTTCAGTTGCTAAAAGTTTCATTTGAATCTTTCTCCTAATTCTTTAATTGATTGTTCGGTATAGAGAGTAAGTCTTCCTGAGCCACCTTTAGCTAAATTTGTTACACTTAATTTACCTGTATTTACAATGTCAAAGGCATTTGTTTGTAATTTTTCCTTATTTCCAATAACTAATAATAATCCTGCATTTTTTTTGTATTTTCTACCTCTCATTTTTCCAATCCCTGCTCTAACTTTCTTTTTTTGTAATGCTAAATCAAATAATTGTTTTCCAAGAATTTTTTTTAAGCTAGAAATTAATTCTTTTGCTTTTAAAGAAGTTATTGATGACTCAACAATTAATGGAAGATTGTCAATTTTTTCATTAAGCCTTTCATATTTTCTTATTAATTTTTTTTCATTTGCTGTTGCACTTATTGCTGAGAATAATGCAATTTTTAATTCTTTTTTATTTATTTTTTTAGTATTAATCATTGAAAGAACTTTTGGGGGATGTGCTCTCATTCCTCCTTTTGCAAAAGGAATTTCTGCAGCTTCCCAATTAAATTGAGAACCCTTGCTTGACATTATTTTTCTTGGAACTCTTGATGCGCCTCTTCCATAACCACTTCTCCAAACATGACGTCTATGAATTACTTTCCCTTTAGCAGAATGTTGTTTTCCTGCAACAGGAGATGGAGAATAAGGTTGTTTTGTTTTTTTAGCTTCTAAAACCTTAGAAAGAATATCTTCTCTAACTTTTTGAGAAAAACATTTAGGTAAATCAATTTTTCCTTTTTCTTTTCCAGTTATATCTAATATATTTGCTTTCATCTTAATTCAATTAATTCAAAATCTTTCTTTAATTGTTTTTTTGATTTCCTTAAAGGAGCAGTAATTAATAATTGTCTTTTTGAAGGTCCTTGAACTGAACCTCTAACAAGAATATAATCTGTTTTAATATTTCCAAAATTTTTTATGTTTTTTAATTTATCATCTGATTTTCCCATATCTACTATTTTATTATTATAAACAATTCTTGTAAACGTTCCTAATTGCCCTGCTTGCGGAACACGAAAAGTAACTCTTGCAGGATGCCATGGACCTAAACTTCCAGGCCTTCTTCTACCCTTTTCGGATTTATGAGATTTAAGTGTAATTCCAAATCTTTTTACAGGACCTTGTAATCCTTTTCCTTTTGTTAATCCTCTTAAATCAACTAATTCTCCTTTTTCAAAAATATCTAAAACAGAAATTTCTTTATTTAAGTTCTCTTTTATAAATTTAATTTTTTCTTCAAGATTTCCAATAAGTCCTATTTCAATTAAATCAGGAGTCTTTTTTATTCCTGTTTTTTTAACTTGGGAATAAACAATTACTCTTACATTATCATATTCATCTTTTATATCATCTATTTTTTTAATATTTTTCTTTGGAATTTTAACCTTTCTTTTTAATTCCTTATCAAGATTTTCTGCGAGTATTTCTTTTATAACTTCTCCATTTTTATAAAATCTAACAGAAAATATTTTTAAAGAGGGACATTCAAGAACTGTAATAGGCACAATTATTTTTTTACCTTTAGTCATAGAATCAGGAGTATTATCTTTTACATAAGCAGACATCATTCCTGCCTTATAACAAATAAATCCTTTGAGATTTTTCCCAGAATTAATAGAATCCCAGTTCACTCTAGGTAAAAGTTTATTGACCCTTTTTCTTGGCCAAAACTGCAAACTTCCCTTTCTGGGTGATTTTCTTGTAGGCATTTATTAGTAATTTTGCGGATAACATTTTAAATCCCTGGAATAAATTATGAAGAAAAAGAGGGTTTAAAAGTCCTTCGATTTTGAATTTAAGAAATTTTTATTGATATTATGCTTCAACATCCACTAATGTTTTTTCCCTACGTTTATTTCTTAATTCTCTAAATCCATAATAGAAGAAATGAGCAAACGAGGCTGGAAGAACCATTCCTGCGGACTCTCCAAGAGAATAAAATTCCTTTTTTTTCATTTTAGAGATTATTTCAGGGTCATTTATTAGTAAATCATACTCATTATATAATCTTCTTAATTTGGTTAAATTTTCTTGTGCTTTTGTTGAAGAAGGTTCTTCAAATAATAATTTATCTTTATTTAATAGATGTAATTCTTTTTTTAAGTGATTTACTCTAGAGAGATTTAGTTCTGTAATTTTTTGAGAGTAATAATTAGCTATTGCAAGTCCTCCAAAGAGAGCTAGTGACCCAACAAGGAGATAGGAAAGTCCTTCTTTTATACTCATAATAATCTTCATAAAAAATACTATTTAAGATTTTATATCCTATAATATAAAGTATAGAATCAAGCTTCGAAATCAATCTCATTTTTAATTTCTTTACCATCACATTCAATTGTTCTGATTAATTTTCCTTTTCTTTTGGCAAGTTCTCTCATTTTAGCAAAATCTTTTGAATTACCAATATCTGTTGTAACTAAATCTTTGATAATATATTCATGAACTGCTTTAGCTTTTCTACAATCTCCAAGATCCCAGAAAAAATCATCTTTAACTCTTGCAAAATATTTTTTATCAAGTTCTATTTGACAAAACTTATCATCAATTTTATTTTCATTTTTACCTGGTTTAGGTAATTTCTTTTTGATTTTTAATTTAATTTCTTCCCCTTCAGCATTAAGCAAAAAATAATAAACTTTTGGAGCAAGTTCTTTAATTTTTGAAGAATCCAAATCTTCTACTTCATAAACATATTTACCTGCCTTTTTTCCTCCAGATAATCCATTAATTTCTTCCTTACTCCAAATAAAACCACTAAATTTAACACCTAGTTCAGATGCAAGCAAAACAAAATCATTTGCAAATTCAAAACCACCTTTTAGTTTAATTTTTTTAGTTTTTAGTATACTAATTGGCGCACGTCCCCTATAATCTCCTTTACCAAATCTAACTAGTTGATTATGAACCGAATCATCAATTTCCTTATTAAAAACTCTTTTTATAAAATTCATAAATATTCTTATTAAAATTTACTTTTAAACTTTTCCCATTTCCAAAACTTTATAAGTTTAGATAGTTTATTTAGATTATTATGAATGAAGATTATTTTAAGAAAATTATGACTACAATTATTTTACTTGTTCTTGTAGTTTTATCCTTTCTTTTATTAAAACCAATATTAATGTCAATAATAGTTGGAATTATTTTAGCATTTATATTTAATCCAGTATATAATTGGGTTTTAAAATCTACTAATTCAAAAAATCTATCAGCAGGATTAATTTGTGTTTTACTAATTTTACTAATTTTACTACCTTTATGGCTTTTTACCCCTATTTTTATAGAGCAATCTTTTGAAGTTTATTTAGCTTCACAACAAATGGATTTTGTAACGCCTCTTAAGAGTATTTTTCCTTCTTTATTCGCATCAGAAGAATTTTCAGCAGAAATTGGTTCTGTTCTTTATTCTTTTGTAACTAGAATAACCAATTCTCTAGTAAATCTTCTCTCACAATTAATACTTAATTTTCCAACGTTATTTTTACAGTTAATCGTCACATTTTTTACTTTTTTCTTTGTTTTAAAAGATAAAGACGAGCTTATAAACTATATTCAAAGCATATTGCCATTTTCAAAAGATGTTGAAAAAAAATTATTTGAATCTTCAAAAGGAATAACTTTTTCAGTTATTTATGGACAAGTAATTATTGGAATGATACAAGGTCTTATTGTTGGATTAGGATTTTTTATTTTTAAGGTTCCTAATGCATTATTTCTTACACTTTTAGCATCTTTAGCCGGAATTTTCCCAATTATTGGAACAACAATTGTTTGGCTTCCAATTGCAATTTATCTTTTTATTGCAGGTAATACTTTTTCAGGTATTGGAATTACAATATTTGGAGCAATCTCCAATATTATTGATAATATAATTAGACCTGCATTTGTATATCAAAAAACTCGTATGCATCCATTACTAGTTCT
>CEPX01043725.1_pt1 | contig 15497 bp, 14 predicted proteins | sample 361361 | NCBI WGS metagenome assembly CEPX01 (sample SAMEA2619974, study PRJEB7988) | marine metagenome | biome: marine biome (ENVO:00000447); feature: mesopelagic zone (ENVO:00000213) & marine oxygen minimum zone (ENVO:01000065); material: "saline water (ENVO:00002010), including plankton... | reverse complement strand
CGGTAGCTCAGCTTGGATAGAGCACTTCCCTCCTAAGGAAGGGGTCGGGGGTTCGAATCCTCCTCGGCGCGTTTTTTCATTCTGGAGCTTGAGCCTAGCGAAACTCCCAAGGTGCCAACTGACTTTGCAGTTGTTTGACATCCTCCTCGGCGCGTATTTTTTTCTATTTTACTCGGAAATCCTTAAGGATGAATTTTATTCTTTTCTATCTACTTCTATAGTATTAACAATTACGGGGTATGACAAATGACAAATGCATTAGAAGATATAGCAAATCAAATGGTCAAACCAGGTGGAGGAATTCTAGCTGCAGATGAAAGCGCAGGAACTATAGAGAGAAATTTTAATGCTGTTGGATTAGAAAGCACATTCGATACAAGAAGAGATTACAGAACTATGTTATTTACAACTCCTGGATTAAATCAATACATTAACGGAGTAATCTTATTTACAGAAACATTGGCTCAGAGCACCAGAGAAGGAGAACCATTAGTAGAAATATTAAGTGGTAATGGAATGTTACCTGGTGTAAAAGTCGATTTAGGTACTGTTGATATGGAAGGTTATGAAGGTGAGAAAGTCACTCTAGGATTAGATGGTATGAGGGAACGTTTAGATACATATAAGGAGCAAGGTGCAGTCTTTGCTAAAGACAGAGTTATCTATGTTATTGGAGATGGTAAACCTAGCGAGGCAAATGTTCAGGCAAACGCCAATCATTTAGCACAGTATGCTAAGAATTGTCATGAGTCTGGATTAGTTCCGATTGTTGAACCAGAAGTATTGAGAGCTGGAGACCATTCTATAGATGCTTGTTATAGTGCCACTAGAAGAGTTTTGAATGCAGTTTTCGAGCAATTATCTTTGTTAGATGTCGATCTAAAAGGAGTTGTGTTGAAACCTAATATGGTAACAGTAGGGGCTGATAATATTGGAGGAGAAGTTCTTGGAGATGTTCCTCGTTATACTGTTGGTGTTTTAGAACAACAAGTTCCTGAAAATGTAGCAGGTATTGCTTTTTTATCTGGAGGTTTGAGTGATGAAGCTGTTACTGGTTATTTGAATGATATGAATGCTACCTATGACACACCATGGCCATTATCATTTTCTTTCGGAAGAGCCTTACAAAGATCAGCATTACAAGCATTCTCAGAAGGGGGACCTAGTGCTATTATTGAAGGTCAAAGAAGATTATTCAACAGAGCTAAAGAATCAGCTATGGCTACATTAGGCACATACAATAATTAAAAAAAAAGAAAATATTTTACTTATAAGTAATTTATTTAACCTATTTATACAAAAACTTAAATAATTCTTATAATTAAAATATCAAATGAAAAAATTTTTTTTATGTACACTTTTATTCTTAATACTACTTATCCCTTCTATAAATGCAAATTGGTTCTACAATTCTAAAGAGGTTACAGTTTCATTTGACATTTCTTCCGGAGCAACTTTAGTTCCCACAGACTCAAATTATAAAATTAAAGATGTAGGAATAAATTTAACTTTTTATCCAAAACAATTCTTAAATCAACGTATATTAGAATCAACTACAACCCCTAAAGCAACTAAAGAACCAGGCAGCCTATACTTTTCCTGGATAAGTCCAACTGAAACAGACCTCAACCTCAATCTAATAACTCAAACCAAAAAAACCCAAGACCGTGTAAAAGTAACAGAAAAAATAAATTTCCCAATTTTAAACCTGCCAGAGGAAATAACTGAATACACCGACCCATCCATAACTATAGACTCAGATGATGAAGACATTATAAGATTAGCTTCATCTATAGTGGAAGGGGAAGAAGATTTGTATATTGCTGTTTTCAAAATAGCTGAATGGACAAAAAACAATATAGAGTATGATCTTTCAACTTTAACTGCAGATGTTTCTCAAAAAGCATCTTGGGTATTAGAAAATAAGCAAGGTGTATGTGACGAACTAACTTCTTTATTCATAGCCATGCTCCGCTCTGTAGGAATTCCAGCCAGATTTATATCTGGAATGGCTTACACAAACTCTCCCTTATTCCCAGAAAACTGGGGCCCTCATGGATGGGCTGAAGTTTATTTTCCTTCTGTAGGTTGGGTTCCATATGACGTAACTTACGGAGAATTTGGTTTTGTTGATCCAACTCATTTTAAATTCCAAGAAACAATAGATCCAGATACCCCCTCAACAACATTTAATTGGGTTGGGAAAAATATAGATTTAGAAACAAAAGAATTAGATATCAAAGCAAAACTAATCAATCACCAAGGAAAATTTGATTATGGCATTAAGATCTCCACCGAACTCCAAAGCCAACATATTGATTTTGGTTCAAGAAATCTATTAAAGGTTATTATAGAAAATCAAAATGATTACTACACATCAACAGAATTATTTCTCTCAGCCCCGCGAGAAGTATCTATTCTTGGTAAAAATGTAGTTAGCGTAATACTAAAACCAAAAGAAAAAAAAGATGTTTTATTTCCTCTCAAAGTACCCAATACTCTAAATGCCAATTCTATATACACTATGCCAATTGTAATCAGAACAACAAATAACCAAACCTCAAGCACATCATTTGATGCAAGTATAGATGGATCATTCATATCGAAAAACCAAATTGATATAATCCTCCAAGCCAAACAACGAGAAACAGAAAAAATTCTCAATTCAGATATAGATATAACATGCGATACAATTCAACCGTTTTATGAATACGAAGAAAAAAACATTTCATGTAGTATCAAAAACCTAGGGAACGTATTTTTAGAAGACCTCAATATTTGTTTCAACAACAAATGCCAAAAAAAGAATATTGGAATAGCAAAACAAATCGAGCTATCATACATATTACCAACAACTATTGGACAGCTTAGTATTCCATTAACAGCAGAAAACGATCAATCATCTAAAACATACTATCTAGATTACAAAGTATTAGATCCACCAAAATTATTAATCTCCAACTTAGAATATCCAGATAATGTTGGTTACGATCAAATATTCACAGTTTCATTTTTACTTGAAAAGAATTCCACATCAAACCCAAAAAACATTCTAGTTAAACTACAACAAAATAAAAGAACAGATGAGCTCACAATAACTGAACTTGCATCATCTGAAGAATTTATCCTTGAATTTATAGGTTCCAATCTAAGAAATAACCAAAATACTTTCAATATTCAACTTACTTATGAAGATGCAAATGGAAAATCATATGAAAAAACACAAGAATTCCCTGTAACTCTAACAAATCTAACATTTATCCAGAGAATTAATCAATTTTTCAAACAAATTTTTGGAATTATATAGTCTTTTATTTTTCTTCCATATTGAAAATAATTAATATATTTTATATTTTATTTATCTTCCATATTGAAAAATAAATCGATAAAATAATATAATGGCTATATGGCAATAATCAATAAAATAACTCATAATATTATTCTTTTCCATATTGAAAAAATATAAATTATAACATTATTTAATTCTTTTCCATATTGAAATTTAATATTTCCAACCTGTTATTTCCAAAACTATATAAGTATCAATAAACTTATTATTTTCATGGAAAACAAAAAACAAAAAATCAATAAGATTTTACCAGACACATCAGTCATAATAGAGGGACTCCTTTCTGACAAGATATCTAAGGACGAAATAACCCCGATAGAAGTAATTATCCATGAAGCAGTAATTGCAGAACTAGAACATCAAGCCAACAAAGGGAAATCTATAGGTTATCTTGGTTTAGATGAAATTCAACAAATAAAAGATCTTTCTGAAAAAAAAGAATTCGAACTAACTTTCAAAGGACTAAGACCGCATGCAGCAGAAATTAGACATGCTTCTCTTGGAGAGATTGATGCATTAATCAGACAACTAGCCTATGATGAAGATGCAACACTCCTTACATCAGACAAAGTCCAATCAGAAGTTGCATTAGCAAGAGGTATGAAAGTAATATATTACAAAAAACCAGAATATGCAATAAAAAAACTAAAATTAGACCGTTTTTTTGATGAAACTACAATGTCTGTTCATTTAAGGGAAAACGTCCAACCAGTTGCAAAAAAAGGATTTCCAGGAAAATGGGATTTTGTTCAATTAAGAAAAGCAATACTCAAGCAAGAAGAAATACAAGATATATCTAGGGAAATCATAGAAGACGCAAAGTTAAGGAGAGACGCATTTATTGAAATAGAGCGTGCAGGTTCAACAATTGTGCAGCTTGGAAGTTATAGAATTGTTATAACTCGTCCGCCATTCAGTGATGGGTGGGAAATCACAGCAGTTAGGCCAGTCAGGACTTTAACACTAGAAGAATATAAACTAAGTGAGAAGTTGATGAAAAGGATAGCAGAGCAGGCAGAAGGAATCTTGATTGCAGGGTCTCCAGGAATGGGGAAATCTACAATTGCCCAGGCTTTAGCAGTTTTTTATGCTGATAGGAATAAAATAGTAAAGACCGTCGAGGCACCAAGAGATTTAGTATTGCCAGATGTTGTGACTCAATATTCTATTTCACACGGAACTGCTCAGGAGATCCACGATGTTCTTTTGTTAAGCAGACCTGACTATACAATATTTGATGAAATGCGTAATACTCACGATTTTGAATTGTATGCTGATATGCGTCTAGCAGGAGTAGGTATGGTGGGAATAGTACACGGAACAAGTCCAGTTGATGCAATACAAAGATTTATCGGCCGTGTTGAAATGGGAGTAATTCCTCAGATAATTGACACTGTTATTTTTATTAAAGATGGAGTAATAAATAAAGTTTTGAGTTTACAAATAACTGTTAAAGTTCCTTCAGGTATGACAGAAGCAGACCTAGCAAGACCAGTTGTTGTAATTAATGATTTCGAATCTAATAGTTTAGAGTATGAAATATATACTTACGGAGAACAAACTGTTGTAGTACCAGTAAAAGAAGGCGGAAAGCAAAGTTCTGTACACAAATTAGCTTCTGATTCTATTGTGAGTCATTTCAGTAAATATTCAAATAATGTAGAGGTTAAAATGTTGTCCGACAATAAGTGTATAGTTTATGTTCCTGAAGAAGATATTGCTAGAATTATTGGTAGACAAGGAGCCCACATCTCTAAAATAGAGGAAGATCTTGGACTAAGTATTGACGTCCAACCAAGTACTGGAAATTACAAGGAGAATGCAACTGATTTTAACGATAAGAAAGAATTGAGATTTGAAATTATCCATAGAAAGAATTTAGTAATAGATCTTGGAGAGGACATGCAGAATGTAGAAGTCGATGTTTTTATTGGAGATGAGTTTTTGATGACAGCCAAAACAAGCATTAAAGGTCAGTTAAAGATTAAAAGAAACAACCCAATCAGTAAAAAAATACTAAGAGCTATGGGGGATAAAAAAGAAATAAGAGTTTTGAGATAAGTTTACAAAAGAAAGTTATTGAAAATATTATTTTTTTGTAAAAATGTAGTTAAGATACAACAATACCTATTTAAATCGAGCAAAAATCCTTTTTCTATGCTTTCAAAAAACATCTACACAGTAATTCCTGCACACAACGAATCTAAAAATATAGGTGAGATAATCAAAAGAACAAGGAAATTTATCTCAAAAATTATTGTAGTAGATGATGGCTCTACAGACAATACTTATAATATTGCCAAAAAATCAGATGCTATTGTTTTGAAGCACGTCATAAATCTTGGAAAAGGTGCAGCATTAAAAACTGGATGTGATTATGCTCTAAAATCAGGGGCAGAATATATAATTGTACTGGATGCAGACGCTCAGCACGATCCAGAAGAAATTCCTAAGTTCATCCAAAAACTTCAAAACAATGAAATAATCTTTGGTTATCGAACAGGTAGCAGAAAAATGCCTTCACTCTTAAAATTCGGAAACTGGTTCATCTCATCTACAATCAATATATTGTACAAAGTCAATTTAAGAGATACTCAATCAGGTTACCGTGCATTTACTTCAAACGCATATAAAAAAATCAGATGGACTGCAACAGATTATTCTATGGAATCTGAGATGATAGTTAACGTGGGCAAACACAAATTAAAGTATACAGAACTTCCAATTAAAACAATATATTCTGACCGTTATAAGGGGACTACAATAATTGATGGAATAAAAATTGTAATGAACATGTTTTGGTTCAGATTTTTCAACAACAACTAAAATGGTACAAATAATTCAACTAGCTGCATTATTTTTTGGGTTCTTTATGTTGTACTACTCTTTCATCCGTTTCAAAAAAAAAGAATTTACTAGAAAAGAATTTTTATTTTGGGTATTTATTTGGATTTTTTTCATCATAGGAAGTTTACTTCCTGAAACATTAAACCCAATCTTTAAAAAATTCAATTTTGCAAGAAAACTAGATGCATATATCATTGCCGGCTTCATGTTTTTGATAGGTATAAGTTTCTACAACTATACTTTAGCCAGAAGAAATCAAAAGAGATTAGAAAGAGTAATAAGAAAAATTGCAATAGATAAAGCATCTGATAAAAAATAAATTTATTCTTATGTCGATAAAAATAATAAAGTTTTTTGACAAGTTCCTAGGAAACATTTTATGTAGTATCTTAGGAAATTTCACTAGTTCTAATTCTAAAATTTTACCTCCAAAAAATATATTAATTATTCAATTGTGGGGTGTTGGAGAATCTATTCTAACCTTACCAGGGATATCTTTATTTCAAGAAAAGTACCCTACTTCGAAGCTTACAATACTCACAACCAATAGAAATTCAGATGTCTATCCAAAAAAATTCAATCAGAAAATATTGAAACTAAACCCATTTTCAATCTTATCCTTTATAGTCAATAATCTTAAACATTTTGATACAGTTATAGATATGGAAGAATATCTCAACATCTCTGCAATAATCTCTTTTTTTGTAGGAAGGCAAAGAATTGGTTATTCTCATAATTCAAGATCAAAATTATATACTAATAAAATTCTTTACAACTCAAATCAACACACTTCTAAAACCTTCTCTGATCTATTTTCTCCTTTCCAAATTAAATCTAATTTTAATTCTCTAGAGCCATTAGAATTTTCCAAAAAAGATAAATTCCACATAGACTCTATTCTAAAAAATCTAAAATCCAAATCCATAATAGGAATTGCACCAGGAGCAGCCGAATCTGCAAAATCAAGAATGTGGCCTCTAGATTATTACACCAGCCTAACTAATCAATTATTAAAACAACCCAACAGAATAATAATCTTTGTAGGAACCAAGGAAGAGTCCGACTTAATAAATAAAATACTAAAAAAAGTTAACCAAAAAAACAAAACAATAAACCTTGCAGGTAAGATTACATTAAAAGAATTTTTCTACCTAGCAAAAAAATTCAACTTATTTATTGGAAACGATGCTGGAGCAATGCATGTTTCCGCAGCTCAAGGAACTAAAACAATTGGCCTATTCGGACCAAACTTACCTACTAGATTCTCACCATTTGGACAAAACAACATCTCCATTTACAAAGGAGAGGTTTGCAAATATTCCCCTTGTATTAACGTACACAAAGGCCAAGTTCCAGACTGCCTTTACTCAAAAACATCAAAATCATACCAAAAATGTATGAAAAATATTACAGTAAAAGATGTATTAGTAAATATACCATAAAAAACTTAATAAAAGGATCCTTAATCACAAATTATGACTATATATGGAAGAATTAATACAAAAAAGAATTGAAGAACATAAAGAGACTATTCTAAACTTTAACTCAGACCTTCAATTAAAAATAAAACAAATTTCAGAGATAATAATAAAAGCCTACCAATCAAAAAACAAAGTAATTTTTTTTGGAAATGGTGGAAGCTGTGCAGACTCTCAGCATCTAGCAACTGAATTAGTAGCCAGATATTATCTAGACAGGCCATCTCTTCCAGCAATAGCCTTGACAGATAATGTTTCTATTACAGCCATAGGAAACGACTACTCTTTTGACGATATTTTCAAAAAACAACTAGAAGGACATTCCAAACCAGGAGATGTCATTATTGCAATTTCCACTTCAGGAACTTCTCCAAATATAATCAAAGCAGTTGATCGTGCAGTTGAACTCAACTTAACAACTATAGCATTTACTGGCCAATCTGGAGGCCAATTAAAAGACAAAGTAGACATATGTTTAAATATTCCTTCAAATGACACACCACGAATACAAGAAGGATATATGCTTGCAGGACACATAATCTGTGAAATAGTAGAAAAAGAATTATTTGCAAAATAAAAATGTCAAAAATATTAGTTACAGGTGGCGCAGGATTTATAGGTTCTAATCTAGTAATAGAACTCCTAAAACAAAACCATGACATCACAATAATAGACAACATATCTTCTGGAAATAAACATCACATTGATTTTTTTTCAGGAAAATTTCTAAATCAAGACATATCAACTAATTTTACATTAGATGAAAACTTCGACATTATATTTCATGAAGCATCTTTAACAGATACAACATTCAAAGATGATAATGAAATGATTCGTCAAAATGTTGAAGGCTTCCAAAATATTCTAAATCTAGCATTAAAACACAATTCAACATTAGTATATGCCTCTTCAGCAGGAGTTTATGGTAATGGACCAACACCTATGAAAGAAGATCAAGAAAAACAACCACTAAATGCTTATGCAAAATCAAAACATCAAATGGATCTTATTGCAGCTCAACACTTCGACAAACTAAATATTGTAGGTTTAAGATACTTCAACGTCTTCGGACCTCGAGAGCATTACAAAGGAACATCTTCAAGTATGATCTGGCAGCTCGCCCAACAAATGATCTCAGGCAGAAACCCTAGAATCTTCAAAATGGGAGAGCAAGTACGTGATCATATTTATGTAAAGGATGTTGTAAAGGCAACAATCTTAGCGTCTAAATTAAATAAATCTGGAATTTTTAATGTAGGAACAGGAGTTGCAACCACATTTAATGATGTAATAAAATGTTTAAACTCAACACTTAACATGAATAAAGAACCAGAATATTTTGACAATCCTTATACTGAAGTCTACCAAAATAACACGCAAGCTCACACAGAAAAAAGTACTCCCATTCTAGGATTCACTCCAGATTTTACAATTCAAAAAGGAATAGATGATTATTTCGGAAAAAATGAATGAAGCTTTATTAGAAACTATCAGTAAATTCAAGGACACAAAAATTTTAGTCATAGGAGACATCATGCTAGACAAATATGTATGGGGGGATGTTTCTCGTATTTCTCCAGAAGCCCCAGTCCAAGTAGTTAAAGCATTAAAAGAAACATACTCTCCTGGAGGGGCAGCTAATGTGGCAAATAATATAGCTGCATTAGGAGGGGAAGCTCATGTAATAGGTTTAGTAGGGGATGATGATGCTAAAGAAATTTTGATTGCAGAACTAGACAACAAAGGAATCAATACATCAGGGATTATTATTGACAAAGAACGACCAACAATTCAAAAAGTAAGATTAATCGGAAGAAATCAACAATTATTAAGAGTAGATTATGAAAAAAACCACAAAGTATCTGATGATATTGAATCCACTTTAATTGATTTTATAATATCAAATATTGACTATTTTGATGGATTAGTAATTTCAGATTATGCAAAAGGAATCATAACCGATATAACCTCTTCACAAATAATCAAACTTTGCAATGAAAAAAATAAAATAATTGTAGTAGATCCAAAACCCCATAACAAAAGATTTTACAAAAAAACAACACTCATAACGCCAAACCACACTGAAGCAATTCAAATGGCAACTTCTATTGAAAAAGAAAATTCTGATCAAGAGATAGAAGAAATAGGAAAGACATTACAAGATGAACTTCAAACATCAATACTTATCACAAGAGGAGAAAAAGGAATGTCCTTATTTGAAAACAACGAGATTACCCACATACCAACATATGCAAAAGAAGTATATGATATTGTTGGAGCTGGAGATACTTCAGTAGCAACACTTACTTTAGCCTTAGCCTGCAAAGCTACAAAAAAACAAGCGGCTATTCTAGCAAATCATGCTGCAGGAATCACAGTAGGAAAAATAGGAACATCTACATCATCAATTGAAGAACTAAAGAATAGTATTCAAAATGAATAAAGCAGTATTTCTTGATAGGGATGGTACATTAATCCACGACGATGGTTTTGTCCATAAGGTAGAAGACTTCAAATTTCAAAACAATGCAACACAAGGACTAAAATTACTCAAAGAAAAATATAAATTTTTTATTATCACAAACCAATCAGGATTGGCTTTAAAAAAATTCACAAACGAAGATTTAACTAATTTCAACAACCACTTAATCAACGAATTAAAAAACCAAGGAATTGAAATTAAAAAAATTTATTTCTGCCCACACCACCCAGAAGAAAACTGCGAATGCAGAAAACCAAATACTAAGTTAATAAAACAAGCAGAACATGAATTCAATATTGACCTTAAGAATTCGTTTATGATTGGAGATAAATCAAAAGACTGTGAAATGGGAAATCAAGTTGGGACAAAATCAATTTTAGTATTAACTGGTTATGGCCAACAATTCAAAGACACAAACTGCAACTACATAGCTCAAGACTTATTAGATGCAGCAAATTGGATTCTAAAAAATGACTAAATTCAAAACCATCGAAGAAATAGAACAATTATCTAAAGAATTTAAATCCCAAAATAAAAAAATAGTCACAACAAACGGAGTTTTTGATTTATTACATATAGGCCACATCAGATATCTTCAAAAAGCTAAATCCAAGGGGGATGTCTTAATAGTAGCCTTAAACAGCGACTCTTCTGTAAAAAAACTAAAAGGCCCTTCTAGACCTTTAAACACACAAAATGACAGAGCAGAAGTCCTCTCTGCATTAAATTGCGTTGATTTCACCTTAATTTTTAATGAAGATAACCCAATTTCAGTATTAGAAAAAATAAAACCAAGCATTCATGTAAAAGGAGCAGATTACACTCCAGATCAAATAATTGAAAAACAAACAATAGAATCAAATGACGGAAAAATAGAACTTATAGAGTTTGAAAAAGGATATTCCACCACATCTTTAATAGAAAAAATAAAGTTAAACCCTAAAAATCCAATATAATAAATTATTTAAACTAAGATTTTTTCTACTTGTAATTTCCTATATATTTATATATATTATATAATTCCTACTACTATGGAGCTACCAAATAATAGCAAAGTAAACCCTTATTCTACACACATTGATGGAGCTATACATTTTACTAATAAATCTAATCATATTAAGTATGGAGGACAAAATGTTTGAAATATTAAAAGAACTAAAAGATGCAGAACAACAAGCAAAAGATTTGGTTATTGATGCCAATAAAAACTCAGAACAATCCTTGAAAAAAGCACAAGAAAAAGGAATTTTTAATCTTAAAAATCTTGAAGGGGTGTTCGACAGACAAAAAGAAAGTGCTTTACAAGAAACAAAGACTGAATTAGAAAAAGAAATCAAAGATATAGAAAAACAAGGAGAACAAGAAATCTCTGATTTACAAAAAAAAGCTAAATCAATTAAAACAGCCACAATAAAAGAAATCAAAAAAATTATTCTAGAATAAAATGTTTAGATCTCATGAGATGAAAAAAGTAATCATCTTTGCCTTAAATAAACATAGGGATGCAGTTCTATCAAAAATACAACAACTAGGTATGGTTCAACCTATTGATTTAAAGAAAAAAGATATTGACCTTGAAAAACCATCAGATATATCTAATCTTAAAAGAATATCAGATTGCCTTCTAAGAGTATCACGTCTTGTAAACATTATGAAGCTCCCTCCAAAAAAACTCAAATTCACACAATCTGTTCTTGGACTTGATTTATTAGATAGACACAGGATTCAAAAAGAAGATTCTGAAGAAACATTAGAAGATGTTGAATCCTACCTTACTCAAAATGAAAAAACTTTGATTGATTTAGAAGATAAATACACCAAACTTATAGAAAAAGAAGAAGAACTTCTAAGTTTTAAAACAATAGCCGATATCTTTGATGAACTCAACATACCCATGGATCTTTTAGAAAGCACAAATAAGGTTTCTATAATATCTGGGAAGATTCTGACAGAAAACCAACCTAAACTAGAAACAGAACTTAATGAAAAATTAAACCAATATGTACATATAATCTCAAGACCTCAAAACAAAAAAGAATCAATTATCACAGTTATCGGATTAAGTGAAAACCTAGCAGATATAAGTTTCCTTATAAAAAAATACAACGTTAACATATTTACAATACCTAGTTGGGGAATCAGAAAATCTCCAAAAGAATATGTAGATTCTGAATTAAAGTCATTATCATCAGAGAAAAAATCAACACTTAGTGATATAGATCAACGCTCATCTGCCATATTTGAACAAGGAGTTGTCATACGAGAAAAATTAGAAATTTTAAAGAACAGATTCGAAACAATCCACAACACCCTTGAATCAGAAAAATTCTTCATCTTACAAGGTTGGATTTTAAAGAAAAAGTCACATAAATTTGAACAAGAACTCAAAAAAGAAGTTGATGAAAATATTGTAATAAAATTTGAAGACCCAAAAGAAACTGATAACGTCCCTGTAAAACTAGCAAACAAAAAATTCTTCAAACCATTTGAAATGCTTACTGAACTCTATGCATTACCAAAATATAGAGATTTAGATCCAACATTCATCGTAGGTCCTTTATTCTTAATATTTGCTGCATTCATGCTTACAGACGCAATTTATGGATTATTCCTCGTTATTCTTGGATTATTTATGTATAAAAAACTAGCAAAATATAATGAAGGCATCAAAAACGTCTCAATAATAATTCTAGGAATGGGTGCTCTAACTTTATTATTCGGAATACTTACAGGAAGTTACTTTGGAGATTTTCCAAAATATCTATGGGGTGTTGAACCAAAAGATGTTGCTTTATGGAAAGATCCATTGGAAGATCCCTTATTTTTCCTTATTATCTCAATAGGTACGGCAGTAGTCTACCTAAACATTGGATTTATCTTAGGAGTAATAGAAGACCACAGAAAAAAAGACTACAAAACAATGTTTAAAGAAAGAATTGTTTGGTTCCTAATCCAAATAGGAGTTGCACTCCTCGCTCTTGGATTAAACCCTAAAATTCCGATTATAAATTTAGGAGTAGCCACTTTGTTAATTATTTTAACAGTTATAGCAATAGTTGTAACTCACGGCCCACTAGGTCTTCTAGGGATGACTGGACTTATGGGAGATATGATTTCATTTTCAAGATTATTTGCCCTCTCATTATCCACTGCAGGAATTGCACTTGCAGTTAATTTATTGGCAGAATTAGTTATAGGAACACCAATTGTTGGAATAATCTTAGCAGCTATAATATTCTTAATTGGTCATATGTTTGGATTTGTAATGAACTCTATAGGAAGTTTTGTCCATTCACTTAGATTACAATTTGTAGAATTTTTCGGAAGATTTTACGAAGGCGGTGGTGACGCATTTACACCACTAAAAGAAGAACGTGTTTATACTGAGGTTGAAGAAGAATGAGCGCTTTAGCAGAAGCAACAAATGTATTTTTAGGAATTGATTTTGGTACTTTAAATGGTCAAACTCTGGCAGTTATCGGTGCAGCTGTCGCTGTAAGCGCAGCAGGAATTGCATCTGCTATAGGTGCAGGAATAGTTGGAGCTACAGGAGCACGAGAAGCAGCCGAAGATCCTAAAAAATTCTCAACAGCATTATTATTTCAAGCACTTCCTCAAACTCAAGGTATTTACGGTTTTTTAATTGCTATTTTAATCATGTTAGGTGCAGGAGTAATTGGAGCGACAAGAGATATCTCAGTTGCTCAAGGCCTTGGAGCTTTAGGTGCAGGCCTAGCAGTAGGAATTGCAGCAGTATCAGCCATAGGTCAAGGTCTAGCTGCTTCAGCTGGTCTAGGAGCATCTGCTAGAGATAAGAAAATGTTTGGAAAATCTATTTTATTCTCTGTTCTACCAGAAACCCAAGCACTATATGGTTTCTTAATAGCAGTATTAATTTTAGTAGGATTTGGATTATTTGGTTCTGCCTCTGTCGACATTCCTGTTGTATCAGGGTGGGCAGCAGTAGGTGCAGGACTAGCCATAGGATTAGCAGGAATCTCAGCAATAGGACAAGGAATAGCAGCATCTGGAAGCATAGGAGCTGTTTTAGAAAAAACAAAAGCATTTGGTAAGGCAGTTATTTTTGCAGTTCTACCAGAAACCCAAGCATTATATGGGTTTATTATCTCAATCTTAATCTTAATCGGTTTTGGAATTTTAGGGAACACACCAACAGAACTTACATTTGGTGTTGCATTGTTTGCAATCGGATCAGGATTATCAGTCGGCTTAGCAGCAATCTCAGCAATCGGTCAAGGAATAGCTGCATCATCTGGAGTTTCAGCTGTTGCGTCAAATGATAAATCATTCGGTAAAGCAATTTTATTCTCTGTACTTCCAGAAACCCAAGCACTTTACGGTTTCTTAATAGGCATCTTATTATTAGTAGGAGCTGGAGTATTAGGGGCTTCAAGAGCAGGAATAACAACCCCTATGGGAGTTATTGCTATTGCTGCAGGACTTGCAGTTGGTATCGCAGGAATCTCAGCAATAGGACAAGGAATAGCAGCAGCCTCAGGAATTTCTGCTGTTAGCGAAAAACCAAAATCATTCGGTAAAGCAATTTTATTCTCTGTACTACCAGAAACCCAAGCACTATACGGTTTCCTTATAGCAATCCTTCTTTTAGTTGGTGGAGGGATCCTAGGTACAGCAAAACTAGGCATAGAAATTCATGTTGGTTTAATAGCAATAGGTGCAGGACTAGCAACAGGACTAGCAGGAATCTCAGCAATCGGCCAAGGAATAGCAGCCTCTTCAGGTATAGCAGCAGTATCTAAAGACGAAAAATCATTTGGAAAATCTATTTTATTCTCTGTACTACCAGAAACCCAAGCACTATACGGTTTCCTTATAGCAATTTTATTAATGGTAGGGGGAGGTTTACTTGGAGCAGTAAAACAAGGACTTGATTTATCTATCGGCCTTATTGCTATTGGTGCAGGCCTAGCAGTAGGAGTAGCAGCAATCTCAGCAATCGGCCAAGGAATAGCAGCTTCATCAGGAGTAACATCAGTCTCAAGAAATCCAAAATCATTTGGAAAATCTATTTTATTCTCTGTACTACCAGAAACCCAAGCACTTTACGGTTTCCTTATAGCAATTTTATTAATGGTTGGAGGTGGGATTATCGGAACATCTGCCTCAGGACTTACAACAGGTCTTGGACTTATTGCAGTAGGAGCAGGAATAGCAGTAGGATTTGCAGCAATCTCAGCCGTAGGCCAAGGAATTGCCGCATCCTCAGGAATAAGCGCAGTTACTGAAAAACCAAAATCATTTGGTAAAGCAATCCTATTCTCTGTACTACCAGAAACCCAAGCACTATATGGATTCTTAA
>CEPX01197788.1_pt1 | contig 15498 bp, 18 predicted proteins | sample 361361 | NCBI WGS metagenome assembly CEPX01 (sample SAMEA2619974, study PRJEB7988) | marine metagenome | biome: marine biome (ENVO:00000447); feature: mesopelagic zone (ENVO:00000213) & marine oxygen minimum zone (ENVO:01000065); material: "saline water (ENVO:00002010), including plankton... | reverse complement strand
TTTTAATTTAGTTTTTCTTTTAGGATTCATCATTTCATTATGCTTTCTTTGGCCGTAAAAAACCCAGTACAACGCAAGAATGGCAGTAACTACAATTATTACATTAAGAATTACGCTCATTTTGATTTTTTTTCTTATACCTTCCTCTTGATTCCACTACCTTTAGTCTTTTTAAAACTTCTTTTCCGTTGTTTGCTTTGTCCTCATAATGATCTAGAACCGCTTTATAGCACTTTACCCAAATTTTGTGGTGCTTTGACTCTAGAGCTTCTTTGAGCAAATGAAGATCAACAGCCCTATCCTCAATTTTATGGGAAAAAAAACTCAAACCATAATCAAACAAATAAATCTTCTTATCAAGAATCATGTTGGAGGTTGTCAAATCTCCGTGAATTATGTTGTTGTTGTGCAAAATTGCAACTTTTTCTCCAATTTCTGCTCCTAGTTTTACATAATTTTTTTTCTCAAGAATATCTTTCATTAGGGTTCCTTTGATAAATTCAATTTCTAAATTTTCCTTGTCATCAGAATTGATAAGTTTTGGGCTTGTAAAACCTATACTTTCCAATTTCTGCAATACTTTTGCCTCTCTTTTTGTTCTAGATTTTCTTAACCTATTATCTATTTCTGCTATTCTGTACTTTTTTTTGAATCGATTCTTGATTATCTTGTTCTTATCCAAAAATAATTTTGATTCTGCTCCTTGGGCTATTAGTTTTTTCATCTTGCTTCTTTAACCAAAAAATTAACAATATCCTTCGTAATATTTTTCTTATCTAATTTTTTTATTGGTACTAAACCAGTAGGACAAGTTACGTTTATTTCAATTAATTTATCTTTAATAATATCTATGCCTACTAGCGCTAATCCATGTTTAATAAGATAAGGTTTTATTGTTTTGATTATTTTTTTATCAGAACCTGTTAATGAATATTTCTTTGGCTTTCCCCCTATGACCATATTTGCCCTAAAATCACCCTTCTTCGGGACTCTTACAATGCCACCCAATGGTTTTCCGTTCAATAAAAATATTCTTTTATCTCCTTTATAGATCTCTTCCATAAATTTTTGAACGATAGCATAATCCTTTTCATTTTTTATTATTTTCTTGATTTTATTTTTCAATTGTTTATCTTCCTTATTTAGTATTGAAACTTCTTTTCCGCCAAACAAATGAATTGGCTTTATAACTGCTTTACCGTGCTTCTTAACAAACTTAATTATCCTTTTTTCCTCTTTTGTAACAATTGTGCTTGGAATAATGGATGGAAAATTTAAAATAACGAGCTTTTCATTTGCAGTTCTTAACCCGTGTGGAGAGTTAATAACCTTAGCATTTGTTTTTTCTAGTAGCATGGTTGCATAATGATAATTAAGGTCATAAGGAGGTTCTTTTCTCATTAATATTAAGTCAAAGAAATCTAATTCTTTTTTTTCGGATTTTATCTTCTTTAATTTTTTATCTCTGATTTCAATTAAAGTTACGTCTGCGTAAACTTTATCTTGGTCAAAAAATAAATTCTTTGTTTCGCAATAATAGATATTTTCATTTAATTCATTCATAATTTCTATCGTGGAATCAGTTTTTAAATTGAGTTTTTCAATAGGATTAATAACGAACAAGAATCTCATTTAATCTCCTTGATCTCTTTTCCAATGGCTATATTTGCAATGTTTGCTAGCAAAGCATACAAAGACAATTCCTTATTTTCATCTACAAAATCGACTATGGGTTTAGTTATATTATCCCTTAAAAGGACATCAAACTTTGCTCCTGGTGCATTTAAGCTTGCTTTTTCATCTTTCTCATCATGGATTCTCATAAATCCTCCAACATTTCTGCCACCAACTGAATAAAGCACTGGTTCTGCAGCATTTCCATTGACTTTATATTTTGTTGAAATGCCATCCTGAACAATGACAGATGCTATTCTTGATTTTTCTTTTCCTGATTTCATTTTTCTCCTTTGCTTGGCGTTTAATTCCAAAATCTCTTTTCCAGAATGTGCTGTTAAAATACCCCTACCGTATGTTCCGGAATTGTCTTTCACATAAACATAGGGTTTTTCCTTTATCTTATATTTTTTATATTTTTCTTTACTCTCTGCAATAATCTTATCTACTATCTCTGCGACTTTGTCTATATTTTTTCCGGTTCCAAAATCTACATCATCTACTTTTTTTGTTCTTGGGCACAAAAGCCAGTCATCAATTCCCACATTACTAGAAAATTCATTTATTAGCTTACAAAAATGCCTGAAATGATTGCTTTTTTTCCTGTGCATCCACCCAAGTTTTAAGGGGGGAGTAATGCATTCCTTGACCCTATGCAGCAATTCAGGCGCCTTAGAAGAAAAATCATTGTTAAGCAGAATTAGCCCTCTATTGAAGCTTTTGGTCATTACACAACAATCAATATTATTCATTTTTTCAAGAATAACTGTTTTGCCATCACTGTCCTTTACTTCTAAAGTTTCATCAATGTCTTCTCTTATGCTTCCTAAAACAACGTTGTAGCCGGCATTTGCTAAAATCTCCTTCAACGTATTTAAATTTGATAAATAAAATAAGTTTCTTGTATGAGCTTCCGGAATCACAAGAATATTTTTTGTTTTGCATATTGATGGGATGAATTGCTTAAAATACTCAGAAGCAAGCTTTTTTGATTCCCAGGATAAATTATTAAAACCAGCAGGAAACAGATTAGAATCAACAATAGAAGCTTTTACTCCATTATCCCTGATATCAAAAGAAGAATAGATCGGCAGAGTTACTTCTTTCCGTTTATTATCAACCCATTGAATAATTTCTTCTTTCCTGCTATTTATCAGTTTTTGCAGAGATTCAATCATTTTTAATACCTATACGGGAAGCATTTCCATTAATAAAGCTATAGTTTATGTGTTTAAATTTTAATTGAGAAATAAACTACTAGACTTTTAAGCTGCTTGTACTTCTTCTTTTTTTAGGACTTTAGATTCTTCTATGCTTTCTGGTTTTTTTTCTTCCACCTTAGATTCTTCTTTACTTTCCTGCTTTACCACTTCCTTTTGTGGATTTTCCTTATTTGCAGTACTTACATCATCTGATTTTACAATATGCATGGATATTATCTCACAAATCCTTAGTGGGTGGATTTTGTTCAATATCACTTTTAATCCACTTTGCAGTTTATGACCTATAAGGTCATTAGTAAAATTATCATAACTCATCTTACTAATATGATTCACCAAATATTCTTGTGCATTTTTTCTGATTTTCGTTACTACACTATTACTGGTAGCGGATCTTGTGATTAGGATTGGTTTTATTCTGATTGTTTTTTTGTCGGAAGTTGTACAAGTGAATGACATGTCTATCTTATTGATATCTCTTCTAACCAATCTTTTTACTGATGATTGTACCATGTCATATCCTATTATCTCGGTGTGGGCTTTATTATCTTCAACCTTTGTTACTTCGAAATTTATCTTTATGTTTTGTCTTTTGACGTCATTTGTAAGAGTCATGAGGTTCTGGCTTAGTTTCTTTCCAACTATCTTTTCTGGGTCATACACTATAGTTTCACCTAGTGCAATATTCCTAAAAATCTTAGGAGCCACAATGGGGTGCCACAATTTCTTCGCTACTTTTGTTTTTGCCATAATGTATTGGAAATATGTTGGATTTATAAAGGTTTTTGTCAATGATTAGGTAAATTGTATATAAAAAGACGTTGTTTCAGATTATCCATCATATTTTAACTTAAGGAATAATATTATAAGTGCTAATAATAATGTAAATACGTTTGCAAGTATGAGTGGGATAGACGAGATTAGAATACCATATACTAACCATAGAAAAACTCCAACATTAAGTGTGGAAATCCAGCCCAAGGATACATCTCTTGTGTGTTTCGTTTTCCATGATTTTAGTGCTTGTGGAACCAAGGCTGCTGTTGTCAATACTCCTGCAAGAGTTCCTATAAGTTCTATATACAATACCATTTAAACATCCAGATTAACAACTTCTTTTGCATGTTGCTGTATAAATTCTCTTCTTGGCTCTACTTGATCTCCCATTAAAATTGTAAATATTTTGTCTGCTTCTACAGCATCTTCTAGGCTTACTTGCAGTAAAATCCTATTAGAAGAATCCATGGTTGTTTCCCATAACTGTTGAGGATTCATCTCTCCAAGGCCTTTGTAACGTTGCATAGATGCGTGTTCCCTTCCAATGTCTTTGAACAATTTTTCCAGTTCCCCATCATTATAAACATAATAAGTTTTTTTGTTCTTTGAAATTTTATATAATGGAGGTTGTGCTATGTAAATGTATCCTGCTTCTATTAAAGAAGCCATGTGCCTGTAAAAGAATGTAAGCAATAAAGTCCTTATATGCGCACCATCCACATCGGCATCGGTCATGATTATAATTTTATGATACCTTGCCTTATCCAAATTAAATTCTTCTCCGATGCCAGTACCTAAGGCGGTTATCATTGTCGTTATTTCATTATTTTCAAATATTTTATTTAATCTGGCTTTTTCCACATTCAAAATTTTTCCTCTTAAAGGTAGGATTGCCTGGAAGTTTCTGTTTCTTCCTTGCTTTGCTGAACCTCCAGCCGAATCACCTTCCACAATATAAAGTTCAGATTTAGCAGGATCTTTTTCTGAACAGTCTGCCAATTTTCCTGGTAGCGAATGGCTATTAAGGGCGCCTTTTCTTCGAGTAAGTTCACGAGCTTTAGCAGCGGCTTCCCTTGCTTTGGCTGCGTTAACAGATTTTTTCACAATCAACCTTGCAACCTTGGGGTTTTCTTCCAGAAAATTTCCTAAGTTTTCATTGACAACACTTTCTACAATTCCTTTTACTTCGGAGTTTCCTAATTTCGTTTTTGTTTGGCCTTCAAATTGGGGCTCTTGGAGTTTAATAGATATGATTACTGTGAGGCCTTCCCTTACATCTTCGCTTGAAAGCTTTGCACCATGGTTTTTTAGCTTCTCGACATAACTGTTCATGGTTCTAGTTAATGCGGTCTTAAATCCAACTAAATGGGTGCCTCCTTCTTGCGTGTTTATATTATTGACAAAACTAAAAATATTTTCTTGGAAGCCATTATTATATTGCATCGCAGCTTCTATGTGAGTTCCATTTTTTTCCTTCTCAAAATAAATAACCTTATGCAAAGGATTTTTGTTTTTGTTAAGATATTCGATAAAAGAAATTATTCCACCATCATATTTGAACTCTTGTTTCTTGTCTTTTCTTTCATCAATAAGGCTTATTGAAACTCCTTTATTTAGAAAAGCTAGTTCCCTTAATCTACTGGATAAGGTGTCGAAATGAAATTCCAGCTCTGAAAAGATTTCATTATCAGGAATAAAGGTTACTTTGGTTCCGGTATCTTTGCAATCTCCCGCTATTTTAAGTTCAGTTAATGCCTTTCCTTGAGCATAATTTTGTTGGTGAATTTTTCCATCTCTTTTTACTTCTACATTTAACTCTTTTGATAATGCATTTACGACAGAGATACCTACACCATGCAATCCGCCAGAAACTTTGTAGGTTTTTTTATCGAATTTACCTCCAGCATGAAGCATTGTCATTACTATTTCCACACCAGATTTATTGTACTTAGGATGGATATCCACCGGAATTCCTCTTCCATTATCCATAACTGTAATAGAATTGTCTTTATGAATCATTACAATGATCTTATCACAAAATCCAGCTAGAGCTTCGTCTATGCTGTTGTCTACAACTTCATACACCAGGTGGTGCAGACCTCTGAGCCCGGTGCTACCTATGTACATCGCTGGACGCTTTCTAACTGCACCAAGTCCTTCCATTACCTTGATGCTTTCAGCCCCGTATTCTTCCTTTTTAGCTTCCATTTTTAACTAGCTCTTAATTTATTTTTGATAAAATACCGTCGAGATTTATTGATCTTACCATGAAAAATTAACTTATAGAACTATATAAACTTTTCGTTTAAATTTTTAGGTTTTGTACAGCTTAAAGTAGAGAATTTTAGTGTTTCAGAAGTTTGAACGGGATAAAGTGTTCAACAAATAAAGTATAGGATCTCTTTTTTATTTTTCTATGAATTCGGCCATCTTGTCTGTAAAATCTCTAAGGTCATACCTATCAAAGAAATCTTCAAAATCTGTGTCTTCAGATGGTTTCTTAAAATCCAACATTTTAATCACCCCTATATTTTTTAAACGTACATTGACTCTTCGTCAAGCATCATTGTTTCACAGTCTTGGCATATTTGAGAACTGCTGCTTGAAGGTATGTAAATTATGTAACCACAACTCGTGCATCTTGTTTTTTTGATTCCAACCACCCTACAATTTTATAGTTGCATGCTATCTAAGTAAGCATATCTTGTTTTTTCTCCAACTCCTATTTTTTCGCAATCTCTACATATGTAAGGATCGTCACGTCCGCTTTTAAATATCATAAATCCACAACTTATACATCTTTTTCTAAGTTTCATGTTATCCTCCTATAATTTTAAGTGTAAGCTTCATCATAACCCTGCATAAAAGCTGCCTCAGTAGGACTTAGTTCATCGTCTTCCAGAAGCTGTTCTCTTACATTTTTAGAATAAATACTCTCATCATCTAGTGCTATTTCTTCATCGGTAATAAAAAACTCTTTTTTCATGTAAACCACCTCCTTATAACAATTAAGCGAAAGAATTAAATATATATACTTATTCCTTATATTATATATATGCTATATGAAGTATATACCTACTTTTAATATATAGCGTGTTTAATATACAAACTAAATGTTTATATTCATAGGTAAGGGGTGGTGAAAATAGATTATAGGAAACTTATTGGATTCAGTAATGGTTCTTTTATTGTGACTATGCCCAAAAGCTGGGTAGAAAAAAATAATTTAAAAAAAGGAGACGTGATTGGTGTTGAAGAAGGCAGTGATGATTTAGTTCTTTATGCGAATAACAAAGATATTCAAAAAGAAGAAAAATCCATTTCTATAAATTTTGAGGACAAAAAACTTAGTTTGATAAAAGCGGAAATCATCACAGCCTACCTTAATAATTACCACATAATTGAAATTTTTTCTAAAACTTTGGAGAATGATGCTCCAGTAATCAAGGGTATTTTGAGAAATCTTTCAGGCATGGAAATTATTGAGCAAACTGCGCATAGGATTGTAGCAAAAGACCTTATTGATGTAAGCAGCATTTCCATACAAACTATCATCAGAAGAATGGATATGATAACAAGATCTATGATGGAGGATGTTATTTCGTGCATGCAAGGAGTTTGCAATCCAAAAAATATCATACATAGGGATTCTGATGTAAACCGGCTTTATTATCTTGGATCAAGAGTAATAAAAAATGCCATGGAGAATCCTATGTTGATGAAGAATCTGAAAACATCTCCCTGGAAGCTTCTAATTGACCAGTCAATTATCACAAGAGTAGAGGAAATTGCTGATTGCCAAAAAAGAGTTAGCGGTTTAATTATAGATATAGATTCCAATCTCAATATTTTTAATGAATTAAAGGGAATAAATGAGGAAATAAGAGATAGATACCTTGCGGTTATGAAAGCTTACTACAATAGAGATGAAAAATTAGCACATGACATCGAAATTAACAGTAAAAAAATTATTGAAAAATGCAATAAATTCTTGGAAACTTCTACTCAAATTACTTCTTCGGATAGCCATTTGAAACGAACTGCACATAAAAAAGGAAAACCTGGGGAGAAAGATATGGAGATGGTTTATACTAAAAATAACGTTTCTATTGCAAGAATTATTGAGCACACCAAAGCAGCAAATTCTTACATCAAATACCTTGCTAGAAAACTGTTAAGTAGGGATTAACACTCTAATGTAAAGTTGGTTGTTGTATTGGAATAGAAACCACAACCGAAGCTCCATGCATTCTATCCAATTGATATTTACCTGCGTCATATGCATCAAACATTTTCATTAAGCCCCTATGCTCTTTAGCTACCTGCCCTGCATAAGGTAAACCTATTCCAGTTCCATGCTTCTTTTTATCAGCTACTACATTAAACCCCGGACCGTTATCGTGCACACCTAAACTAAGCATATGTTGTCCATCAAAAAATTCATGTACAGCTGTAACCCATATTTCTTTGCTACCATTATTCATACCATTGAGAGCATCTCTTGAATTGTGGTAAAGGGTTCTTAAGACTCGAGTCATTTTCTCTTTATCCATGTAAACTTTGCCAGGACCTTTATCTATAATTCTAAGTTCAATTTCATTTCCATCTAACTCAGCACTTATCCCATCTACAAAATCACTTATAAATTGTGATACATTCACTTCAGCATAATCTGCTGATGCACTATCAGAAACAGTAGCTAGGCTCTCTGCTTGCTCCTTTATTTTAATTAATCCTTCGTCAAGATAATCTAAGAACATCCCATATGCATCCACTTGAGTTCCCATTTCAGCTTTTAATCTATCAAAATGGCTTTTTGCGGTTGCGGTTTCATTATTTATTCTTTCATAAACTTGTTCCATTCCATATCCTAATTCCGCAAAAAAAGAATTTGGTACTTCGGCATTTTTTGAGCAGGCATTTACTGAAATTACAATTGAAGATAATGCACCTATTGATTTTCTTAGTGAACTTAAACTTCCATAAGCAGGATCATTTTCACTAACTTCCTCAATTAAGCCATCACAGGGCATCAATAGAGCAGTGATTGTATTCTTCATATCATGGACTATTGCATTTGCTTCTCTACCAATCTGTGATTTTTCTTTGTAATCAGGTCTGGATTCAAGATCTAGTTGTACTTCTGATAGCTCATTAGAAGGATATAAAACATTAGAACCAGTATTTTGAACCATATCTTCCAACGGAACTTGCTGAGGTTGAACCATTTAAATGCTCTCAAAACAACGCAATATCAGTTATATACAAATTAGTATACTAGTATATAAATATTTTGTTATAATAACAACAAATTGAGTACCTATAGAAGATAACATAAGCCAATCTATGAATAAAAGAGAAAAATTTAAATAGCATTTCATATTATCACATAATCATGTCAAAAAACGAAACAAATATCAATTTTTTGTTCAAGAGTACGTACTCCAAATTAATAGAGTTTTTCTTAGCCAACCCCGATAACGAATTTTATGTGAATGAGATATTAAAGGCCGTAAAGATTTCTCCTAAAGTTTTGTGCGATGGGTTAAAGGAACTTGAAAAAATAGGAATTTTGCTAAGTGAGAAAAGAGCAAATTCCATTTATTATAGGTTGAACAAGAAAAACAAGCTTATTGATTCAATTAAAAAAATATTAAAACCAGTTACGTACAAGGATGCGGGAGTAAATATAGATGCTGCTAATCTTGCGGTAAAAAATATCAAAAAATATGTCAGGGAAACCTATAATTCGAATGTTTTATCGAAAGTGGGATCTTTTGGGGGTTTGTATCAATTTGATAAAGAAAATGTGTTAGTTTCCTCAACAGATGGCGTGGGAACAAAATTGAAACTTGCATTTATGTCGAATAAACATGACACCATCGGCCAGGATTTAGTTAATCATTGTGTTAATGATATATTGGTTACCGGAGCAAAACCATTATTCTTTTTAGATTATATCGGTTGTGGGAAAGTTTATCCTAAGGTTATTGGGGGAATAGTGAAAGGTCTTTCTCTTGCTTGTGGGGAAAATAATTGTGTTCTAATTGGAGGAGAAATTGCTGAGATGCCAGGGTTGTATAAAGAGAAAGAATATGATCTTGCAAGTTTTATTGTTGGCAAGGTTAATAAAAATAAAATTATTGATGGTTCTAAGATTAAAAAAAATGATGTGGTAATTGGTTTATCTTCTAGTGGATTACATACCAATGGTTATTCCTTGGCATATAAGGTGTTGTTTGATCATGCAAAGCTTAATCCAAATCAAAAATTGAAAAGTTTAGGATGTACTTTAGTAGAAGAACTTATGAAAGTTCATTTAAGTTATCTTAACCCTGTTATTGGATTACTTGAAAAATTTGATATTAAAGGCATGGCCCACATAACGGGTGGTGGTTTAGTTGAAAACATCCCAAGAGTTCTTCGTGATGGGTTATCAGTAGAATTGTATCGGGATAATTGGAGCATAAACCCGATCTTTAAATTGATTAGGGAGCATGGTAATATAGCAGAAGATGAGATGTACAGGACATTTAATATGGGCATTGGTTTTGCATTGATTGTTGATAAAAAAGATGCTGGAAGAATTTTATCTCAATTAAAGAAATATGACTTTAATTCTCAGGTTATTGGGAAGGTTGTTAAGGGTAATAAGAAGGTTGTGATAAGTTAGATATTTTATAACCCAATTATACTCAATTCAGAATAGTTAACTTTATATTATTATGATGCTTTTTTCTTTCAATGGTTGAAACATACGAGTCATATGACTTACCGGATTTTAATGATCCAGATATTCCTCTAAAAGAAGTTTTAGAAATGTTAAGAGGTCAACATATTCTGGTGTCAGCTAGACATACAAGAATAAGAGTTAGAGATTTTTTTCCTCAAGAAGGCAGGGATGCAATTCCTGTAGCTTTAAGCGCAAGACATACTGTTTCTGGTGAGTATAAACCTAAAATTATGTATGCATCAAGTGTTGATTCTTTAAGAAGATGCTGTTATGATTTGGCAGTTTATTTAGATAATCGTGCACAATAATATCTTTAGTTAGATTTTCAACTTCTCTACTAAATTCATTAAACAAAAAATTTATAACCCTAGTTTTACTGCTAATTTCATATGGGTAGCTTGGAAAGTATTCTGGATATAACTTCTGCAATAAAGGCTCAAAAGAGAAATAGAAAAGAATCCATGCCTAAAATAGTTCAAGATCTACTTAAAACTGGGGAAAAATTTCTTGATCTTAGTTCTATAGTAAAAGATGAGAAAGAAGATAAAAAGCTCTTTTTGCCAAGGCTAGATGAAAAATTATTTGGAAAACATGAAAAAGCAGAGTATAATCCTTTTAAGTTGTTTAGCGAGTATATCTCTATGCTTAAAGATAACTTATACAATTATTATAGTAGTACAAAAAAGTCTATCAAGAAATTAACTAAGAGCATAGGGTATAAAATAATAACAGAAATAGAAGATTGGGGAAACATCTATTACAAGACTGCTTTCAAAAGGCTAACCATGCTGACTCCTCTAGGAGCTATGGCACGTTATCTTGAAAGCTTGTGGATTTACGTTGGAAAGAAAATAAAGTGATTAAAGCCTTAACTCTTTCTTCCAGAACTTGCAAGCGCTTTCAGCTTTTTTGGAGGCAATACCTAAGTATTTTTCAGGATTGCTTATTACTTCCAATTGTTTTTTATTGAATTTTTTCAAGTAAGGTTTTAACGATATTTCTTTTTTAATTAAATCATGTAATGGTTTTTTTACGTTTTGGGCTTTTAGTGTTAATTCCCTTACCGCTTCATGAGCATCTGGGTGTCCATGAGCTGCCAACAGAATATATAAGGGTTCGGCTACGATCAAGCCTTTGTTCATTTCGAAATTCTCCATAAGATTTACCTCATCCACAACTAAATTCTTCATTGTTCTATCTAATCTGGAAACTGCAAGGTAAAAAGCAGTTAAGATTTCAGGAACAAATCTTAAGGATGCAGAATTTGTTAAATCTCTTTGGTGTTCTGATATTTGGTCTAGGTACAGTGTTGTAATTCTGGGCATGAATTCTTTCCACATACTCTTAACATTCTCAAAATTTATGGGATTCCTTTTTTGTGGCATGGTTGAACTTCCAACTTGCTTAGCTTCAAAAACTTCAGCAACTTCTGCTATTTCTGAACGCTGTAAATTTCGCATATCATCTGCTAAGTTAGCAATAATACCAAAACCCTCAACCACTGAATGAACGTAGCTGGACATGAATTCAGCTTCTGGAATTTGGGTAGAGATAGGAGAAGCTTTTAGATTAAGCTCTGAAAGAACTTTCTTTTCAAAATCGACTGGATTATTGAAAAATAAGGAAGATGCATTATAGCTTCCTACTGCACCGGCAATTTTTCCCCTTAGATTACTTCCTGATTTTTTTATTTGCAGAATAGATCTTCCAAATCTTGAAACGTACTGTGCTAAAGCAAAACCGAACGTTATAGGTACGGCATGTTGGCCGTGTGTTCTTCCAACTTGTAAAGTATTTTTTTCTCTTAATGAGATATCAATCAATGTTTTTTCAAATTCAATTAATTTTGGAATTAAAACGTTTTCAGTAAAATTTTTGTACCTTAAAGCGTCTGCAGTTGCTATTATATCATGAGAGGTTGTTGTAAAATGTACAAATGGTTTTGCTTCATCGCTTACCTTGGCTTGAATGCAGTTTACTAGAGCCCTGACATTATGTTTTAGTTTATCTTCTTCTTGGTAAACTTCTTCAGCAGTTATTTTTTTGCATGCTTTTTCAACCTCTTCTGCAACTTTTTTGCTGCAAATTCCTTTATTGGCTAAAGTTTTTGTTAGAGCTGCTTCCACTTTTGCCATGTGTTTTATCATTGCATTTTCGCTTAAATATGGCTGTAGTTTATAGAAAATTTTATCGCTTCTTCCATAATACCTAAAATCTAAGGGGCTTATATTATCAAATAAATTAATTTTGGATTCAGAAGAAGTATCATTTTTATCTGTATCCAAGATATTTTGAATTTCTTTTAGTAAAGAACTTTTTTTGTTTAGGCTGATAATTATCTTGTTTTTTTCCTTGGTTTCTTTAATTAAATTGTTTTTCTTGAATAATTGGATAGTAGCGTGAACTTTAGCAGGAGAGATATCCAGGTTGTTGGCGATATCTCTGATATGCAGACTCTCTTTTGACAATAATTTTAAAATTTTAATATTCTTTTTTGTAAATACTTCGCTGATTCCCATATTAACTAGAAAACGTTCATTATTTATAAACTTTTCTATTATTTTAAAGAATATTGTTTAGTAATATTGAACAATTAAATTGGCGTATATTTTCGTAATTTATATCCTATGCCATATATTGCAACACATTCCAGCCCTATTGGTTTAATTTTTTTATTTAATCTTTTAATATGGCTGGTGAGAGGATCTAATTTACCATTACTTTCATTTTTTAATGACATTCTTAAGTACTCTAGGTTTTTAGGTGCACCTTCAACCCTTATTAATTTTTTCATCAAGTCGGCTTCAGTCATTGTTAAAGATACAGGATCATGTACTCGGTCAAAAAAATATCCTGTAAGTGAGTTCAGAGAATAACCTAAAAATCTTGAAATGTTTTCTGTTCTTAATGTTTTAACATCATCTCCAATATATGCACATAAGCTATATCTAGATTTAATCATATGCCCGGTCATATCATTTAGTTCAGAAATGTTTTTTGATGTTGAAAGATACCCTGAATTAGGTAACGCTTCTTTTATTTCATTAATGGAAACTGCTTTATCCATCATCAATAAAGTCATTATAACTGCTTGGGATTCACTTAATTTGAAATTATTACCATTCACTCCTAGAAGATATTTATTTCTATTAGAATTATCAGGATTCAAAAATAAAGATAAATTACCTTCTCTTAATGGAAACTCCACTTGACTATCTAAGGATCTTAAAGGATCATATCTTGAAACAAATGGATGTTGTTCTTCTAAGTCAGCTGACATTAAAGTAGCATTTGGGCCTGGTGCTGGTTCTTCAACTAATGCTTCAATAGACATTTTAATAGAAGATTATGTATTATTTATATAACTTATTGTTATCCCCAAATTCCCAACAAAATTCCGATAATTTCTACAATAACATATAACCAGATGATATAAGCTAGTACTCCTACTATTATGGATATTAAAGTAAAATTAATTATCTTTCTTCTTTTTCTTTTTAGTGCATCTAAGGTACATACATTTTCTTTTTTGTAAAAGTACCAGAACAATGTTAAAGATAAGAATAGTAGTGCACTCCCCCTAAAAACCCACCTATAATCATAATATAGAGTATTAGATAAAGAAGAGGCAAAACTTACTGTGCTTAATCCTAATAAAACTAAAACTATGGGTGTAAAGCAACATAATCCTCCTATAAATGCTCCTATTGGAATCATTTTCTTCAAGAATGATTTTTGCTCTTGGTTTATCTCCATTTTCCAGTATAGAACTTGTTGTTTAAAACAATCTATTGGTCCTTGTGACCCTCTCTCAATACTTTGTACTTTCCATTCTTAATATCTAAATCATAAATATTGAAATTTGTTCTTATGTTAAAATTTTTATTGTGTTTTGCATAGTTTGTAGAAATAGAGCCGTCTGGGCTTTTTACTCTGTGGAAAGTATGTATTGGCCAGCCAAGAATTGCAGCTCCCTTGTAGATAACTTTGCCCTTATATTTTATATACTTTGAGGTTGCCTCAAACTTTTCAATTTTCCCATGTTTTACTGAATAAAGGTCTATAAATCTTTTTCCTTCGTGAACTAATAAATTATCTTCTTGGTCTGTATGCATATACCAAGGTCTTTTAACTTTAGAGCTTTTAACATGTGGAGAAACTGCATTTTTTTCATGGATTACTTTGTCAATGGCACTTAGACGAGATAACACTCCATGCACGTTATAGAATTCCACATGGGGAGTTTTTCTTAGAAGTTTTAAAGGAATAACATAGACTAAACCCTTAATTACATATTTTTTCTTGCCTATTTCAAATTTCATTTAGCTATTTTCTTATGATCTCAATAACCTGAGTAAACCTTTATTAATTTTTCCGTTGCCTGTCAGGAATTTTTTATTTTCAGGAAACCATTTTTCTCCGTTATGACTAGTTACCTTTCCTCCAGCCTCCTCAACTATCAAAGCTCCAGCAGCGACATCCCAGGCATTGGTGGATGATGCTATGTACGCATCTGCATCCCCCTTTGCAACCAAGACATAGTTATAGACAGCCGATCCCAATGATCTAAAATCATAAATTTTATTATTTAATTTTTTAGTGATTTTAATGTTTTTAGAACCTGCATTTCTAATTGCCATATCTACAATGACAAATGCTTTATTCAATTTATTGGTGTTTGAAACTTTTATTCTTTTCTTATTAAGAAAAGAGCCCTTGCCCTTTTCAGCTGTGTATAGTTCATTGAAGTACGGAAGATTAATAACTCCTAATTTTACTTCCCCATTATGAGCCAAAGCTATGGAAACACCGAATAGAGGAAGATTATGGATATAGTTGTGTGTGCCATCTAACGGATCAATGTACCAGGTATAATCTGATTTATTGTCGATATTCTTTGATTCTTCAGAAACAATGTTATGTTTAGGAAATTTTTCCCTTATAGCATTTATAATGATTTTTTCGCATTCAAGATCTACATTGGTGAAATAACTTTTTTTTTCTTTGGTTTTAATGAATTTTATCTTGCCATAATGTTTCATCTGGATTTTGCCTGCCGCTTTTGCCGCTTTGAGCATTAAAGATTTCATAGTT
>CEPX01195000.1_pt1 | contig 15509 bp, 18 predicted proteins | sample 361361 | NCBI WGS metagenome assembly CEPX01 (sample SAMEA2619974, study PRJEB7988) | marine metagenome | biome: marine biome (ENVO:00000447); feature: mesopelagic zone (ENVO:00000213) & marine oxygen minimum zone (ENVO:01000065); material: "saline water (ENVO:00002010), including plankton... | reverse complement strand
GCCAGCGTAATACTCAGACCCTTGCCTCCCTCCAACCCACAAAGGTTCATGAATAGGTCCCAAATCTACCAAATCATCCCCACCAGTAATGTCATACCCAGAGTATCTACCATCTAAAAAAAGTAAAAACAGGCCAGTGCGTGTTCGAGTGGCTGCTATTTGGTGGATTTTATTATCAGTCTTCCAGGTGGGGTCCATGGGAGCCTCCAACACATGCTGTGTTTGGTTTTGATTTTTGATTTTATAAACAACTCTGACATCACCACCTCCATACCCAACATAGACGCCCAAGTACACTATATCATGATCAGCAAATGCGCTATCTATCAGAAAAGCTCGCGAAAACAGCCAGCCCCCAAGATTTGTGGCGTCAGGGTCCAATTTAAATGTCACCACAATAGTAAATTCGTCCACAAACTGGTGTGGCATGTCCCATAAAACAGTTGTGGCCTCTGTGCAGTTGAATGCGAGGGGCAACCCACCTGTACAATTCAAATTTTCGAATTGTTGGCTGGTCGCTTGACAAATATTGTTGGACAAATAGTAAAATTGAAACACGCGTGCCACGCCAGTGTCATAGTGTTTGGATTGGCCATGGGGCGCAAAATAAGAGCCAAAATCATGCGCAGAACTGGCATGAAGCACACATTCATACTTGTTTCTAAAACGCCAGAAATCAAAACTTCGACAAACTCCTTCATACAATAAACAATATTGCGCGCACTGTGCAGTGGTGTTCATGTACACAATGTTTAGGGCATGATCTACTAAAAAGCCATCGTCCACCTCCACAAAGACATTTTGGCATTCACTAGTCATGGCACACTGTCCAAGTGGGCAAGTAGGAGGAAAACCTCTTTCTTTGTCGTCTTTAAGACACCAAACAGTTGTCTTATTGTATGCAATAGGGGTAGAGGGCACACACCATGCCATGATCAACACAACCCAGAACATCACTTTAAAAGTTCTTCAATTTGTGTCGTCACTGCCTCTAACTTTTCAGTCAATGAGCTGTTTTGATTTATCAGCTTGGCTTTTTCAAATTGTCGCCTATGAATGTTCCCAAACTCTTTTCGTGTCTTTCTTATGTTCCTCAGCAATTTTGTTCGTCGAGAACGATCTAGTCTGGGATCATTTAGCCAAGCCATCGCCTTAAACTCCATTTCTTTAGCTGATTTCCAATCATCAGACGAAATTCCTAACTGCTCGATTAATTCTTTTTGTTGTTTTTCCTTGTGCTTTATGTCTGCTTGAATTTTGCTTTGTTTAGCACGATGATCCTCAGGGTTATCGTTAAATTGATCTGTGTCCAAAATATGTTGTTCATATTCTATTTGTAACTGTTCTAAATCATCAGCAAGATCCCATAACTGCTCAAATTTTTCGTCTCTGGCAGAAATTTTGCTGATTTTTTCTTTGTTGTTTTGAATTTTTATACGTATTACGCGTTGTCTTTTTCTCAACTTTTGTAACTTTTCTATGTCTATTACTATACGATTAATGATAAAATCATCTTTGCCATCTTCTAAAAAATTTTCTAGATTTCTTTGACATCCCAGAATTCTAACCCATGTACAAGAGCGATAATCACTACAAATAGGGGAAGTGGGTGTCTTGCGTTTCTTTCTAGGTAACTTATAACAATGTTTTGCTACTGCTACTGATTGACCCTCCTCGCGCTTTAGTGTCTTTACATTTCTGTGTCTTTCCTCCTGTGCAACTTTACCTTTTGGAGGACGCCCTGTTGGCTTGTTTGTTCTGCGTCGTTGATTTCGTATTCTTTTCTTTTCTCTCCTTTCTTCTTCTGTCTGCACCATAGTCCCTTGTTACTTTTGTTTTTAACATCACAAAAAATTTCATAGGCTATACGTCGTGACACTCTTTGTTTTCTTAGAACGAGCTTGGTGCGCTATAAATGTAAAACCTTTGTGCAAAAAGTAAATACCAAGAAGAAGCATCAACAGGCGAAAGATCTTGCGTTCAGTGGGACTCATGAGTCAAAGATTCAAAACAACTTTTATTGTGAATACTGAATTAAATTTAGCATTGCCCTAAATGAATAGGCTGCGCCACAACCACATTGTCTTGATTTTCCCCCTCCTCCTCTTCTTCAAAATCCTCATCGTCGTCGTCAGTGACTAGGCGTAGACCTAGCAAGTAAGAGCCAAAACGCCTCACACCATTCACAGCCACTGCTCCACTGGTGCTGTGAATGATGCCATATTCGTCGAAAATGGGCTTGTATTGGTCAGAGTTCCATGTGATGGAAGCTAAATTGTTGCCATGGGCGTACTTGTTGGCAGCAATCTTAAATTCTCTGAAAGAGCACACATAGCGCATGTCTAGATCATAATGCTTGAGGCGAACATGGCTGCGATCATTCAAAAAGGCAGCAATGGTGTGGGTGGCTGACTTGAAATTACGCGACGTCTCCTCAAAATAGGAGCCCATCACTGAATGCGCATTTACACGCACTAAAACATTGTCAAAATTGTATTGGCATGGCGCAAATAACGTTTTTTGAGTGCGATGCGATTCCAAAATGACGTAGAATGTCCAACTTAAAGGGACCACTCTTCCCCTCCAAAGACACCCTCTCACAACCCCACCCTCACAATTGTAGAGGTATAGCGCAGGAGGCACCAATAAATTTTCGTCGTCGTACATATAATTTCCCACACGTGCCACGAAAATTTCTTCTTCCATCTCTGGCGAATACACCCACTCTTCTGACATGGCCCATTGAACTACAATCTTGTTGAGGTACTTACAACGCTTTTGGCACGTACCAAAAAATGCTAGGAGAGGTGGCTCAATACCTTGCGTTGCCCAAGTTGTCAAAGTTTCCTCCAACTCATCTCTGGCTAAACGCATGTGTCCATCCCCATCAATGTCCACCACTCCCAATGTAGTGTGCTGCTTTAAAATGCGATGATATAAATCATTTGGTCCTACATCCACCACTGCTTTGCGATAAGCGTAATTGCATTTCAGGACAAACCTCCCAATGTTGTTTTGGGCATTCTGCTTGATGCGCGTGTCCACCTCCTTCACACCTTGGGTGAATTCCACAACCACAAAACGTCGCGTCATTTCTCCACCCCTGTCCATCCAATTCTTGGGCACTTCATTCCCAGAAAACATCATGGGGGCAGTCCATTTCTCTTTAGTGGCCAGCTCAAATTTTTTGGCCACTTGCACGCTGGTGCCCTCAATCATTTGCAGCAACTCCCCCATGGACAATTGAAACCCATCTCTGACTTCAGTGCAAAACACAGCAATGCTGTCGTAAATGGCACTAAGGCCAAATTGAGCCTCAATCTTGGTGCTCAATAAAGCACAATTGGTTTCCCCCAAAGCGTACTGAATCAGCTCCAGAAACACTGACTTACCAGTACCTGCCACCCCTTTGAAAAAGGCAATGACTTGCCAGTTTTCAGGCACATGACTCCTACGTCCAGTGTCGTTTTCAAGATGAATGCCTTGGCGCAATTGATAAAACATACGTCCAGCCAGCATGAAAATGACTCGAAACACCAAATCGCGCTCAAAAACATTTTTGCCTTTGAGATCCAACTTTTGGTGCTTGAAAACCCTGGCCACATGAGGCGTGTCAATGTCTAGAGGATCTTGATGAAAACTGTCTTCACGTGCCAAAGTTTGTTGAATGATAGTGTAATCCTCTTCAGGAAAATCACAGGGGTGATAAACCAAAGCCACAGTGTCTTGTGGAATTTCAGCGCGTTGACTCCAAGCCACAAATTTCCCAGCATAGCTGCCCTCGTCCAAGAAGTAGAGGCCATTTTTAAACGCCATAGCCTTCATTTCCATGCGCAATGTGGGAAATGAGGCGTCGTATTGACCTTTGGACAGCTCGTTGACAAGGACTTTCATTTTGGACGCCAGGTTTAACTTAATGTACCACGCGCCAGGGTTGTCAGACATGTTGCACACGTCGTGGATAAAGGTTTCAATGGTGGATTTGCGTTTGGAGTCCACAAACTTTCTCACATACTCCCAAGCGTACGTGCCAATCTGTTGTCCCTCATAAGGAATGAAAATCTCCTCATACACTTTGCCCCTGTATTTGCGATACCCACGCTCACTGGCTTCTTGGACAATGAGCCATGTCAATTTGTGAATGTCTTTTAAATCCATATCCTCCAATTCCCCAAACGTTTGGAACGTGTATGATTTCCTCAACCTGCCCACAACTGCTGTATGTGTGTCCTGAAACATGCGCGCTTTAATGTTTCCCAGGACATTCTCAAAACAATACTTGATCACATTGCGAATACGCATGATGTAGTTGCGCAATTCTTGACGATGCGCCACCACGTCAGCGCCCTCTTCCACATCATACGTATGGTAGCGAATGCGCTGGTACTGTTCATCAATGAGTTTGATAACACGCTCATGTTCACGAAACACTTTGGTGACTTGGATATGGGCTGCATCCAAATCGTCCATATTAACGTCTGGGGCCAACTCTGTCACTTTCTCCAAGCAAAACTCCTCCCAAGTCATGACACCACGCTCGAGCCAGAGTCTCATGGCTTGACGCACCAAGGCATCCAGTTGTTCCAGTGTCCACCTTTGATCTGCACGTACCTCATTCCCATACAACCCATATATAGTCAACACTGCCTCAGGTAAAGGGGGTGGGGGCCGTCCACCAACAATTTCTGCTTCAGGTACATCTTCATCATACACAATGGGCCCCAACAATGGAGGACGATCTGGTGCATCATCGCCAGAGTCGCTACCAGATTCAGAGTTGTCGCTGGCGTCGTCACTAGCGTCGTCCTCACTAGATAACCCAAACAAATCAATGGATGGGCTTATAGCTCTTCGTTGGCGTTTAGGGGCTGGTTCAGGGCTTTGTTGCATGGGCATAGGCCCTCCCCCTTCTTCGCCAATAGAACCATCGTCAATAAAACTTCCTGCATAACTACCTTGGTCACTATGTTCTGATTCACTGTCATCGCCAGCTGCATCTTGTGCTTGGTCTAAGATAAAGGTGGGGCGTCGACTCATTTTCTGTAAAATGTGAGAATTTATTTTTCTAAAGCGTTGACAAAGTAATGTCTGGGGATTCTAGTACACACATCATCAAGCAAATTCTTTCTTTAGGAGCGCGTATTAAGACGCATAAAGTGGGGACTATGGCTGAACTGGAAGCACGTTTTGGGATGTTTTTGGGTGGTCGTTACTTGCCCAAAGTACCCCAATCCTTCTTTGAGGCTACTCTGGAGCATATACAAAGCCAAACAATGTCTGGGGGGAAACACGAGACAATGGACGTGTTTTATGGACACCAACATCGTTGTACAGTTGAACACAACTCAGACGATTTTTGTATCCTTCCCACACATTGGTGTAAAACACGTGTGGCGCACATGATCTTACACAACGAGCACTATGGGATTGGTATTAAAATTTCGCTCAATAAGGAAAGACTTCTAAAATCATCCAACGTGCCCATGCTTGTCAAGACAACGCATTGTAGAATCAAGGAACGTTATTCTTACTGTTTTTCAAATTGGCGCGTTGATTTCACCAAAGTATGGTCAGGCCGCACTGTGTCTAAGGCTGAACACAGTTGTTTACACGATAAACCTACCCATGAAATTGAGATTGAATTGATTGACCCCAAACACCTAAAAAGTGAAAATCCAGACGATTTGGTGGAACAATTGTATCACATGATTTATTCCTTTATTCCTCCCCACATTACTCTAAAAACAGATGAAATATCTTTGTTCAATGTGGAGTTAAAATAACACTCTAAATGTAAAAGAAGAGGGTGTATGAATCAATTAAAAGTACATCAAACAAGAAAAATCTTGGCCCACATTCGTCAACAATGGTCTGAACATGCACCTCAAACACCCATTAACATTTACAGTCCCCTGCCTGAATTACCATCGTATTCTATAGCAACATTTTCTCTAAACTATGTATTGGATCATCGCAGCAAACGCAAAAAGACCAAGAGGTCGCGCTAAAACAGACTCCAAAAATTTACTGGTCGTTCATGTAAAACAATGGCATTGTTCACTTGTTTTGTGGATCCTACCCAATCAAGCTCTAAGCTTGCGTTAAAATACTTAGGACAATTAAGTGATTCCATGTATGAGTTGTGGGATGTAAATGAGCTAGATTTAAGTCAGGCTCCTAAATGGTTAAATGGAACACCTTTGGTCATTGAGCTACAAACAAAAAATGCAACACGAGGTTCAGACGCTCTTTGGACTTTGCAGCAGGCAGTGAAAAATTTTGCACCACCAAAACGTGCGCGTCCACGAGAAGTTTATATGGCCATGGACCCTGAACCCCCAACTTCCAAATCATCCACTCAATTATCTGTCGAAGATGGCATGATTCCAACGTCGCATCATCAGCCTTCTGAAGAAAGAAAAACTGCTGGGGGGGATGATGGTGATTATGTTGCTACTTCTACGACAGCGCCTACATCCCTCCAAAACTTACCTGCTTCCCACAGAGAAAAATTACAGTTTGCCATGTAGGTTAGTACCCTCTTCCTGTCCACTGCGTGGGCTGTTGGGTTCGTCGCCAGAGCCAATACACCAAATAAAATGAAATTATAGTTGCTACAATAATAATGATAGCAAGGATTGGACTTGTTGATGGACTTGGACTTGAACTCGTTTTGTTAGGCGAGTATTGTGTATTATAGTCTGGCAATGTTGATGTGTATTTGGGGGAAGGCGCAGCAAAAGGCGAAGCAAAAAATTCAATCACATCATGTTGGGGAGATGGGGGAGGTGGAGGCAATGACTTTGTTTCAGACGACTCTTCTTTAGCACAACAGTAGGTGGGATATTGGCAAGGACTCAGAGTTAAAACAGGAGCATAAAATGGACAAATGTTTGCAAATTTGAGTTTTCCACGACGCGTGAATCCCAAGGGTAGTTTGTCCACTTTTTTACCCAAAAACAGTGGCGCAATCTTAGACATGTTGATCCCACGCGTTTGTGCTGCAATACAATCCTCACACCTAGTTTCTTTGTGAAAGGACACTGGCATTTTTTACACTGTAGATGAATTTATTGTGAAGTTTTCACCACCATGGCGAAAAACTACCAACCCATTGCTGGGAAAAGAAGACGTCTCATGTCTGCTCCAAGGTTGACACCTTATGGCCAGCCTCACAAAAAAAGAAGAGGGCTGGCAAACTCTAAAATTTGTGCCAAAGTGTTTAACACAAGACGTCGATTGGACAAAATGCGCCAGATGCCTTGTGGCGCAGCGCGCGATCTGTGCACTGTTTTGATCGCCTGCCTAACCCATGTGGACGATAAAGCACCCATTCGACGATCGTTTGAGTATGGATCTCATAAAACGTACACAAACATTGGTGGCATGCGTGTGCGCAATCCCTTCGTCCAAAAAATGCTGCAGAGGGCCAATGTGCGCAAAGAGAGGGCAGATCAATATTATTTCAAGGTGTGGCACAATGAGTTTGTGGGATTTCGCTTCCAAAAGGAAGTGAACCTCAAACACATGACAGAGCAAGAAAAGTTGTTGGTGTTGGCGCACATCCCTGACCTGTATTTAGTGTCTCCTTATGGGCAACGCAAAGTGGCGCAACAAAACCTCAACTGCTTTTCCAAGACTGCAGAGACTGTGCGTATTGTGCCAGGGTTTGTGGACGTGGTGGACCTCATTCATGGACGTCCAGTGAGTGACAACACAACTCAATTGTTTGACGACTTGTACGTCATGGGACGCAATTGCACCAAGGGCTACAAATTTGGAGAAACGCCTCCAGAAGAGGTGGATGATGGGACCTTTTTATGGAATTTTAGGACAGAGAGAGGAGGTTTGCGTATTTACAAGAAAATTGTCAAATCTTTGCAAAACTGCAGTCATGGTCCAAGGTATTGGGCGTTGGGGTACGCCAGAGCCATTGCCAAGTTTTTGGGTATTGAAACCACACATTTCATGGGTGTCTACAATTTAAGTGCTGGAGACACTTTGGTAATGGATTGTATTGCTGCTGCTTGGTTTGATTTGCCCAACGCATGGGAAAAGTTGTGGGGCCATCATAAAACTTTTCATGAATGTTATGATGAGCTTGCCAAAATTGTGCGTTTGTCTTCCTCTTCATAAAATTCACTCAAACTCAAAAAACAGATTTCATTCATTTCACCACCATGAGTAGTCACTCCATTCTAGGTAACTTTCGTCGTCAAGTTCAACCTGATTCTCCAAAATTGGCAGCGCTCATCACCCCAAAGCCCAGCAAACGCAGTGGCGTTCTGACAATAGATTTCAAATCTGTCCTGTTTTATGGTGTGATCGCAGTGGTGATTTATGTCACCATGCGCAAACTGTCGCATTTTCTAACTCAAAGAAATCAGCGTCAAAACAACAGCGAAATCACGAACGCGCCATACACACAAACTGCCAATGCCAAGGAAATTGACGCCATTCCTCAAGAAGGACGTGTGGCAGTCCTAATTTACTCTCCCATGTGTGGATTCAGCAACCAGATGATGCCCATTTGGGACCATGCAGTGGCAAGCTTGAGGGAAGAACTTCAATCACATTGTTACAAAAGTGCTTCACGTCAATTATCTACAACATTGGGCATTCAAGAAGTCCCCATCATCATTGCTTTTGAAAATGGTGAAGCTCAAGCCTACATGAAGGGGGTCCAATCAGAATTGAATATCACAACCTTTTTAGAAGCCAATGTGGGACAGACTGACGCAGTAGAAAAACTTGAACCAGTAGAAGAAGAAGAAGAAGTTGTTGTTGACGACGCTGACCCTGGTGAAGACGCTGATGATGAGGAAAGTGACGAAGAAGAAGAAGAAGACGAAGTTGTTGAAATCAGTACAGCATAGCGTCTCCAACAGCCATTTGGATATTATAGACGTAGTCGCCCACACATTCCACAAACAATTCTTGAGTCTCAGGCAGTTCTGTGATTAGAAATCTGTTTTTGATTTTTGGTGTCACTTCTTGAATAAATTTTATGATCAATCGTCTCAATGAATTATGGATTTTATGCGCGTGCAGTGGCAGCGTCATTTTCATGGTTTGGGTGTCGTCGCGACCTTGCGCTGCCAGGATCCATAATTGACACAAATCCTCACAAAGACGTACCATCATAACCCATTTCTCCATGTCATGTTTTGCGCATGGCCCCAACATTTCCAAATACTTGCGCAAGTCAGTGCATTCATCAAGGTATGGGGTGGCAAAAGTGACAAAAAGTGGTTTCTTTTTCCTAGGTTGTTGCATGTACGTTTCCAATCCTGACAGGAAAATGCCACACGCTGTACCCACAGCTGCATACTTCAGATATTTAGATGTCATTTGTTTTTGTTTTACAATCGAAGTTTTATTAATATTTCATTTTTTGACACATCTATACTTAAAGTTGGAGCTGGCGGCGAAGATCGATATCATGCTATTGTTCGTCGACCAACCAAGAGTAACAAACCAGAGTTACCAGCAATCGGAACAATAGTCAGAGGTAATGACATTATTATCCCAAAATGTCTTCGATTTTCTCGATCCTTCGCTCAACTGCGTCCTGAATCCTGGAAAGGGCACTATGAACTGGGTTGAGACTGCGCACAAGACTGGCTGTGTGGGTCTTTTTGTAGATGCTGTGGGGGAACTTGTGCCCAAAATCCAAGCTATGGGTCGTTTGTTGAAGCCCTCTACGTAGTCTTTTTAATTCTGTTAACACTTTCCTATACATCATTCGTTTTTCTGTCTTTGATGATGATTTTTTTCTGCGTCTTTTTCGTGGCATTTTTCCTCCCTTTTGTTTGTACAAAAAAAAAAAAACAGAAACCCAATTAATCTAAATAATGAATAATGGCATCTGGTGGGATATCTGAGCGCAAAACCAGCATCAGCGTTTCCATGCGTCCTTCAGGACCATGACGTTGATATTTAGTGTAGAGTGTTTGTGTTGAAGAAAAAGGAGCGTCCTGCATGCGTTCCTTGGTCCAAGTAGCCAACTTGATGCGATCCACCACAAGGTACTTCTTGTTTTCCTGCTGAAACGCTATCCAGTCTGCTTCTCCTGTGAACAACCAACTAACATGTTTATCGTTCCTTCCCAAATCCAATTCAATCCAGATCTTGTCAAAGGAAAAATGTCCATCCACTTTCTTGACAGACTTGACATCCACTTTGGCTCTTATATGGGAATCCCACACAAGAATGTCCCAATGTTTCAGGATATCCTCTTTTGTTGTGGCTTGTTGGGTGTGAAACCCCTTGCTGCGCGCCAGATTCCAAAACCATTGTTCAGCAATGGATCCTCGCGTCTTCCTGTCATCTGTGGGACTTGGAAGAAAGTCGACAGTGACACAACTTGTTGGGGGAGGACATGTCCAGTCTCCTGCCATTTTTCGTTTTTTAAAAGATGGTTGAGCAGCCCCTGCGTCAGTCCTTGCGTCAGTCTCTGACACCAACTTTGGGGCCCAGCGCGTAAATTTTGGACGATACATCTCGTACACTGTTGCTTCTACATACCAATATCTCCCCCTACTGTTCCATCTAGCCCCCAAAGCCTTGGCTTCATCCTTTTCGTCGTATGGGCACTTTAGTTTGTAGACAGCAGTCGACATTTTTTAGAATTTGAGTGATAAATTTTACTTAACACGCGCCAAGGCTATGGCACCCAAGAACCCCATGACTAGACATAATTTCTCATGCATCCATATCTTCCACGCTGTCTCTCGAGACATGGGTGGTTGGGTGAGACAACGACGCACACAAATGGGCTCCTCCTCATCATCCACACACACGGCCACAACACTAAATGCAACATTGCCATCACCACGAAGATGTTTGATGGATGTTGTGTACATGGCTTCCATAAAAGCATCATTGGCTGTATACAGCATCTCATCTACACTGGTCGCCACAATTTGGGGGCGTACCAAATTTTGGCTTGTTCCCAGTGTTCTAAAAGGACGTGTATCAACACTCAAGAACATATGACCTTCATAGACTGTAGACAACACCTGGCGAAGTCTGCGTAGTTCATGGAAATTGAGTTCTAGTTGCAAAGCTTCCACCAGCAGTGCGTCCAATTGATAAGTTGGGTTGATGAATACGTGGTCAAAGTGTGCCATGGAGTTCCATGTAGATGTGTGGCCATCACCTTTTGTAAATTCTTTCGCAACGCCAAAGATTTTGTCAAAATATTGACCATACTTTTGAGCATCCTGCAACGTTAGAGCAAGAATCATAAAGTTTGTCTTGGCGTCATTTTCTTCAAGATAAGGTCTAACGTGTTGCAGTTTGGCGTCGTCAAACGAGCCATAAATAATAAACAACGTTTCGCCCAATTCATGTGGTGGAAACGACTGAAATTTGGAAATGGTGTCCTTAACGACAGTATCACTGTCTGTGTCTAGATCGATGCGATAAGTGTATTTAAAGTGTTTTTGAAATGGCACTTCTGGCGAATAAGCGTCATCGTGAAAACCTATGCACATGATATCGCTATTTCCTGCATATTTGTCAAGCGTGACTGATTCCAATGGGATATTTTTGGTGACTTTGATGTTTGCCATTTTCACAAAGCCCTACATTTATTTTTTCATTGGTTTAGACGAAGTGACCTAATTTTTTACAAAACTAAGGTAAACACGTGCAATATGAAATATCACATGGTCTTGATGCCAGGGGATTCTTTGTACGTTCCCCCCAATTGGGTGATGATGCGTATGACTGAATCTTCCAACTATTCCATGGCGATGCGTTATTTGTTTGAAGTTTCAAATCAAACAGACTTCAAACCAAACCCAACCCCACCTTTGCGTTATGCGTTACCCCCTACTTTAAAACGTTTTCACTCGCATTGCGTGCGACAAGTACCTGCTAAAATTGAGGGAATGTTGCGAGATTGGCCTGCTCTACATAAATGGAAAGATCCCTCCTATTTCAATTTTTATTTTGTCAAAATGGGCAAAGACTCCAAAGTGTCAAAAACACTTGGAGTGGCGTTACAAGATGAAAATGTGGTTGTGCCAGACTCCTTACATTGTTGGGAATCATTGCGTGGGGACATTGAGCCACATCCTTCAGTCTTACACCATGTACAAGTCAGTGACATCAAGATGCAGGTAGACAAGTCCTCAAACGTACGCAACAAACCCACTAAATTTTGTCACCATACTTTAGTGTGTCAAGTGGTGGGGGTTTGTCATTATTTAATGTTTTTTCAAATCAGCAAACCCAAGTGCAAACCCAAGCGCTCACAAACACAATGGGAGCGTACGTAGAACATTGTGGTCTTGTCTCTGTGTGCTTCACATACATCTTTCCAAGTGCTTATGGGTCAAAGTAAACTTCTGAAGGAGTGGATTTGAAAAAACAATCAGACGCAGTCTCTGTGGGGACTTTGAATTTTGTGGCAACTGCCTGCGTAGTTGCCTGCGTAGCTGCCTGCGTAGCTGGCTTTGTTATGTTGGTTTTGTTAATATGTATCACCTTTAAATCAGTCAAGGCAGCTTCACGCCTCTGTTGGCGTCGTCGTAATTTGCGTTTTATGGCATGTTTTGCGTGATCTCGACTTTTTCCCACATTAGAAACAGAATCTGAAGGTAAGATCACAGCACTTTTTCCTTCCCCCCCAAGACTATGTTCAGACACAATGTCACTGGTGATCAAATGCAGGGTGTTGCGAATAATGTCCATTAAAATGTATTGGCGTTCCACATACGTTAGTTTGTCTTGAGCAAACGCGCTGGCGTCAGGGTGTTCTGCCAAATTCACATAAAAGGTATGCAAAAAAGTGGAAAAGGGAGGAATTTCCACTGAGATGTGAAAGTTTTTACGTTTTTTGTTGGTTTTGCGAATGTAGCACAAGACAGTGTATTTATACAATGTTTTGATGTTTTTGTACGTACGCTGTGCCATATCACATTCCTCTTTCTTAATCTGGTCGTCCCAAGTCGAAATAGATTTTAGACCAATTTCCAAATTTTGTTGCCAGCCCCTCTTTTTGGATTCCCTCGCGATATCCAAGGCAATCTCCATAATTTGTTGTAGACAAGTAGTGCCCAATCTGGACAGGATTGTTAAGAATGTCAGTACAGTCTCATCTTGAAAAATGCCTACATAAATGGAAGACGATGACGCTTCCACGACGTGGGAAGGTGTTGAGTGAAGTGACATTCTGGTTTATACCCACAACAAATTTTATTTTATTTTAGTTTAAACGCAAGATGCGATTAGTGCCTGTGGCTGGTGATGGTAATTGCTTTTTTCACTCCATTGCTTATGGATTGAAAACAAATCACAAAGTGTTGAGGGAAATGTGTGCTTTGTTTGTAAGAGAATGCCCAGATCATAAAATCCAAGACGCTCCTGTGGCTGATTGGATTCGCTGGGAATCTGAACGTGATGTAATGTCGTATTCCAAGCGCATGCGTCAAAATGGCATTTGGGGGGGCGCGATTGAAATTTCCTGTCTATGCCACATGCTTAATTTGATCATTGAAGTCTATGTACGTGTAAACCACACTAAGTTTAGGCGTATTGCTCGTTTTGAATATGAACAATGCCACGACATTCATGGGGACGCCAAACCCAAAATCATAAAGATTTGTTACACTGGTGCTCACTTTGACGCCCTCGTCGACGAGCCTTAGAACATGACCAAGTACTCTTTTCAAGGCTGTGTTCTCAGTGTGGAGGACGCTCAAGTGGTGTACGAGTGGGCCATGACCAAGAAGTGTGTCATACTGCCAATCAGAAGTCAGCCCAAACTTAAAATGTACATGGGATGTGGATACGTGTTTGATGTGAGAAAAGTGTATTGGGAAGATGATGTACGTTGGGACGACTTGGGTATTATGAACGATGGACTCATTGTGTACGCCAAACGTCATCTGCGCAAGACCTTGTGTCTTTTAGGTTTTGTTGGCATTGTGTCTTATTACGAAGAAGGATTCATCACCCCCTTACTTTATCCCATTTCTCCCAAACTTAATGATGAAATATTGGTGGCACGTGCCCTAGTAGAGATGCAGAGAGGGGTTAGGGGCAACAAAGACACTAAAAGACACATTGCAAATTGTATTCACAATCTTGACGGCCCAAGAATTTCGCCCTACAACATTGTCATGCTGACCAATTAAAAAATTAAAATTTCAATTTCAATTTCAATTTTGAATCATGGCCAACACCACCAACCCCTTGGAAAGTGCCACTACACACATGTGGAAAGCTATCCAAGACCTCAACCCTCCTCAAAGCGATCAGCTGATGGCGTTCAAGTACAGGCATGGGCGCGACATGGCCAAATGGTTGTTGGGATGCACAGACGACGAATATGAGGCATTGACAAGCTTTTGCATCCCATTCCTGCGTGAACAAAAACGTTACAAGCGTCGTATTGCGCCAACAACTGCGTCAACAGCTACGCCAGGGCCAGCAGTCAAGAAGCAGCGTCGCGCGTTCAAGGCTCCTCTTCCATTGTTGGGGACCAAGAAAAAGCCAACAGAATCTTTGGCGTACCTGACGATAGACAGGTGCAAATTGTGGATCGCTAACGCACACCTATTTTTGGCAAATTATCATCAATCTATTGATTTTATAGAGGAAATGGCGCCTCCATACAAGTCGCCAGATGTAGCGCGCAAGGGATGGCATTGGCTGCGCAAGAATGGTGGAGAAGAAGGCCTCCAGTTTTTAAAACAGTTTGCTGCTACTCATTTCAAGTAAATTTTTTAAAAGTTCGTAAACTCCAACGAAGGGGATGACGCACTCAAATCCACTGACACAATGCTGTGCGCGCCAGACTCATAGTTATACAGCTGATCAGGGTCCAGATAAGACGCCTTTTGAGGGGCTACGCCAGATGCTGCGCCATATGCTACGCCAGACTTTGCGTCATCATCCATGAGCCTTTTTAAAACGCCATGTGCGTCTTCAAAATTTTGGATGGCTTCCCTACAGTGTAGTGAAGAACGCGCTTGCTGCAACAGCGCGAATTGCTGCTCGACTTCGTCCCTTTGTTCTTGATTTTTAGGCGTCCAATTCTTCAAATCTTGAGCTGTTGGGTAATAGTTTAAACACCATTTTTCATCCACCTCTTCCTGTCTGATGGTGTTTTCAGTTTTAGGATGGGAACGACATTTACTGTACATTTGCCATCGACCAGGAATAATGGGCAAAAAACCCACACAAGACCCATTAGGGCATGCTCCTGCCCCTAGCCCACAACTCCCACAACGACCTTCACCCCAACGACACCAAGTGATCTTGATAATACTCAAATACGAAATGATTCCCAATAAAACATAAATTACAACATTGAGTGGCTGTCGCTTAATAATCATGTTATTGCTATCTATTTTCTAAAACAGCCTAAATTTTATACGATTGTGGAATTCATGCTGCTTGACTGGGGGTGAATTCTTGTTCGTGATACAGTTTCTCCATAAATGTACCTCCAACCCTGTCGTGCCTTTTTTCTCACCCATTGCCACGTATCCTGA
>CEPX01197923.1_pt1 | contig 15513 bp, 13 predicted proteins | sample 361361 | NCBI WGS metagenome assembly CEPX01 (sample SAMEA2619974, study PRJEB7988) | marine metagenome | biome: marine biome (ENVO:00000447); feature: mesopelagic zone (ENVO:00000213) & marine oxygen minimum zone (ENVO:01000065); material: "saline water (ENVO:00002010), including plankton... | reverse complement strand
TTTGCATAACAGTTGGCGAACAACAACTTCACGGCACTGGTTTTGCCATGGGCTTAAAATTCCAAAAAAAGAAAGGGGTAGTTTTATCTGATTTCGGCGACGGTGCTACAAGCGAAGGCGACTTCCACGAAGCGCTAAACTTCGCAGGTGTATTCAAAGCACCAATGATATTTTTATGCCAAAATAATAAATACGCAATCTCGGTTCCTGTTGCAAAACAAACTGCAGCTCAATCCATCGCACAAAAAGCTGTGGCTTACGGCATCTATGGCATTCAAGTTGACGGCAACGACATATTTGCTATGTATGCAGCTACTAAAGAAGCAATAGCGAGAGCAGAGAAAGGTTTACCAACATTAATAGAAGCGGACACATTTAGAAGAGGCGACCACACAACTTCTGATGACGCTAAAAAATATCGTAATGAAAAGAAAGTGAAAGAATGGAAATCTAAAGATCCAATACTACGCTTACAAAAATATATGGCCAAGAAAAAAATTTGGGATAAAAAGAAGGAAGGAGCATTGTTATTGAAAGTTCAGAAAGAGGTGGACGCAGCAGTAAAAAAATATGAAAGCATCAAACCTGCAGCTAAAGAAGAAATGTTCAAGTACATGTTTGCTAAAGGAGGAAAATGAGATTGGAATTTAGAGTGATAAGTATTGAGAAAAGAGATCCAGCACTTATTGCAGCAATGGATGAAGCTATTTTAGAAGAATGTGAAGCAGGTAGGTCTCCCCCAACTTTAGTTTACCACAATTGGGAGAAGTCTATTTCTATAGCGAGAGTGCAAGCTTTAACGGATATAGACTTAGACAAATGTTTGTCTGACAATTTCAAAGTTGTTCGCATGATCACTGGTGGTAAAGCTGTTGTACATTTTCCTGATACAGAGTTTTCTTATAGTCTCTTTGTCCCTAAAGAATTTGGGAAAATTAACATAACTCAAACTTACGAGACTTACTGTAGCAGAATATCTAAAACACTAAAGAGTTTTGGTTTACCTAATGTTGTAGTAGATAACAATGATATTTTTGTGGGTGGAAAAAAGATTGGCGGCAACGCGCAAAGAGTTCGCAGAAACTTTTCAATGCAACAAGGGGTAATTCTTTATGATTGTCCTAATGCAGATACTATGTTGAATTTTATGAACGCAGAACTTTACCCTAAATCAGCATCAGAAGAACTTGCAGCACTACTTACTGGCTTCACGCAACATAGCGACGCTAGCCAAAAAGAACTCATTGGAAGACTAACTGAAAACATAACTGCTAGTTCATACTCTATCGGAGAACTAAGTGAGAAAGAAAAAGAAAGGATTGAAGAATTGCTCCCTTCATATGAAACTTTAGAATCACCAAGTGCAACTGTTGTCTCAGGTTTATGTTGGCTACCTGCACCAGTATACATTGAGAATAAAAAAAGAAGACAGGAGGCAATAGCAAATGCCTAAAATAAACATAGTCGACGCCATCAACCAAGGCTTGAAACAAGAAATGAAGAAAGACAAAAAAGTTATCTTGATAGGCGAAGACGTAGGCAAAGACGGGGGCGTATTTAGAGTGACTGAAGGCTTATGGAAACTTTACCCTGGCCGAGTCTTAGACTCACCCTTAGCAGAATCAGGAATACTTGGCACATCTTTTGGCATGGCAGTATCTGGATTAAAACCTGTTGCAGAGATTCAGTTCGAAGGCTTTATCTTCCCAGGCTTCGACCAAATTGTTTCACACATTTCTAGAATTCGAAACAGAAGTAGAGGTGCTTACACTGCACCAATGGTCGTACGTTGCCCTATTGGTGGCGGCATTAAAGCATTAGAACACCATAGTGATAGTCCTGAAGCTTACTTCGTGCACACACCAGGATTGAAAGTAGTGATACCAAGCACACCTTACGATGCTAAAGGCTTAATCATTGCAGCTATCAGAGACCCAGATCCTGTACTATTTTTTGAACCTAAAAGAATTTACCGTGCAATCAAACAAGAAGTTCCAACAAAACCTTACCTGATACCTATCGGCAAAGCAAGAATGGTAACTGAAGGTACTGATGTAACAGTGATCGCTTACGGTGCAATGGTGAGAGAATGTGAGCAAGCTATTCCTTTAGTGAAAGGAACGTCAATCGAACTAATAGACTTAAGAACTTTAAGTCCCTTAGACACAGACACAATCATCAAGAGCGTAAAGAAAACTGGTCGAGCTGTAGTTGTCCATGAAGCACAGAAAACTTGCGGAGTAGCTGCAGAAATAATAGCTTTGATCAACGAACACGCTATATTTGATTTGGAAGCACCAGTAATTAGAGTAACAGCCCCAGACATAATAGTGCCTTTACCAAAACTAGAAGAACATTACATGATCAACGAAAATAATATAGCCGAAGCAATCAAAAAGGTGATGCAATAAATGCAATTCAAATTCCCTGACGTAGGAGAAGGCATCCAAGAAGGAGAGATAGTCGAATGGCTAGTCAAGGAAGGTGACACAGTAAAAGAAGACCAAAATATTGTTAAGGTAGAAACAGATAAAGCGGTAGTAGATTTACCAGCTCCAGCTTCAGGCAAAATTCTAAAAATTTATCACAAGCAAGGCGAGACTGTAAAAGTTGGTGAAGCTTTAGTAGACATCAGTACTTCTGGAGAAAAAGTTACAGCGGCTCCTAAAGTTGAAACTAAAAAAGTTAAAGGTCAATCTGTAGTTGGAGAATTAGAAGAAGCCGAAGAAGAATGTGAAGGCGGCATTTGTAAAGTTCCAGAGCTAGCCAACATGAAACCTACTTCTAAAGTGAAAGCAATGCCAGCTGTTAGAAAGTTAGCGAAAGAGAAAGGAATTGATTTAAGCAAAGTTAAAGGTAGTGGAAAAGATGGAAGAATTCTAAAAAAAGACTTAGAGACTGCTCCTAAAATTGAATCCAAACCATCCAAGATACAAGTTACAAAAAAATACGACATGTGGGGTTACGTAGACAGAAAACCTTTGAAAGGCATGCGCAAAGCTATAGCAGTTAACATGACTAAACAAGCTGCTTTACCTTTAGTCACACATATGGACGAAATAGATTCTACAAGATTATACAAACTAAGAACAAAAGAAAAGAAGAAAGTACCAGCTGGAGTTAAACTAACTTACCTACCTTTCATTATCAAAGCAGTAGTCTTAGCTTTGAAGAAACATCCAATACTAAACACTAGCCTTGAAGGTGACACAATAATTTACAAAAAATATTTCAACATAGGCATAGCGGTAGCAACTGAAGACGGTCTAATCGTTCCCGTGATTAAAGGCGCTGACAAGAAAAGCATTATTGACATAGCGAAAGAGATACAAACTTTAGCAAAGAAAGCTCGCGACAGAAAGCTAGACTTAATGGATTTGAAAGGTTCAACATTCACTATTACTAACGTCGGCTCCATTGGCGGATTATTCTCCACACCTATACCAAACCCTGGCGACGCAGCAATCTTAGCTCTTGGCAGAATGCATAGCAAAGCTGTAGTCACTGGCAACAAAATAAAATCTATACGGGAAAGAAAATCTTTACCAATAAGTTTAACCTTCGATCACAGAATTTTAGACGGCGCACACGCTGCACTTTTTGTCAACTCTATAAAAGAATACTTAGAAGATCCAGACTTCTTAATGTTAGGCCTAGCATAATTATTGCTTAGGCTAAAAGATTTTCATAAAATCTGGGGTAAAATTTATAAGTAAGAAAATCCTTACTTCTTTCATGGAAACCAAACTTGTAAAAATTACAGATAAAGGTCAGATTTCAATCCCAACTTCCATGAGAAAAGCTACTGGAATAAAGAAAGGAGATGAACTAATAGTTATCCAGGAAGGCAATATAATAATCCTAGAGAAAGTTAAGAAATCTAGTTTTAAAGATTTACTAAAACATTCAGAGAAAGTTGCAGAAAAACTATGGGGTAATAAAGAAGATGATATCTGGGACACAGTTTGAGCAAGGAGATATTGTCTTGGTTCCTTTTCCATTCACAAATCTTAGTGGTATAAAACAAAGGCCAGTTCTTATATTATCTTCTAAAGAATATAATCAGAAAGGAGAAGACATAATTACTTGTGGAATTACATCAAACCTTTCAGACAAAGAACATTCTATATTGATTACAGAAAAAGAAATGTTAAGCGGAAAACTTCCTAAAGCTAGCAGGATAAAATCAGATAAAATATTTACTCTAGAGAAAAGCATAGTAAAAAGAAAGTTTGGCAAAGTAAATTCTTCAGTATTAGAAAAAGTAAAAAAAGAGATTTTTGAGATAATATAATTAAATTACCTAGCATGATAAAACTTAAAAACATTCTATACATAGGCAAAGAAAATGAGAGGTGCTATTAGTAACGGTTCTAAGATTTCTATTGAAAGTTTAGAAGTAGAAGACTTTACAATTTTGCAACGTATGATTGCAATGATTCAGAAAGGACAGAAAGGCATAACATTAGAATTCCACAACGCTGCAGACCGCCACGAATTCACTGGCGGCTTTATTGAAGAAGGTTGTTTACCACAATCAAGTTCAGACGCGTTCAAGCTAGAACAAGATTTAGCAGCTGAAGGTCATAGTGTAAGTCGTAGAGACTTTGGCACTTACTACATAACTTATTTCATAGAAGCTAAACGCGGATAGTTACTGAACCTTCTTTGATTATAGCTTGGCAACACAAACGATGATTTCTATCAAGGCCCATATCTTTTTCTTGCTCACTAAGTTCGTTAAGGTTTGCTTCACCTTCTAAAACTTCAACTTGACAAGTTCCGCACACGCCATGCTCGCAACCGAAAGGCACATCCAACTCTCTAGCCGCTTCTTTGATAGAAGCATTATCTTCTACATCAAACACTTTACCATCTTCTGATTTCAATATTGCCATGACTGTTAAAGAAAAATTAGAGTATATAAAATTATTGCCACCTGTATAAGTTATCAATCTCTTTCTTGATATCAGCAAACACTTGATCTATAGATTGCATACCATTGATAGTAACAATTCTTGGATCATCTCTAGCCAGAGTTCTAAAACCTCTAATAGTTCTCTCAAAGAATGCTCCAGTTTCATCATCAAAAACATCACCCGGCATTCTATCTGTATCAAGGGCAGCTCGTTTCTGCATTTCTTCAAAACTAATATCAATATACAAAACTTTATCTGGCCATAAAGATTTCTGATCTTCAACTTTTCCTAACAAGCCTTCATGAACACCATGAATCATGTCAAATATTCTTTGCTCACCATTAAATCTTCCATAACCTTGGTAAGCCATGGTAGAATAACCAAACCTATCAGTCAAAACACTATACCCTTCTTGTAATCTTGGAACAACAACCTTATACATAGATTCCGCTCTCGCAGCTAAGAAAAGTAATGTTTCAGTCTCAGCATGTCTCTTATAATTTTTATCAGTATTAGAATCTCCAAAATCATTATTTTCTCTAAACGCAAAGTTCAATGCTGGATAAACAATATCAGGCCTCTTCAACAACTTACGTATTGCTTCACCATCAGGAGTTCCTCCTGGTTCTCTTGTTCCAACCACAGAAACACCTTTGCTTTGAAGATATTCTGTAAGTCTACCGGTCTGTACACCTTTACCAGAGAATTCTATTCCTTCTATTACAATAAACTTTCCTCTCATAATATTTAACCTGACATAAAACTAATTTAAACTAATGTGTATCTTAAAACAACTATTTTATTCTAAGAATCCTTAAATAAGCTATAAATTAATTTTTAAAAAATGTCTACTTTAAATCCTTTCGGTGTAAATTCAACAAAACGTTATTGTTCTCCTGGAGCTGAAGACTTACTTTTCCATAGTCATTGGCTTAAACCTTATGGTAGTGTAGAATTAATAGGCTACAAAGGTGGTGATATTACTGTTTCTAGGATTGCAACAGCTGGCCACGGTCTAAAAATATTTCCTGAACAACCTGATTTGGATGACTTTGTTGAACACTTAGCAGCTAAAGAAATTGATGAACCTTTCAGATCGGTAATGTTACAATTTAGAATTGTAGCTCCAATAGAAGTTGCTTACAGTTTTGTTTACTCGCCAGATTGCAGCGTTAACGAATATTCTGGCAGGTATTCAGTAATGATGGATGAAGGTTACGTCCCTTCATATGAAAGAATACTTAGACATGTACAAGACGAAGACAAAGCTAGAGAAATCTTATCTACATTGAAAGCTAGAAGAAGAGATAGCTATGACTCTTACAAAACATTGCTTGACAGAAATAACTTAACAAGAGAATTATCCAGATGTATTCTAGGCAGCGACAATTACACTAAATTCTATTGGAAGATGGATTTAGCTAACTTAGCTAGATTTGTAAGAAAACAAAGAAAACAACATGAACCTGATACAATAACTAGAGATTATTTAGAGATTATTGCAGAGATGGCTTCAAAATGTGCACCTTTATCTTGGACTGTTTTAATGAATGATGGTAATAAAGTCATAACTCTTACTCACCCTCGTGATGAAGATATTATTGACACACCTCTATCTTCTCCAGAATGGGAACTTTCAGAAACTAGAAGAGTTACTGTTGATTCACTTGAAGAAGTGCTATTTGTAGAAAGATCTTACCTTGATACTGGTGCTTTCCAAGTTGTAGATTACATGGGTGATGATGATACAATAGCTGAAGCTGCAAGGGTAAGTTATGGTAGAGGTACTGCGAAAGCTTCTATGAACAAAAGACTTCTTAGAACTTTAATGAGAAGCCTTCATACTTCACCTTTCGAGATGGTCCAGATGGATTGGGAGTCACGAGGTATACTTTTCATAGATCCAAGACAAGCAGCTCGACATAGAACATTAAGATGGTCAACCTTTATGGGTACTAGTAATATTCCTTTAGGTAGGACTCCTTTTATGCCAAGAGAAGAAGAGCTTAGGTTCCAAGATGATACTGAGAAACAGGGAAGAGGAGGTTTACTTGATGAAGAAGAAAGAAGATTAGCTCTACATAGAATTGAAAATACTTACATGGCACAAGATTTAGCTGTAGAATATTTAAGGAAGGCTGGGGCTAGACCTTCTTGGGTACGTTCTGGTTTTGGAGTTGGCGCAAGCACTAGAATCTGGAGGTCTGGCGATGGAAATAATATAGCTAAATTCTTAGCTTTACGTTTAGATTCACATGCACAAAGAGAAATCCAGGAAATTGCTACACTTATTGATGAAGCTTATGGAACATTCTTACCCGATACTCACAGAGCTGTTCATGATTACATAATAGGTGGTGTTAACTTTAGCAGAATGGAACTAGATCTTATACATAGGAGAGGTTTGATCACTGAACTGCCTTTTGCTGAAGACTTTGCTGAAGTAGAAGCACAATACATAAGAGATCATGCTATGAAGGAAGGTCTAAGGTCACAAGGTGAATCAATACCTAAAGATTTAGAAGAGAGGTTAGCTATTGGGGAAGAAGCGCATGAAAGACTAACGAGATTCTTCGAAGGTTCAAGAATGTTAGTAAGAAAAAGAGGCTTTCCTGGCATAACTTTAGGTCGTGAAGCAACAGCTGCAGCAAAGAGATTACTAAAATTACTAAAGAAATAGTAATAAATTAAAACATCTAAACAACACCATGTACCACCTAGCAATTCTTCAAACTAAGGGCGACTGGCTCAAAAAAATAATAGATGGTAAGAAAACTATAGAATCTCGTTGGTACAAAAATAAAAGGTCTCCTTACAAACAAATCGCTAAAGACGACATAGTATACTTCAAAGAATCTGGCAAACAAGTCACTATAAAATCAAAAGTATCACAAGTTCTATTCTTCGAAGACCTTGATGAAGACAAAATCAAATCAATACTTGAAGAATATGGTGAACTAATTTGCTTACCTGTTTCCTACGCTAGAGAACTAAAAGGAAAGAACTACTGCACTTTAATCTTCTTAGAAAATGTAGAACAGATAGAACCTTTCTCTATTGACAAGACTGGTTACGGCATGATGTCCGCCTGGATAACTTTAGAAGATATTAATCAAATAAGAAAATGATTTAAACTAGCTTCTAATCAAATAAATTATGCGACTAATCATAGTACGTCACGGCCAGACTGAATTCAACCTAAAAGGTTTTGTGCAAGGCCAATCAGACGTGCCACTAAACGATACTGGTAAAGAGCAAGCGCAAAGAGTAGCGCTAAAGCTACAGAATGAAAAGATTAACATAGCTTTCAGCTCAGACTTACCACGAGCACTAGAGACAGCTGAAGCCATCATGAAATATCATCCAAATGTAAAGCTACAATTATCAGAACTATTAAGAGAAGTTAAAGCTGGTGAGCTTGAAGGAACAAAAAAGAGTGACGATGACCGAAAAATTAACTGGACCCAATACTACAAAGCCAAAGACGGCGAATCTTTCTTTGAAGGTCAAGAACGCATGATAAAATTCTATAAAGAAATACTAGAGAAACATTTAGGCGAGACTGTACTCCTTGTTAGCCACGGCGGCGTAATGGGCTCATTCTTCATACACTTGCTAGGCAAAGACTTAATCTGGGAAAACTATGTAGACCTACGCCACAAAAACTGCGCTTACAGCATAGTAGAGATTGACGAAGATTTAATCCACAAAGTTATAGTTTACAATGAAACTTCTCACTTAGAAGAACTAGACATTGATACAGCAGGAAATTTATAAAAAAAAATAATTAATTTATTTTATTGGTCTTTCAGCCATGTAAGCAGCTTGACAAGCATTGAATCTTAAGTTAACATACTCAACTAATCCTTGCATGAAGTCTTTTCTATTTACAATTTCTTCTTCATTTAATTTGAAATTAAAGTCCATTCTACCATTGTCTCTGTTTCTGTATGCAGTTATTTCAACGTTAAGCTCACTAGGGAAGACATTACAATCAAAAGATCCATCTCTTTCTCCTTCACCTAAAGCCATTGAATCTCTAATTACTAAAGCATCTGCTCTTGCTTCTGCGACCTTATCTTCTACACTATTGCTCATAATCTGGTATGTACTAAATCCACCAATTGCAACAAGTCCAAGACCAACCCCTACTCCAGTTCCAATCTTCCATTTTTCCATTTTTGTGATTATTCTCCTTATTATATCAAAACACCCAAAATTAATAATATAAAAAGTTATCGCTTGCTAAAAAGCATGCGTAGGAATACTAATGCTAGGATAATCAGCACAATGTCTGCTATAATCCAAAAGGTTCCAGTACTAGAACCTTGAGCACCAAACCATCCAGTGATTCCAGAAAGGAACTCATCTTCTTCAGCTACTACTTCTTCACCGAAATCAACAGTCACTATCTCGCTCACTTCATTACCAGCATCATCAGACACAGTAACTTTCAAGCTATGCTCATCATTAGTTTCCAAGTCTAGAGTAAAGTACAAGTAAGCATGGACAGTATCTCCAGGGCCTAAATTCTCCAGGTATTCGCTACCGTCTAGGCTAGCCCAGCTTACATCCTCAACATCTATGTTAATCTCCTTATCTTCGCTACCATCATTGCTAACAACTAAAGAGATAGTCAGTTCTTCACCGCTAACATCGTAGTCCTGAGAAAGGGAGACTTCTAAACTATCGTCTCCATCACTAGATTCAGCAGAAACACTACAAGCGTCAACACTAACCAAGATCAACTCATCATCCAAAAGATCTCCATCTTCATCAAACAAGTCAGCTTCTAAGTAGTAAGACCCAGCAGCTAAGTCAGCTGGCACAGTGAAATCAAAACTTATCTTTTGATCATTATCATTATCATTATGATCTCCTAAGTCAAACTCACTGCTACTCTCAGAAATGCCTAAGTCGCCGTCAAAGATTTCAATGTACAAGTTGTCAATTTCTTTGTCACCAGTACTCTCAACATCTATTGAAACTCTGTAATCTTCTTCACACAATAAACCTGAAGACGGTGAAACGCTAGTATCAGTAATTTGCGCATCTCTATCATTCCTTTCAATGTCTATTGGCACGGAGTCGTAATCACAGCTATCATCTTCATTACCATCTTCATGCACTTGCACATAGATTGTGTAATCATCATCTTCATCCAAGTCGCTAGGCAACTCAATTTCTATGTAGTAAGTATCTTCTTCATCCTCATCGATTGAAGCTTCTTCTTTTACTACTTCTTCCTTCTCACCACTATCTTCGTTCAACAAGATAACTTCGATCTCAATGTCTAGATCATCGTTAGCCCTATTTTCAATCTCAACTTCAACAGTGATAGTCTCGCCAGCGTTAAAATCGTCATCAGTGTCAGGCTCCTTGATGTCTACATTAAAATCGCTACCTTGGATACCTTCTTCACAGATTTCTGCTTCAACGTCAATTCCAACGTTCAAGGTTTCTGTAACAGTACTAGAAGCACCATCAGCGGAAACGCTTAAAGTACCATCGTAGCTATCAATGTCCATATCAGAGTCAACATCGAAAGTAATCTCAATAGTCATACTCTCTCCTGGCTCTAGGCTACTGTTAGCATCAGAGATATCAACATTGATTTCATCACCATCATTATCTTCCATAGTATTTTCATCATCATCTGAATCATCACTCTCAAACTCAATGCTCCAGTTGCTCAAAGTTTCAGAACCGCTGTTAGTAATCTCAAGGTCTTGCACTTCAGTCTCACCAGTCTGCGTGTCAATGCTAATCTCTGTCAAGTCTAGAGAAAAATCATCAACGCTAGTAACTTCAACAGTATAATTATGGTCTTCGCTATTACTGTCAGCATCAGAAACTGTCAAAGTTCCAGAATAAGTACCAGACGCAGTGCTTGGTATAGTAACACTCATTATAGCACTATCTGTAGCGTTTGAAGCTAAGGAAACATCGCTCACTGTAGGGGCTGTTATTGTATTAGTTCCATCACTCAAACTTGTGCTAGAAAAAGATATAGTTTCTGTGTCCGTGCCTGTGTTTTCCAGGTCAATTGTAAAGCTAACAGTATCGCCTGGTGCTCCACTTTCACTAACATCGCTAAACGTAACTGTAGTGTTGCCAATCGTACCAGCGCTTACCAAACCAATGGCAAGAATCATTACTGCTAACATGCATATGAAAACTTTTTTCATTTTGATCCTCAATTCACCCCAAATTTATAGTCGAAACAATTAGAAGACAACTTTTAAGCATTATGGTTAGAAAATCTATTATTCGTCACCGTTCTAGGACAATGGATTACACCTTCAAACTTACAACTTTAGACATACCATCTTGCATAGTCACGCCAAAGATCGTTTCCGCTTCAGAAATAACTGCATCATTGTGCGATATAACTATATACTGAGATCCATTAGAATACTTTCTAATCAGCTGCGACAACAACTCAGAATTCTTTTTATCCAAAGCAGCATCAACCTCATCCATTAGATAGAACCAAGACGGCTCAAACTCTTGTATTGCAAATATGAAAGATAAAGCAGCCAAAGTTTTCTCACCGCCTGACAATCCTTTGATGTCCAAATATTTCTTGTTAGCCAACTTAACCCTGATATCAACACCAGCTTCAAATACATTCTCAGGATTTTCAATAACCAACTCAGCAACACCTTTATCTGACAAAGAAGAAAATATTTCTTTGAAATTTCTCTCAAGAAGATTAAAGGTTTTCATGAAAGTATCTTGCTTCTTACTTTCAATCTCATACATTAACTTCAACACATCTTCCTTCTCTAACTTCAAAGTGTCAAACTTCTCAGTTAATCCTTTATACTCTTCATTCACTTTCTCATAAATTTCTAAAGCTCTAAGGTTAACGTTACCCATACTACGCAACATCTTCTCAAAGTTTCTAACTTCAGCTTCAAGGTCAGCCAAAGTTACGCCTCTTCTTAGCGTAACATCTTCAAACTGTTCAAACTCTTTGTTCAAACCTTCAACCTCACCAGACAATACAGCTTTCTTAATGGAGACATCATTACGCCGACCTTCAACGCTCCTAATCCTTTCTTCATTTCTAATCAACACAGAATCTTTCTTTTGTATAACTTGCTCTGCCTTCGCTCTCTTATTGAACAAATCCTTATACTCTGCGTAAAACTTCCGCTGCTTCGCTTCCTTAATCTTAAGAATATCTTTATTGCCCGCAACATCAGCAACTAAACCTTTCAACTCTTGCGAGAAATCTTCAAACTCTTTCTCATTAGCTTTCAATATTTGCTCTGCCTTACTTCTTTCACTTTGATACAAATCAATTTGGTTTTGGAAAGAAACAACTTGCGACTCATTCTTGATAACTTGCTCTTTCAATCCTTGCCTCTGCTGTCCAAAAGATTCAAGCTCTTTAGTGAAAGCTGAACTTGTTAACTTAGACAACTTTTCCATCTCTTTACTTCTTCTATTCTTCAAAGCAACAAGATTTCTTTCCCTTCCTTTAACATTCCCTTCAAAAGTTTTCAATTGGATATTAATTTGTTTCAAGTTAGAAGCTAAGTTTTTACTTTTATCTTGCAACTCTTTCACATCTTCAGCGCCACCAATTTTAACTTCAGCAGTCCTAATCTGAGCTTCAAGCACAGCTTTCCTTTCTCTTAGACTAATGATAGCTTCTTCATTCTCGGTCTTCTTACCTTCTAACAAACTAACAGTGTGCTGCAACCTAGAAATATCCTTCTCCAAGCGACTCATATTTTGGGAGACTTCTTTCTGCTGAAACCCTAATCCTCCAGTCTTTCTTCTATAACCACCAACCATAGCACCAGAACTTTCAACAAGATCTCCATCCATTGTAACCATACGCGCTCTACCAACTCCTAACTTCCTAGCAGCTGCCAAATCCCTAACAACTACAGTCCCAGCAAACACATACTTGAAAACTGTAGCAAACTTAGCATCATACTTAATCAAATCTATAGCCAAACCCTGCGCTTGGCTAGCCAACTTCCTTTCTTCACTAGAAATCTTTCTCTCCCTCAGCTTATTCAATGGCAAGAAAGTAACAACACCACTCTTACTCTCTTTCAAAATATTAATACACTTCGCAGCAACTTGATCGCTAGACACAACTAAACTTCTCATCCTTGGCCCAGCCGCAACTTCTAAAGCCAAAGCAAACTCTTTATTCACTTGCCCTAAGTCTCCAACGCTACCATAAACTCCACTCATATTCATGTCCAAGATTTTCTTCATGGCAACACCACCAGCGCTCATCTCTCTGATACCAATACTTTTTGTTCGTAACCTAGCAAACTCTTCATTAGAATCCATTAGTTTAGTTCGTGCTGTAGACAATTGCGTAGAAAAAACTCCACTCTCGTTCAATCTCTTAGACAATTCTTGCGTTACAACTTTGAAAGATTCTCTATTCTCTTTCAATTTTTTCAGTTTATCTCTATCTTCTTTCTCTAGATTCTTAACTTTGTCAACTCTAGCATCAATATTTTCTAACTCAAAATCTATCCTATCTTTCTTACGCAACAACTGCTGCTTCTCTTCTTCGCTGTTAAGGTAAGCTCTTTGCTCATCTTCAATTTGTTTATCTAAAGATTCAATCAACTTAGAAATATCATCCTTATCAGCAATACCATGCTTCTTTTTGTAATCTTCAATCTTCTGCTGTAACTTACCAGCCCTCTCTCCAAGAACTACATCTTGCGCTTTAAGCTTAGCTTGTCTAGCTTGCAACTGAGATACATTTCTATCATGTTCAACTATAGATTGTCCTAAACTTTTATTCCTTTCTTTCAGTTTCTTCAACTCATTCTCAACTACGTCCCTTCTAGAACTATCTTTGATAACTTGCGTTTTCAAAACTTCAATCTCTTTCTGCAAAGCTCTCTGCTGCTTATCACCTTTCTCAGTAAGCTCGTGGTTGATAGCAAGTATTGCTTGCTTCTTATCTCGAATATCTTTCTTCAACTCATCAATATCATTTTGTATTTTAGCAACCTGCGTTTCATAATCATTAAACTGTTTCTCAACACTCTCTAACTTCTCTTTTCTATCTTTCAATAACAAATGCACACGAGTAGCTTTCCCTCTCTCAATATTTTCTTCCAAACTTTTGTACTCTAATGCTTGGTCTCTATCTTTCTTCAAATCTTTCAAAGTTTTTTCTCTTTCAGTTAGAATAATTTCAGCTTCATTCAACCTTTCTTGAACTTTGTTCAATTCATTCATAGCTTTATTTTTCTTATCTTCAAATACAGAAATTCCAGCAATATCTTCAATAACTTCTCTCCTATCATTAGGCCTCATCTCCATGAAAGCAACAATATCTCCTTGCAAAACAATGTTATGTCCATCCGGATCAATCCTACCAGCACGAAGTATGTCCAACATTTGCTGCTTAGTCATAGTCTTATCATTAATCTTGTAAACGCTATTACCTTTACTCTTCACAATACGAGACACTTTCATCTCTTTACTTTCTACTGGAAACGTTTTCTTAGAATTGTCAAAGAATATAGAAACCTCAGCTTCTTTAGCAGCCTTACCTTTCTTCCCACCATTGTAAATTAGGTTAGCAGATTTGGCAGCTCGCAATCCTTTAGCAGAACCTTTACCAAGAACAAAACAGATGGCATCAACTACGTTGCTATTATGCACATACATACCTTCAGCAATAAAATTATGATTCCCTTCAATTGTAAGGTCATAAACATACTTAGATCCTTTAACTTTCTTAACAGAAACTATCTCATCCCATAAAATGTCTGAACTAGCTAAGGTCTTAAGAGAATTAATCAAATATTTTGCTATACCTAATTTAAAGCTCAACACTTCTTGCAAATTTTCATAATAAGCTATGTGGTTCTCTCTTCTGGGATTAATTTTGCCATTAGCCCAATGATCTCTGATAATACTCTTATGTAAACCAATAGCTCTAGAAGTTGCGGAGCCAGAAACATTAATGACATCCATGGCCTGCACTAACTTCTCAACTTCAAACTCCATAGTCTTCTTAGTATTGTGCAACTCAAACCATCTATCAATGAACAAGTCAAGTATTTTGTTAACTTGTTGCCTTGATGGTCTACATCTGTTCTCCATGTAAGCTTTCAGAGCAGGATAATCCTTAGCAAGATGTTTAACTTTCAAACCAAGCGCTTTCACACAATCATAAATTAACTCGTTAGCTTCTTTAGGTAACAAATCAGCATTAGGATTAGAATCAACATCTCTACACATTCTTGCAAGAGACTCTTCTTTGTATTTTATTCTCAATGATACATTTGCCAAGAATTTCTTATAATTTTCATTACCAAATACAAAAAGTGAATAATATTTACGTTTTATTTTCTTCTCAGTATTTGTTGCACACTTCCATACCTCTTTTTTATGGCTAATAATTCCAAAGCGTAATAGTAAGAATTGAATTTGATCAACTAACTTTTCATTCTTGTTAGAGAACTCTATATTCTTTCCTTCAATATGAAAATGTCCATCTGTATCATACAATCCTGCTAACAAAGCACCAGTCGTTTCATCATCAGCATTCATGAATTTAGTTGGGATAGATTTTTTAATTCCTTTTTTC
>CEPX01189763.1_pt1 | contig 15533 bp, 22 predicted proteins | sample 361361 | NCBI WGS metagenome assembly CEPX01 (sample SAMEA2619974, study PRJEB7988) | marine metagenome | biome: marine biome (ENVO:00000447); feature: mesopelagic zone (ENVO:00000213) & marine oxygen minimum zone (ENVO:01000065); material: "saline water (ENVO:00002010), including plankton... | reverse complement strand
CAACTGGGTCAAATATATGCGTAATTTTTTCAAAAGCAGTTCCATTCTCATCTAAGGTTATTGTTTCTCCTGCATGTGCCTTTATTCCTGCAACTCCAACAAAATTTCCTGCTACAACCTTATCTACAATTTCCCTTTTTGCACCATTATAGATAAAGACCTGCTGTATTTTAGAGCTCTGCTTCAACCTATTCAGGTAAACATTTGTTCCTTTAGTAACAGTCCCGGAGAATAGTCTTCCAGCAGAGATTTCTCCTGCCTGTGGATCAATAACAATTTTTGTTATGACAAAATACAAGGGACCGTTGGGATTGCATTTTACTAATGAACTTCCATCTTCACTTTCTAAATCACCATGCCATATTCTTGGGATTCTGTAACTCTGGGCATCTACTGGATTTGGCAGATGCTGTATAACCATGTTAAGCACAACTTTATGTAATGGGGCCTTATCTGCAAGCTCCTTATATTTCTCTCCTTGCTCATAAGCATCTATAATATCCTTAAATGTGATTCCTTTTTTCTGCATAAATTGGATAGACAATGCCCACTTGTGGAATGCAGAACCAAAGCAAACAGAGCCGTCCTGGACATTTACCTGCCACTTTTCCCCATAACCTTTTGGTGCAATGTCCATGATAAGTTTGTTGACAGCAGTAATTATTTTTAAGAAGCGTTCTTGCATCTGCTCTGGTGTTAACTGCAGTTCTTTTATCAGCCTATCAACCTTGTTTATGAATAATGTAGGCTTTACAAGCTCTCTTAAAGCCTGCCGTAATACAGTTTCTGTCTGGGGCATAATGCTCTCAACAGCATCCACAAGAACAATAGCACCATCTGATGCTCTCATTGCTCTAGTAACATCACCGCCAAAATCAACATGTCCTGGAGTATCAAGCAGATTAATTAAGTACTCGGCATTATCAAAATCATGAACCATTGAGACAGCAGCTGTATCAATTGTAATCCCTCTTTCCTGCTCATCTATATGGAAATCAAGCTTTAGAGCTTTTCCAGCGTCGTCTTTTGACATCATGCCAGCTCCTGCCAGCAGGTTATCAGAAAAGGTTGTTTTTCCGTGGTCAATATGGGCACAAATAGCAATATTTCTAATGTTCTGGGGCTTCTTCATAATCCCCATAACCCTGTCAACCATCTTCTCAGCCATAGTTTATACCTCTACAATTCGTTTAGTTAGTTGTGTAATATTATTATTCAGGTGTTCGGGGTGGGTACATAAAGTTGTATAACGCTAATGAGGAGGACTAAAAATGCTACGAAGTAGCACTTATTTCCAAAAATATTCTAACTTTTTGACTTTTTCAGCTTTTACAGGATAAATTGTATGTGCAAGCTCTTCAGGCCTGAACCACATTTTTATTTCTCTTTCTGCCTCTTTTTCATTTTCAGAAGCGTGTACAACATTTTCAAAAACACCCTTGCTTGTGATTCTTCCGTATTTTCCTCTTATGCTTGTAGGCTCTGCTTTTTCTGGATCAGTTTCACCAATAACTTTCCTTACCTTTTTAATTGCGTTTTCTCCATGGTATACCAAAGCTAAAACCCTCTTAGTGTGGTATTTTCCCATTATGTATCTTATCAACTCATCAAAAAACTTTTCTTCCCTTAAATGCTGGTAATGTTCTTCTGCTAATTCTCTAGTAACTTGTACAATTTTAGAGCCTGCAATAATTAAGCCTGTGTCTGAAAGCTCTGTAATTATATTGCCTGTTAATGACTTTACTAGTCCATCTGGTTTTATTAAAACCAATGTTTGTAGCACTTTCATTTTTTATGAAGTAAAAAATGACAGGAAAGCGTTAAATAAAAGTCTGTTGTTTTCCGTTTCATTTTATTATTTTTTAATTTTCTCGTATCTTGGATGTCTTTTGCTCCATCTGGTTGTTATAGGCTTCCTTTTTAGCTTTAGCATGTTTTTCTCACACTTTAAGGAACAAAAATATAATATTTTCGCATCTTTCTGCACAAACATCTTCCCTACTCCGCGGGGCATAACAATGCCGCAAAAAGTGCATTTTGGCATTTAACCTAAACCTCTTCCGGATTTTCTTAATCTTCTTGCCTCAATTTCGGTTTCCCTCAGCATTAAAATATCTCCAACTTGGATTGGGCCGCGGACATTTCTTCTTAAAATCTTGTTTTTATCGCGGCCTTCCAAAATCCTGCATCTTACCTGTATGGCTTCTCCTCTTGTCCCTGTCCTTTCTATGATTTCCTCTACTTTGGCAGGAGTTGCAGATGAAAAATGGACTGCACCTTTTTTTTCCTCAGGTCTTGGCCTTCTTTCTCTGGGTCTTTTTTGCTCTTCCATCTTACTGTTTTACTTTAGTTAATAATTGTTTTATTAAGTTTTTAGCTTCTCCCTCTTCAACTACAGCAACGCTTCCTGTCCCTACTTGTATCCCGGCAGCTGCTCCTAACTCTTCCTTGCTTGGAACTGTAAAACAAGGAGCATTTTTCTCTTCTGCAATTATAGGTATATGCATTGTTATCTCTGGCGGATTTACATCCTTGGCCACTGCAACAAACTTTGCTTTGCCTCTTTCTATTGCTTTTGTTGTTTCATTAGTGCCTTTCATTACCTTGCCCGTAGTTTTTGCTGTTTCTATAACTTCATAAACCTTATCCACTAATTCTTTTGGGACGTCTATAGATGCCATTTTAATCTTCCTCCTTGGTTTTAATTAATTGAGGTATTAAATCAGAATTTAAACCTCACTCAAGTTCTTTCGAACCATCATCAATCATAGGTACTTATGAGGATAGTTATGCGGTTTAAAAAGATTTTGGTTCTGTATTGTTTTAGCAGCATTTCTTGCAGAAATTATTAAATTATCTCCAGGATTGATTAGATCTAATAAGTTCGGCTTGCCTTTCTAGAATTCTTTCAACTAACCTTGGATTATGGCCAAATAAGGGCACTCTTCCTGAAGCAAGACCTTTTTCTTTCAAAAGCTTATTTATATTTTTGTAACCAGTATCAATTGTAACGCCATTGTATCCTTCAACTAATGATTTGTCTTCTTGCAGTTTTGCTTGAACTTTATAAAGACCAATTTTTTTTGGATCATATTTATAACAACCAACAGTTGGTGAGGCATCTTTTCTTTCTGGAAATGATTCTACACTGAGATACCTTAGTTGTTCTAAGAATTTTTCATAAATTTTATTTAATTCCCTGTTTCTCCTATTTATTGCATCTGCACCACCAGCCTGCCACAAATCATATACTCTTGCTTCTAACGCTCGTACAAGGCTGGTATTGATAGTTGCAAAAGGTTTGCCATCAGCTGATGATTTTACCAACTCATTATAATTGCGAATCTGAGGAATAGGTCTTGTACTTTTCTCAATCTTATTTGAAGCTCTATTACTAATATACCCAACCACAAGTCCGGGGTCTAACAACCAGCCTTTTTGAGTACCTGCAAAGCCCAAATCTATACCAAGAGAAGCTCTATCTATATGATAAGCGCCCATTAGGCTAACCTCGTCAACAAAAAGTAGACATTCATCACCAATCACTTCTCTAAGTTCAGGTTTTAATTGATAAGTACCAGTAGAAGTATTACTTGCAGTTATATACACAGCTTCTGGCCTTACCTTTTCAAATTCATTTGCTAACACTTCTAAATCAATTGTTTTTCCATATTCAACTTTAATCTCATGGACTTTAATTCCGGCTTTAATTTGTTCCCCTATTGCTTTTCTACTAAATACACCACTATCAACTGCAAGGACAATACCATCTTCACTAATTAACTGATCGATGTTTGAAAACTGACTCGAAGCATAACCAGTAGTTATAAATGGTTTAAGGTTTTCTCCAAGATTCAATATCTCAGTTAGACCGTTCATTAGATTTTTAGAAGTATTTTTATAGTCATCACTCCTATGTCCTATTACAGGTTCTATTAGAATTTTTTTATATTTTTCCGGAACACCTATTGGACCACATTTAAATAGAAATGTATTAGGATTTTTTTCTGGTTTGTCCATTTTAATACCTAAAATTTTTCGTACAAGGGATTCTTTATATATTTTTGTAATGTTTTTGAATTTATTTGTCACTAATATTTAAATACAGAACCACATTTCTTCTTCTTATGAAAACAATATTCATTCCAGCAAAATATACAGGAAAAGTTGATTTAAGCAAAATTAATGTAGATAATCTGCCAAAGAAGCTTGGATTAGTTACAACAGTACAATTTTTAGATATTGTTGATAATATTAAAAAATATTTAAAAAAGAATAGCAAGGAAATCTTTATAGGCAAAGGTAAGCAAAAAAATCCAGGACAGGTTTTAGGCTGTGATATTTCCGCAACAGAAAAAATTAAGGACAAAGTTGATGCGTTTCTTTACATTGGTTCTGGTGAATTCCATCCTTTAGGAGTTGCTTTAAACACAAAAAAGGAAGTTTTTACTTTTAATCCGGTTTCTAATGCTTTTTCAAAAATAAATGACAATGATATTGGAAAATATAAAAAAATCAGAAAAGCAAAATATGTCAAGTTTCTTCATGCAGATAATATAGGAATTTTAGTTTCGACAAAACCTGGACAGTATAGTTATAAAAAAGCTGTTGAAATAAAGAAAAAATTAGAAGAAAAAGGAAAGAAATGTTTTATTTTTGTTTTTGATTCTCTGGATGCAAATGAAATGCAAAATTTTCCTTTTATAGATTTCTGGGTTAATACTGCTTGTCATAGAATAGCGGATGATGAAAATAAAAAAAATGTTATTGATATGAGCGAACTAGATTTGATTACCTCTCAATAACTTCTGTATCGTCTGTCAGGTCAATAATCTTGCTTGGATTACCTTTTTTTTCTCCTTCATTAACAATAAAATCAACTCTGCTTTTTATTTCAGAGTCTAAATCATCTAAAGATGTCATGAAATCCTCACTGCTCTTATTGACAGATGTTGTTACAAGGGGTATATCTATTTCATTAACAAAATTACCGAACCAATGGTCTGGGATTCTTATGCCCAAAGTGTCTAAATCAGGAGCAACATTTTCTGCAACGCACTGTTTTTTTGTCTTTAAGATTAATGTGTAAGGTCCAGGCAATCTTTTTATCCAGTCTTTTGCATTTTCATTTACTATGCAGTTTTCATCAATCCACTCTTTGCTTGGAGCAATAACAGAAAAAGGGTTTGATTTTCTTTGTTTTATGTCTCTTATTTTTTCTACTGCCTGTTTGTTTGTTGCGTTGCATCCAAGACCGTAGATTGTATCAGTAGGGTAAATAAATACCGGATTGTTTTCAATTAAGCTTGTCCTTATTATATCTTTTTGCTTCTCAAATTCCTCTTTGCTCAAAACCCTCATAGAAAACTGGGAATTTAAAGTGTTTTTATACTTTGTGTTATAAAGAATTCAGGATAATAAATATTTGTATCTGTTAATCCTATACTATTACTTTGCAACTGCCAGCAAATTCCTTACATTTACTTTGGAAAGGGATTCCTTTGGTATTCTTTTGCTTGCGTCTAATAGTTCAATACCCAAAATATTGTTATCTTTATCCAAATCAATGATTGTAAAATCATCTATCTTTTTATTTTTAGCAAACTCTCCTTTTCTGAATTCTATGTACATTGCATCCGCTTCTTTATCGTAGTTTATTTCCATTTTCACAGCCGATATAGTGTTATTACCTTTATATGCTTTTCTGTCTTTTCACAGACAATCTCGACCTTGCCTCTTTCCAATACTTTTTGATAATAATACCTATCATGCTTTTTTAGTACCTTGTCTGGAAACTTAATTGCTTCTACTATTTCCTCTTTTAATAATTTTCTTCTTATTAGTCTTTCTTCTGCATGTTCGGTAAATATAATTTCCATTGCCATATCAAAGACTACAAATTCCTTATACTCTGTTTTCTCACAGATTGCTGCCAGTAAAAATCCTCAAGGAAGTCTATTTTTGCTTTGTAGTCTTCCCAGTCCATAAATTTCTTTTTAAAGATGTTAAACATTTTCAGGCACCTAAGTAGCCTTTCATGAATCCTTGCTCTGATGCACTAATGCTGTCTTCATCAACATATTCTTCAATGCCTTCCTCTGTATAGATGTCTGATTCTTCCCTTTTGTCAGGGGTTTCTTCAACTTCTAATACAGCCTGCAATAATTCCTCTTCCATCTAAACCACCTCATTTTTCCAGCAATTTTCCACTAAACTGCAAATCAAAACTGTCTAAGTTCCTTAATGTTAGTTCTCTAATCTGTTTGTAAAACAAATCCTTTATTGTTTCATTGCTTATGTCCATTTTATATCACCTCATAATTAAATTAAAGGGTGGGGCAGGAAATTTGTTATAGAGACTTTTTCCTGCCTGCCTCACAAACACAATGGAGTGTTTAAGAATATAGTGAAGAGTTAGTTTAAATACCTCGCGCGCAGATGTCCAGTGCAATATAAGCAATGTCCAGTGGTTATTTTCAATACTGAAAGAAATAAGATTTATATATGGAAATAATTATTGATGTCTTATGCAAAGGGTACGTATAAGAGTTTATGGCATGGTGCAGGGAGTTTTCTTTAGAGCTAATGCCAAAAGAATGGCAGAAAGCTTAGGGCTAAGAGGTTATGCCAAAAATATGCCTGATGGTAGTGTGGAAGTTGTTGCAGAAGGTCTGGAAGAAAAAATAAAAAAATTGATAGAATTCTGTAAAAAAGGTCCAGAAGCTGCTGTGGTTAAAAGAATAGATGTTAAATTTGAAGAAGCAAGTAATGAGTTTGAGGGTTTTGAGGTAAGGTATTAAAACTCAGTCAGCTTCTTTGTTTCAGTTGCATATTTTACTATAGAAGTGTTTCCTTCTGGCCCACCACTAGTTTTTTTGACGCTAACAAATTTATTTTTTTCTAATTTTTCAATTTTTCTCTGGAATGATTTGTAAACTAGCTTTCCATCTTGCTCCTTGTAGATGTTATATAAATCACCTATCTTTTTTTCTGAATTTTTTTTAATTATGTTTAGTATTTGCTGCTCGTCTTCTGTAAGGTCTGTGCTTCTCTTTATTGTGAATTGATTTATTTTTTTAATTGCCTCATTAGCATGCTCTAAGGTTATTTTTCTTGAGGATTTGTTTTCTGCAATATTACCAGATTCTCTCATTAAGTGCAAGCCAACCCTTATATCTTCTGCCTCAGTAGTTTTTTTTACTATTATTTCAAAGGCCTCGTTATCCCAGACATTAGGGACAAATGCATACTCCATTCTTTGCTTTAACACATCTCTTGTTTCTTGCAGATTGTATGGCTTAAACTCCAGAGTTTCTGACATCAATCTTGATTTAACCCTGTCATCCAAGTCTTTCATCCAATCATTATAATTTGTAATCAATAAAACAGATTTTTTGTAGATTTCCTCTAAAATAGCGTATAAGAAATCAATCTCTTCCAATTTGTCAACTTCATCAAAAGCGAAGACAGCAGATTTTTTATTCAGTATATTTTTTATAACTGCAAACAATTCTTCTGTCCTTTTGTTATGAGTTAACCTGTAACCAAGAATGTTGCATATTTCCTCAAGTATTTTAAAGGTTGTGTTTTTCTGCCAGCAGTTTATGTATATGGGAATAACGTCTTCTGTTTCCTCTTCCATTTCATTAAGAACAAAGCGCATTGCAGCTGTTTTACCAATACCTGGTGCTCCGTAAATGAAAAGGTTTTTTCCATTTTTTTCATTCAATAAAGGTTTTATAATTTCAGCCAAGTACCTCTGCTGCTTCTCGCGGTGAGGCAAAATCTTAGGCAGAAAGCTGTAATCTAAAGCTAATTCATTCTTAAACAAAGATTCGTCTGAATGCAGCATATCCTTGAACAAAGCCATTAAGCACCACTTATATCGCAGTAAAGACTTATTTAATATTTATTTGTTTTGTTTTTTCCCAGAATTTTCCACCTTCACTAGAGTTGTAATTCTATGTTAACCATACTACCCCTGCCAGTTCTAACCTATCCAGAATGCATAGAGTGAACTTTTATGTTAGTATTGCATTCAATACAGAATTACCCTTATTCCCTTATTCTTTTTTTCAATTTATCCTACGGCCAGTTAGGGTCTGGAATACACACCATAATTGGTGGCTCTCCGTATCTTGGATCTACTACATATATATACGAGCCTGAAGGAGCACCTAAAAATTCAGCAGCTATCAAACATTCGGCTTCGTTTTCTATTGGAGATATTCGACCATTAAAATGCTCAGTATAAATACACTTTCCTAAAGTTTCAGAATAATACCGTTCTGGCGAGTCTGGAAATCTTTTATCTCCAACATCACAATCTTGAGAAGAGTCTGGAGGACCATTCGGTTGAAGGAAAAGTATAGACAATACTATCAGAAGGCTTAATCCTATTATGAGTTTAGTTGTGTTCTTCGCATATCTCATCCTTTACTTCAATACATCTCTTATTTCTTTGAGATTATTCAACTTTAACACATTCCCTATGGACGCATTCTTCTCCTGCATCGCAGCCGCAAAGCTCGCAATAATCAACTAATGTGCCATACAAACAGAATTTTGGCTTTATTATACTGGAACATTCACCGTTAAGGCTTCCATCTGCGCAGGTTCTAGGGTCATTTTCAATGATTTTCACATCAAAAAAAGAGTCTGTTTGTACTTCCTGGACTGCTAAACCTGTTATTGTTGGCTCTCCTGTAAATAATCCTATTACAGTAACAAATGCCAGTACGAGAAGCAATATTCCATAATAATTTGCATTTGGGTTTGCCATATTGCATATTTAATAAAGGGAATTTAAATAAGTTTCGTTTGGGAAGAAAGAATTATCCTTCTTTTTTTATTACATAACTAATTCCTATTCTGTTCAATAGATCATACATTACTCTTATTTCTTCAAATCCTCCTTCAACCGGAATGTATCGTTTTTTTAAATCAATATAGTGTGTCTCAATGCCTTCTCTTGTATAAACTTCATGTTTTCCATCTATGGCAAGATTGTATCTTGGTTCAAGTTGTTCAGAAATAAGATCAGTTATAGTCTTTGGAGATATCCTTCCTAGATTGTTGGTGTATTCTTCTGAAGCCTTGCATTTTAAAACAACTTTGATAGAACTGTCTAAATTTGTAAGCAACTTAGTAACATCTTCAACACTTATATCTACACTTTTTGTTAACTCTCCTGACCTGAGGCGGGGGTGAATTAATTTTTCTATTGATTTTGGTAATTTTAGCTCCATTTAAATTAGAATGTAAGTTATATTTAAAAACTTTTTTATTATAACTACTGTAAAGATGTAACCCTTTTTTGCTTCTTTTTAGAACTCTAGAAAACTTTATTTCTTACCTAAAACCTTTATTCCGTTCATATAAGGCACTAAAACAGCAGGCACTTTAACAGTTCCGTCTTTCTGTTGGTAGTTTTCTAATATTGCTCTTAATGTTCTGGAAGTAGCGATTGCAGTGCTGTTTAATGTGTGCACATATTCTTTTTCCTTTCCTTTTTGATATTTTATATTGAGCCTTGTTGTCTGGTAAGAGGCGCAATGTGAGCAGGAAACAACTTCCTTATAGGCTTTTTCGCGAGGCATGTAAACATCCAAATCATATTTTTTTGCTGCAAGTGTTCCAATATCTCCAGTACAAATGCTGGTAACTCTGTAAGGTAATTTTAGTTTTTTGCAAAGTTCTTCTGCATTTTTTATTAATTCCTCAAATAATTTCCAACTGTCTTCTGGCTTGCAGAAAATAAACTGCTCAACTTTGTTGAACTGGTGTACACGGAAAAGGCCTTTTTCATCTACTCCATGGCTTCCTATCTCTTTCCTAAAACACGGGCTCACACCAACAAATTTTTTCGGCAGCTGGTTTTCATTAAATATGTAGTTTTGGAATAATGCACCAATTGCATGTTCTGATGTAGCTATTAAGTACAAATCTTCGTTGTCAATCTTATACATCATTGTTTCAAAATCCTTTAAATCAGCAACGCTTTCGTATGGCTTTCTCCTGAGCATTAATGGAACTTCTGTTAGTGTAAAGCTTTTTTTTATTAAATAGTCAATTGCAAATTTCTGCAAAGCCAAATCCATTAAAACTATTTCATTAAACAGGTAGTAAAAACCCCGTCCAGAAACTTTTGCTGCATTATCAAAATCTCCTAGTTTTAATTTCTCAATTATTTCTCCATGTGATTTTAATTCGAAATTAAATTTCTTTATATCTCCAAATTTTCTCAAAACCCTGTTTTCTGTTTCATCTTTTCCTGTTGGAACAGATTTATGTAAAATGTTTGGAATTCTCATTAAATAATAATTGATTTCATTCCTTAGTTTTTCTACTTCTGAAGTAAGCTTATTTACCTTTTCCGGAAATTTTTTTGCCTCTTTTATTTTTTCTTTAATGTCCTTGCCTTGTTTTTTTAATTGCCTTATTTCGTCGGTTAATAAGTTTCTTCTATGCCTTAATTCCTGCTCTTTTTTCAATAAATTAAGGTATTGCTCATGCTTCTTAAGAACTATATCTACCCATTTTACCTTTTCCAGATTATTCCTTTTTTTCAGGTCTTTTTTAACAATATCCGGATTTTCTCTGATGAATTTTATTGTCAGCATTTTATTTCTTTCTTAATATCTTTTTTAAAATGTTCTGCTTTCCCTTCCACTCTAATGCTTCCTTTAAGACGTCTTCTATTGTATCAACAGGAATGATTTTAACTTTGCCTAATCTTTGCTTTGGGACTATTATATCTCTTAAGTTTGATTTTGGCACTATTACAGTTTTAATTCCTGTTTCTATTGCTGCCTCAACTTTTGATGTAACACCACCTATAGGCAATACTTCTCCTCTGACAGATAATGAGCCAGTCATTGCAGTATCCTGCTTTACAGGAATTTTCTTAAATGCTGATATTATTGCAGTAGCGACTGCTATGCTTGCAGAATCTCCTTCAACACCTTCATGTGTTTGCAGAAATTGAACGTACAAATCATAAGTTTCCTTTATATCCTGGCCAAAGTATTTCTTTATTATTGCTGATACGTTTTTTATTGCTTCTTTTGCTATCTCGCCTAATTTGCCGGTTGCTATTATTTCAGATTCTTTTCCACCAGGAGTTACCTCTGCTTCTATTGGTAAAATAATGCCAGAATATGGCGGAGTAACACCAATAATTGCTAATCCGTTTACACGTCCTATTCTTTTTCCAGAGGTTACAATAACTTCATATTCTTTTTTTTGTTCAATATATTTGTCAGCAATTTGCTGTTCTAATGTTCTTGCCAGGTTTTTTGCTTGTTTTACATGTTGTGCTGTTACTAAAGTTGCTTTTTGTTCATTAGCTAAATCACCTGCTGCCCTTATTAATCCGCCTAAATCCCTTAAGCGTAAGGTAAGATGGTCTTTTCTGTTTGCTCTTCTTTTTGCTTCTTTTATAATCTCATCAACTGCTTCTTTTGCAAAATGGGGTATTTTTCCATCCTTCATAACTTCCTGGGCTGTAAAAAATATAATCTTGTTCCTGTTTTCTTCATTGTCTGGAAAAGTATCATTCATATAGACTTCATAGCCATAGCCTCTAATTCTGGATCTTAATGCAGGGTGCATGTGCTTTACTGTTTCGTAATTGCCTGCTGCTACAAGGACAAAGTCGCATGGAACTGGTTCTGTTCTTACCATTGCACCTGCGGAACGTTCAGACTGGCCTGTAATTGCAAACCTTTTTTCCTGCATTGCTGATAAAAGCTCTTGCTGAGTTGCTGGATCTAAAGTAGCGATTTCATCTACGAATAAAACTCCTAAATGTGATTTATGGATCATTCCTCCTACAACGCGTTCGTGTGCAGGTGTTCCTAAACCACCAGATTGGAAAGGATCATGAAGTACGTCTCCTAACAAAGCACCTGCATGAGCTCCGGTTGCATCATAAAATGGTGCTTGTTTCTTCTTGAAATTATCGACAATAAGTTTTGGTATTCTGGCTTTTCCTTCTATTCTTTTTCCCATATTGATGAAAATAACAAAAGCAGCTAAAAATATCATTCCTCCAAGGAAGAAAGCCGCAAACATTATATCTGATTTGTAGTAAGACCTTACCCACCATGGTGCGAACATTGCAATCAAGACAAGAATAAACATGATTATGTTCTGGTTTTTGAACATGTTTATACCTTGAACGCGGGCTCTAGCAACTAGGTTTCTTCCCTGACCAGCTGGAAGTGTCCTTATTAATGGTGTATTTTCATCATTAGGATTTGGAAAAGAAATTGTATCCATAAGTTTTTCTTTTGGTAGAAGTTCTGCTAAAGCTAATCCTAACATGCTTTTTCCTGTTCCAGGTTCGCCTATTAACAGAACGTTTCTTCTTTGCTGTGCTGATTTTCTTATTATCTCAACTGCTTTATCCTGGCCCAGAATCTGGTCAACAAGACCTTTTGGAATCTTTACGTCTGCAGTTGATTTATAGTTTTTGGGTATTTTGGCTGTAATAGCTACAGTAGTTACAGTTGATTTCACCTTTTCCTGTTTTTTTGCCATAGTCTTATGTAGTATTTATTGTTTTAAAAAGGTTTTGGAACTGTAAGTTCCAAATACCCCAAGAAAACTTTGTTTTCCATTGGGTTGTGGTTAAGCAAAAGTTTTTATAGAGTTCTATATGAAAGGGTTAATTAGGAGTGGTATATATTCAAAAATATAAGGTATTATGTAAAAAATGTAAAAAGTTTTTTTTAGTTTATCCAATTCATTCTGGATTATGTAAGAAGTGTAAAAAAAGCATATATAAAAAATTCAATAAATAGTTGTGTATTTAGTAAAAGATAGGAAATCTATTTAAACACTAGTTCTTAATGATTGAATATATGGGGCAGCAAGAGGTTTATAATTTTTTAAAAAGGAATAAAAATAGGTGGTTTTTTTCTAAAGAGATAGCCAAAAGATTGGGAGCTTCTATAGGCTCGGTTACAAACTGCCTCAAAAAATTAAGGGAATACAAAGCAATAAATTTTAAGGGAACAAAGCGGAAGAATCAGTTTAAGTATAGCTTTAAGAGATAATAAATTTAGTGGGCTTTGTCCATAAACTATTTTAAGGAAAGTTTTTTATACTTCTAAAGAACAAAAAACAAAATAACAGGCAGCATTAAACAACCCATGCTATGGCTTCTTTTTACATTTACAATATTTGGTACAATTCCAATACCAGTTGATACAAATAATATTAACAATCCCAACCATGATGAGAAATAGAAAACTAATATTGTTATAAACGAGATTACAAAGAAGGCAATCATTGAATAATTTACTTTTTCTATGAGTTTAATGAAAAATTTTGTCAAGTATAATGTTAAGAATGTTGCTATTCCTCCTACAAACAATATTGCTGCAACAAATAAGATTAATGTGTTTAAGTCAATTGTTGTCAGGATTTCTCTTATTGCCAAGACAGCTCCATTTCTTGCTTTGTCTATTGCATACAAACTGACTAAGCTTACTGCCATGTTAACTGTATCAATACCACCTATTAAAATTAAAAAAGAATATGTTCCCAAGCGCCCCATTATTTGCGAGCCTAAAATTGCTGCTTGTGCTGCGCCTAAACCAGGAAAGAAACTTACAAAACTGCCAGAGAATGTTCCTGCTATCAAAGCCCTTAAATTCTCCAATTTCGGGATTTTTATGGTGTCAGTTATTCTTTGCTTTGGAATTTCCACTTTTTTCATTAAACTAACTATAAGCATACTTAAACCAAATAAACCAGACAAAAGGGGGAACAAAGGCTGTCTTAAGTTTGGCATTGTTAAAACTAATATTCCTAAGATTCCAGCCATAATAAAAACAACAAAAGCCCAGAATTTTTTATCTAAACCCTTTTCCATTAAAATCATATAGATAACAACAGCAAGCAAAATAAATCCAATATATGGCTGTAAGTTTTGGTAAATCTTTGGAACTATAATAATCAGTAAAGGAATTAATAAAATTGCTAGGATTAGGCTTAACAATGAACCTAAAACTGTTAATTTTACTGCTTCATAACCCATGCCTTTAAGCAATAACCTGTGTCCTGGTAAAACACCCAGAGCTGTATCAGCATCTGGAGCGCCTAAAAAAATTGCAGGTAAAACATTCAAAAATGTATGTGCTATAGCCATTGAAATTATAAAAACTCCAAGAGAAGGCAAAGAAACAAAATTCAGCAGATAAGCTGATGAGCTTACTAATATTATAGATACAAGATTTATGTGTATTCCAGGGATTAAGCCAGTAAAGATTCCTACAAAAATTCCCAATAAAGCGGCTATTAAAAACTCAAAAAACATTTTATTTTACAACCCTTAGCCTGTCAGCAATAATTTCCATTTTGCCTTCATATTCATCAACCTTTCCTATAATTTCTATTTCGTTTCCCTGCTGTATGGGCATGGTCTTGTTTTCATCTTTAAATAAAACAACTGTTATTTGTTGTGGCTGTGTTATTTCCATTATGGTGACTTTTTCAGTATCCACAACATTATTTACAATTCCTCTTAATTTTACAAACTCATCTTTATTTTCTAATGTGATTTTTTCAATATTTTTTTCTTTTATTTCTATATTACCAGATATTAGATAAAGAATCAGTAAACCTAGCAGAGAGCAGATAAGTGCTACTTTCAGCAAAGTTTTTTCTTTCATAGTATTAGTTTATTTTATTTTTATTATTAATTATTGTTTATTGAATAACTATTTTATAATTGTAATGAACTAAATTATTAACCAATTAATTGCGATTGTGGTTATGAACTCTATTGTATTTTTTATTGAAGCAAATCACAACCTTTTTAAATTACTTATCTTTACTTTATGCCATGCAAGGCGCAATTAAAAATTTCAGAAGAAGTAGAACCAGGCAGAAAACAACACATATGATTGTTTATCTTAGTGATAAGGGTGATAGAGAAAAAGCCGCTAAATTAGTTGGAAAAAGCGTAGTCTGGAAAAGCCCAAAAGGCAAGGAGATAAATGGAAAGGTTGCAAGTGCTCATGGTAATAAAGGGGCTGTAAGGGTGATTTTTGAGAAAGGGATGCCTGGGCAGAGTTTGGGAACAAAAGTAGAGATAAAGTAAGTTATTTCAGATTGATGTTGTTTCTTTTTTCTTGAAAAGCGTTAACAATCCATACAGAATGCTTCCAAGAGCTGCTCCATATTGCAAAAAAGTTTTGAAAATCCCTAATTCTATTGGAAAATTAAAATTTTGCAGGCTAAGAATCAATAAAATTCCTATTAAAATAAAAATCGAGCCGAGGATGTTTCCTAACCCAAAACTGCTTTCTGGTTTTAGACTGGTGTTGGTTGTAGGAATCTTCATTTTATAAGAATGGTATGGGTATGATGTCTTTTGCTCCCAGATAAACAATAACAGCACCCATAATTAAGCCTATTATAAGTCCCACTATGAGGCCTCTAGTAAAGTCCATTGCAGGAATATATACTCCTCTTGCTCCTTTTTTATTGGACATTTTTAATCATATTAAACTAAAAAGGAA
>CEPX01023906.1_pt1 | contig 15533 bp, 17 predicted proteins | sample 361361 | NCBI WGS metagenome assembly CEPX01 (sample SAMEA2619974, study PRJEB7988) | marine metagenome | biome: marine biome (ENVO:00000447); feature: mesopelagic zone (ENVO:00000213) & marine oxygen minimum zone (ENVO:01000065); material: "saline water (ENVO:00002010), including plankton... | reverse complement strand
AGAGAACCTCATCTAATTAAACTGTTTGGTATATTTATATTGGCGGAACTCACTGGCATCCACTTTCCGATCGATTTTTGCCGGACAGGTTTGCGTGTCCGGTGGAGTGGGGGTTAGCCTTTTTAAGCAATTGATTTTCATTTCATTATTGTGACTTTCACTCCCATACAATCTCTATTTTACTAAATCTAAGGTTCGATCCCATCAGTTTCAACCCTTTTGCCGTGGCGCTCCGGCTTGACTCTCGTTTTTTGGTTTAGATCACTTCGTACCGCCGCGCCACTTTAACAAACGCCGCCACAGCCCTCTCCAAATGCTCCTGCGTATGCGCCGCGCTGATTTGCACCCGGATCCTCGCCTCACCCTTCGGTACCACGGGATAAGAAAAGCCGATAACGTAGATTCCCTCCTCCAGCAGATCGGCGGCCATCTCCTTCGCCAGTTTGGCGTCTCCCAGCATGATGGGGACGATGGGATGTACGCCGGGTTTGATGTCAAATCCGGCCGCTGTCAGCTGTTCCCGAAAGTAGAGCGTATTTTGTTCCAGCCGGTCCCGCAGTTCGGTGGTTTCCGACAGCATATCGAGACATGCAATAGTAGCGCAGACAATGGCAGGGGCCAGCGTGTTGCTGAAAAGGTAGGGTCGTGATCTCTGCCTCAGGATATCGATTATCTCCTGCCGCCCCGATGTGAATCCTCCGCTGGCGCCGCCCAGCGCTTTGCCCATGGTCGACGTGATGATGTCCACCCGCCCTATGACGCCGCAGTGATCAATCGATCCCCTGCCCGTTGGACCGAAGAAGCCAGTGGCGTGGGAGTCGTCCACCATCACCAACGCGTCGTGTCTCTCCGCCAGTTGGCAGATTTCATCCAGTCTGGCCACAGCGCCGTCCATGGAGAAGACGCCGTCGGTGGCGATGAGTCTGGTGCGATGGGACTGCGTCTTCTGAAGAATATTCTCCAGCTCACCCGTATCACCGTTGGGGTAGCGGAACCGCTCTGCCTTGCACAGCCGGATGCCGTCAATGATAGAGGCGTGATTCAACTGATCGGAGATGACCGCATCTTCCGGGCCGAGGAGTGTTTCGAACAGGCCGCCATTGGCGTCGAAACAGGAGGTGTAGAGAATGGTATCGTCTGTCTGAAGGAATTGAGATATCTTTTGCTCCAGCTGCTTGTGGATCGTCTGTGTGCCGCAGATGAAGCGGACGGAACTGAGACCGAAGCCCCATCTGGTTACACCTTCCCGCGCCGCCTCGATTAGCACGGGGTGGTTGGCAAGGCCGAGGTAGTTGTTGGCACAGAAATTGACGACACTGTTTCCCTTCACCTGAATTTCAGCCTGCTGCTGAGATTCGATAATCCTCTCGTCCTTAAAGAGGCCGGCGTCGCGGATGCTTTTCAGTTCATCTGCCAATCTAGGTCTGATGGAATCCACCGTTGTTCCCCGTCAGTTAGCCGGAAACATCAGTTGGTCAATAGAGAAAGGGAGGGCGAGACAATTGGTCATCAGTCAGAAGTGTTGATCAAGCGAAATACTATCGGTCTTACATTTCTCCACAGTTATCCTGCATACCTTCTTCGAATCTCTGGAATGAGGTAATCGTCGAAGGCGCTCTCAAAATCGTGCTCAGGATTCCACCCCCAGTCGCGCCGTGCTGCGGAATCATCCACCTCCGCGGGCCAGCTGTCAACTATTGACTGTCGCTTATCATTGATGGAGAATTCAATCTCTGCCTCTGGGAAATATGAGACGATCTTCTCTTTGAATTGGTGTGCGGCGGCACTGAAAGCCATGATGTGGTAAACAGATCTGGAAAGATTGTCAGGCGGTGTGTTCATCAACTGAACAATGGCCCGAATAGCGTCAGGCATGGTCATGAACGGCAGGGCGGTTATTTCGCTGACAAAACAGGAGTACGGTTGTGACTGGGCGGCGGCGTGGATCATTTCGGGTCCATAATCGGTAGTCCCTCCGGAGGGGAGGGTATGAGCACTGATCAGCCCCGGGAAACGGATAGCTCGAAAATCGACTAACCCTGCCGATGACTCAACTGACAGACGCTTATAGTGGTTTGAAAAGTAGATGCCGAGATTTTCGCAGTGAAGTTTGTTGCAGCCGTACATTGTTTCGGGGTGCCCAAAATCGTCCTCTGTGATGGAACCTGCGCTCCCTTTGTTCTCTCCGACTCCCATGCCGTAGACGGCTATGGAGCTGGGGAAGAAGAATTGCACCGTTTTCTTCCGACTTGCTGCCTGTTCCATGGCCAGGTCTAGCATATTGATGGTGCCGCCTACATTCACGTGATGGGCAGTCATCGGCGAAAACTCCGCGCGCGTGCTCAGTACAGCTGCCAGATGATAGATGGCTGAGATTTCGAATTCAGCGTTAAGACGTTCCAGCAGGTTGCGGTCAAGAACGTTGCCAAGGATAGCATCCCGGACATTGTCATTCAGTGAACTGTCAAGTTGATTGATATCCAGCGCAACGATGGGCGGGCCACCTTTTTTGCTCAAAGACCTGATCAGGCCGTGTCCGATTTCGCCATTGGCGCCGGTGATTAGAATGACAGGTTTTCGCATAGATGGTTAGAGAAGCAATGGTGGAATCAATTTAGGTGAGAGTGTTTTTGTCTGCAAGAATAATCTCATCATTTCTCGTCGGGAGAATGCCGTCTGATGATGGGAGATGTTCTTGTTTCTCCTTAGTACTGGCGGTAAATTTCATGTTCAGAATTTTCAAGAGGATCAGTTGACTAAAATTATCGCACTGGCAAATCAGAAGGGTGGTGTCGGCAAGACAACTTCAGCCGTCAATATCGCTACCGGTTTGGCCGTTTCTGAAAAGAAGACGCTGCTGGTGGATCTCGATCCTCAGTCAAACGCAACCACCGGCCTTTCCGACTTGATTGAACCTGAATCCAGCACCATCTACGATATTCTGATTAACGGGACACAGATTGAAAGTGGAATCTGTAAAACGTCCCTTGACTACCTCGATGTCATCACCAGCACTCACGATCTTGTGGGGGCCGAGATTGAACTTGTCGGTATTATTGCCAGGGAATACCGTCTGAGAGATTCATTAGCGACGGTGGTGGATAACTATGGATATATCTTGCTGGACTGCCCCCCTTCACTCGGTTTGCTGACTATCAATGCACTCTCGGCAGCGGATTCGATTCTTATCCCTATTCAGTGTGAATACTTTGCGTTGGAAGGACTGAGCCAGCTTTTGCAAACAATCCGACTTGTGCAGCGACATCTGAATAAGAAGTTGGATATCGAGGGAGTGCTTATTACTATGTACGATGGCAGGCTTAACCTTTCGAAACAGGTTGAGAAGGAAGTCAGGGACCATTTCAAGGGAAGCACATTCAACACAACTATTCGCCGCAACGTCAGGTTGGGAGAAGCTCCCAGCTTTGGCAAGCCGATTCTGCTGTACGAGGCTAACTCACCGGGGGCGCAGGATTATCTGGCATTAGTAGAGGAGATACTGGAACGTGACAACAAAGCGTCTCGGTAGAGGACTCAGCGCCCTTATAAGGGAGACAACGGAAGAGACAGTCGATTCCGGTTCAGTCCTGCAGGTAGCACTTGATCTTGTCTCGCCGAATCCCCATCAGCCGCGGCAGGAGTTTGATAAGAAAAGTCTGGAAGAGCTGGCGTATTCCATCATAGAGAAGGGCATTATTCAGCCTATTACCGTTCGCAACCGGAATGGTGGCTATGAGATTATTGTGGGCGAACGTCGCTGGCGTGCAGCAAGAATTGCGGGTCTCACTGACATCCCGGCACGCGTTCTGGAAATCGATGATGATGCAGAAATGATGGAATATGCGCTCATCGAGAATATCCAGAGAGAAAACTTGAATGTTATTGAAGAGGCCGAAGCTTATGCTGTCTTGAACAAGCAATACGGATTTTCTCACACCCAGATCGCCAAGGCGGTGGGGAAGAACCGGGTGACTGTTTCCAACACACTCCGCCTGCTGAAACTGCCGCAAAAAATCAAGGAAAGCCTGAGAAAAGGACAGATCACCGCGGGACACGCCAGAGCCCTGCTGGCGCTGAAGAATTCGCAGCAGATGCTGAAGTTGTGGAAGAGAATCGTAGAGCGGCAGGAATCGGTGCGTACTACCGAAGAGCTGGTTGCACAGCTTGTCTCGGGTGCTCCTGTCAAAGGGAGAAAAAAGAAAAGAATACGCATTCAGAAGTCGTCGGACATGCGGCAAGTTGAAGATGATCTCATTTCGATTCTTGGTACAAAGGTTAACATCCGTTCCAAATCGAAAGGCGGCATCATTGAAGTGGAATATTACTCGGACTCGGACCTCGAGCGACTGCTTGATCTTTTTGCAGAGATAGAGGAGTGAGATGGCTTCCAATCGTAAGTATACTGTCTTGCTTATGTCTGAAGATGGGGAGGAAACGAAAAGATTTCGTATCAGCCGTCGAGGCTACAGATTCACTGTAATCGCAGCTATACTTATTGTCGCCGCCGGTATAAGCACAGTTTTTTTCTTTACGCCGCGAGTGATCGATTATGAGAAAATGAAGAGTCAGCACACGACACTCATGAATGAGCGGTTGAAGTTGGCTGCTATGCTCAAGGATTTGAAGAGAATCAGGGAGATGGACAGCTATATCAGGCAGTCCCTCGGTATGGACCTGGAAGTAGCCCTTCAGCGTGAAGCTGTTGACACGTTCGAATCCGAATTGGGACCGGGTGTCGGCAAAAACATACCCCTCTCATTTCGCGAGAATATTCCATCGTATATGCCGGTGGAAGGGTTTATTTCCCAGGATTATTTCAAGAGTCCGCTGGCCCGGTCTGAAGATCATCTCGGGTTAGATATAGCTGCCAAGGCTGGTTCAGCTGTTCACTCCACCGCTTCCGGTCTGGTGGTATTTTCGGGCTGGACATACGGTTACGGGAACCTGGTGATTATCTCCCACGGCGACGGCTACTTTTCCCTCTACGGTCATAATCAGCGCAATTTTGCGGAAGAACGTCAATGGATCGGCAGGGGCGACGTGCTCGCCCTGGTGGGTGAGTCCGGACTATCATCAGGTCCGCATCTTCATTTTGAAATCTGGGAAAATGGTAACCCGGTCGATCCGAGGGCGTACATCATTCAGTACCAGAATCAGGATCTTACAGTGAGCTCAGATGACAAAGGATAGTCTGAAACATGTTGAAACCATGATCGGTGAGGACGCTGTCGTCAGCGGTGACATTCTCCTTAAAGGTGGTGCTATCATCGCCGGCAAGGTTAACGGCAATGTTATCACAGAGAGTTCTGTACGGATAACCAGATCCGGCCATGTTGAGGGCAATGTGAAATCTTCTGATGCTTATATTGGCGGTGTAATCGAGGGTAATGTGACTACTAATGGTAAAGTAGTGTTGCGTAGCCATTCGGTCGTGAAGGGTGATATTGTCTATAAGCAGCTGGTGATTGAAGAAGGAGCAAATTTTGTGGGCCGCTGTGATATCGCCTCCCGCGGCAAACAGGAGGGGTCTGCGAAGATGGTGGTGGCTTCGCAACCGCTTGCTCCGCAAGAGGACGTTTCAAGGCCGACCGGAGAAGTCACCTGACTGGCGCTTGTCTAAGTTTATTACGCTGATCCGCACCAGGTTAACTGAAAACGGCTATGCCCGCTGACCAATCGTTTCTGGCAAAAGTTGCTCAAATATTCTCCCGCAACGTGCACCAGTCTGGACCATACATAGCCGCTTCCTACACTTTGATTGGGGCGATCATTGGACTTTCCCTTGCGGGCTATTTCCTCGATAAATGGCTGGATACATCTCCGTGGCTCTTGATAGCAGGATTAATTATCGGATTGGTGATCGGGTTCTATGAGATGGCTAAAGTGGTGTTCAGGAAATAGATCTCGAGACTGAATGGTTGTGGAGTACGATGATTGAATCGATTTTTCTTGGAGCTGTGGTTCCGCTGCTGGTTCATTTGTCTACCTTCCTACTGATAAGGAAAATGACGGATCGCGATCCACTAAAACTGATGAAGGCAAATGTAACAGGATTCATGTTGCGGCTGGTGCTGTATGGAGTGTGCATAGGATTGTTGGCCGTCTTTACTGAGTTTCAGCTTACCCCCTTTGTTATATCTTTTGTGTTCGTTTTTGTGCTTCTACATCTGGCCGAGGCGTTTTATTTTAGTCGTCTATTTTTGAGTGTTAATTCTGATAATTAGACCCGAAACATGAAAATTGCAGAAGCAGATCACGGTGAAGCTCACGGCGATATTCTGACGGAAATCGGCGGCATAATACTGCACCATGTGTCGGATAGTGAACCCCTGATTACCCTTCCGACATTTTTTGGTATTGATTTTTCAATCACCAAGCATGTGGTGATGTTGTGGGTGACAGCGGTTGTTGTATTCTCGATTTCGTATTTTGCTACAAAACGCTATCGGCAGGAGGAGTATCCTGTCCCCACCGGGTTTACCAACGCTTTCGAAAGTGTTGTAGATTTCATTCGCAACCAAGTGGTGCGGCCTAATGTCGGCGCTGAATTTGCCCGTGTCTGGGCGCCCCTTATTCTCACTTTTTTCTTCTTTATCTTAACGGCAAACAGTCTAGGTCTGATCCCGATTTTTGACATCATGCCGGGTGGATCCACGGCAACTGGCAACTTTAATGTCACCGCCGGTCTGGCGACTGTCACCTTCTTCGGCATCATAGCCGCCGGAAGCTTGAAGCACGGATTTCTGGGGCACTGGAAAAATCTTGCACCACCGGGGCAACCTTTTCTCATCTACTTTATTCTTGTCCCAATTGAGATTATCGCTATGTTTGTGAAACCTTTTGCATTAACGATGCGACTGGCAGCGAACATGACCGGAGGCCACATCGCAATTCTATCCATCATGTCATTCATATTCGTCTTCGGTGAAATGTTCAGTCCATCCGCCGGGATTGCGGTTGGCGTCTTTGTCTCTGTACCGTTGAATGTGGCGATCTCGGGTCTGGAAATTATAGTGATTCTTATTCAGGCATATGTTTTCACGCTTCTGTCAGCAATCTTTATCGGGATGGCGATCCATCCCCATCACTAAATGGAAAAAAGGAGGAAATGTAAATGAGACGGTCGATTGTAATTCCAATCATGCTGTTTCTTTTCACGGTTATGGCAACGCCAGCCATGGCTGCTGAAGGTGGCGGATCAACGCTTCACTATTTCGGCGCGGCTATCGGTCTGGGATTAATTGTTTCCGGAGCCGGGTACGGCATCAGCAGATTCACAGCCGCCGCCGCTGAGTCTATTGCTCGTCAGCCAGAAGCGGCAGCGCAAATCACAGCCGCCGTGAACCTGCCCCTCTTCTTGCTCGAAGGGGTAGCTATTCTCGGTGAAGTGTTCTGCCTGCTTATTGTCTTAATGAAATAGCCACTCTTTTCAATTGAGCATCTCGCATCCTTTGTAGATGATGCGGCAGACATTTTGCTCTCAATTGAAAATGATATAAAGCTGAGGATAACTCATGGAAAATCCATTAGTTCGAATTGAGCCGGGTCTGTTCATCTGGACAATTGTCACATTCCTCGCTCTTCTGGGAGTACTGGCTAGGTTCGTCTGGCGCCCTCTGATGGATGCTCTTGAACGCCGTGAAAACAAGATCAGGGAGTCTCTTGAAAATGCTGAAAAGGCGAAGATAGAGCTAGAACGACTTCAGCATGAATCGGAGGAAATTGTTGCCGGGGCGAGGGGAGAGGCTCAGACTATTGTAGCTGAAGGGAAAGCCGCAGCTAAAAAAATGAAAGATGATATCCTTCAGGCTGCCAGAGATAAGGCTACTGGGATCATTGATCAGGCTGGAAAGCAGATTGAAGTGGAGAAGGATAAAGCGCTGGTGGAGATCAAAGCTGAAGTTGTGGATCTTTCCATCCAGGTGGCCGAAAAACTGATCCGAAGGAACCTCTCCAAGGAGGACAATCTCGCCATCATCAATGAATCGCTGAAAAAGGTTGGGTCCATGGATGAAGTCTGAGCGGAAGGCGAAAAAATACGCTGTGGCTCTGATGTCCGTCGCTAGGGGAATGGATGCCATTGATGCTGTCCACAACTCTATGCAGACGGTCAGCCATCTCCTCCGCAAGGATCCGACTTTTCGTTCTTTCTTTCAGACAAGACGTATCCCGGCTCAAGAGAAGTCCGCAATTCTTGAGAGAGTCGTGGCAGAAGCCGTTCATCCTATTGTCTCTGAGTTTTTTGGTGTTCTGGCAGCCGCGAGGGAGCAGCATCTGTTTCATCAGGCTGCTCACTCGTTCGATCTGCTGCGACAACAAGAGCTGAATCTTGTATTAATTACTGCAACTTTTCCGGAAGAACCGTTAAACGAGGAGAATGAACGGGTGGTAGGGGCCTTGAGTAAGATCACAAAGAGGTGCGTCGAGTTTGTTTCGACGATGGATCCTGAAATGATCGGCGGTATTAGGCTGCGGATGGGGAACGATTTTCTGGACGGATCGATCAAAGGTAATCTTGAGAAATTGAAGAGACAGTTAATCTGAAGTTGAGTAAAGGATAGTGTAAGAGATGGATATGAAGACTGAAGAGATTCGAGAATTACTGCGAGCTGAGATCGACAAGTTCGACGTCTCCATTGACGTTTCAGAAGTTGGGGAAGTGTTGGAGGTGGGAGACGGCGTGGCGCGGGTGAGCGGTCTCGAAAATGTGATGAGTTCGGAGTTGGTGGAGTTTAAGAACAACGTCTTCGGTATAGCGCTGAACTTAGAAGAAGACAATGTCGGTTTGGTGTTGTTCGGTGAGAGTCATCTCGTAAAAGAAGGCGATATGGCTAAGCGGACCGGTAATGTAGTGGATGTGCCTGTGGGTGAAGCCATGCTGGGCAGGGTGGTAAACCCTCTGGGTCATCCCATTGATGGCAAAGGAACTATCGATACGGACGAAACGTTACCCATCGAGCGCAAAGCGCTTGGTGTGCTGGCTCGGCAGCCGGTGAAGGAACCGTTACAGACCGGTTTGAAGGCCATCGACAGTATGATCCCCATCGGCAGGGGGCAGCGGGAACTCATCGTCGGTGATAGACAGACGGGAAAAACCGCCATCGCTATCGATGCAATCATAAATCAAAAATTCACGCAAGATACTGATTATCCGGTCTATTGCGTCTATGTTGCTATCGGCCAGAAAGCTTCTACGGTGGCCCGCGTTGTAGCTCAATTGGAAGCCTACGGCGCCATGGATTATACAATTGTGGTGACCGCCAACGCGTCCGATCCCGCTCCGATGCAGTACATCGCCCCATATTCAGGGTGTACCATGGGCGAGTACTTCAGGGATAACGGCGGACACGCTCTGGTAATCTATGATGATCTCTCAAAACACGCGGCCGCCTACCGGCAGATGTCGCTACTGCTGAGACGTCCCCCTGGACGGGAAGCTTTCCCCGGAGATGTGTTCTATCTCCACAGCCGTCTGTTGGAACGTGCCAGCAAGCTTAACGACGAACTCGGCGGCGGATCTCTCACTGCTCTCCCCATCATTGAGACTCAAGAGGGTGACGTGGCGGCCTATATTCCCACTAACGTAATTTCCATCACTGACGGGCAGATTTACCTGGAAACAAATCTTTTTAATTCCGGCGTTCGGCCGGCCATCGATGTGGGGCTTTCAGTATCGCGCGTTGGCGGCAACGCTCAGATCACGGCGATGAAAAAGGTAGCCGGTATGCTTCGCCTCGATTTGGCCCAGTACCGGGAACTGGAGGCGTTTGCCAAATTCGGCTCCGATCTGGACAAAGCGACGCAGGATCAATTGACGCGGGGCGGTCGCATGGTAGAAATCCTTAAACAGAACCAGTATGTGCCGTTGGATGTGGAAAAGCAGGTTGCTATGATCTGGGCTGGAAACAGCGGCTATCTGGACGATGTTCCCATGGAAAGGGTCAAGGAATTTGAAGAAGGTTTCTATTCCTTCATGGAGGCAAACTACGCTTCGGTCATGAGCGATATCAGAGAAAGCGGCCGGATCGATACGGAGGGTGAAGAGTCGCTCAAGAAAGCTGTCAATGAATTTAAGAATGGGTTTATGACCACTGCGTGATCCGTTGAGATGGCAAATCTGAAAGATATTCGGGAGCGTATCCGATCGGTTAAAAGTATCCAGCAGGTGACCAAAGCAATGAAAATGGTGGCCGCCGCCAAGATGCGTAGGGCCCAGGAGAGGATGGAGCAGGCTCGGCCGTATGCCGATCGTCTTTCCGGGGTCATTGAGTCACTGCTGCCAGAGGTGGACAGGCAGCTGTTGCCGCTGCTGGAAGTGCGAGAAGTGAAGCGGATGGCTGTGGTGGTGGTGACTTCGGACCGTGGTCTGGCCGGTTCATTTAATTCCAACATCATCCGTCGCGCTGAAGAGGTGATTAGCGCATTCGGAAAGCAAAATGTCGACCTTTTTTGCATCGGACGGAAGGGGCATGATTACTTTAGAAAGCGGGATTACGACATCACGGAGGAACATACCGATTTTTGGAACGATCTCTCTTTCGGACACGCGATCCGCTTTGGGGAAGGAATCGTGAACCATTTCACGGGCGGCTCGGTGGACAAGGTGACGGTTGTTTTTAACTGGTTCAAAAATATAGCCACTCAGGAATTACGGGCCGAAGATCTTCTACCCCTCATCTATGATGAAGGGGAGACCAAACCTGTTGATCGGCTCTATGAACCGTCCAAGTCAGAGATTGTGCAGTCACTCGTTCCCCGTCATGTGACTATCCAGGTGTGGAGGTATCTGCTGGAATCATTTGCCAGTGAACAGGCGGCCAGGATGGTTGCTATGGAAAACGCCACGGAGAATGCGGGTGAACTGATCAAAGATTTAACATTGGAGTTTAATAAGGCGCGCCAGGCATCTATTACCAAGGAGATGCTCGAAATTGTGAGCGGTGCCGAAGCGCTGTCAATGCAAGGATAGACAGGAAAGGATTATGGAGAAGCAAGGGAAAGTATCGCAGATTATGGGTGCTGTAGTGGACGTTGTTTTTGATGATGGACACCTGCCTGAAATCAATAATGCACTGGAGATTGAGAGAAAGGGTTCCGGGAAGCTCGTTTTGGAGGTGGCCCATCATCTGGGTGACTCCACCGTCCGTACAGTAGCGATGGATTCCACTGACGGTCTGGTTCGAGGTCACAAAGTACTCGACACCGGCGAACCTATATCGGTCCCTGTCGGGCCGGAGACCCTGGGCAGACTTTTTGATGTACTGGGAAATCCCATCGACGGTATGGCGTCGGTGGAGACGAGTAAGAAGTATCCCATCCATCGGCCGAGCCCACCGCATGTAGATCTCAGCACTGAAACAGAGATGCTGGAAACTGGCATCAAGGTAGTCGATCTTCTTGAGCCGTACTCAAAAGGGGGCAAGACAGGACTTTTCGGCGGTGCCGGCGTAGGAAAGACGGTCATCGTCATGGAACTGATCCACAATATAGCTACACATCATGGAGGCTATTCTGTTTTTTCGGGAGTCGGTGAGAGGACACGTGAAGGGAACGACCTTTATCGCGAGATGAAGGAATCGGGCGTCATCGATAAGACGGTAATGGTGTTTGGCCAGATGAACGAGCCGCCCGGCGCCCGCCTGCGCGTGGGACTGTCAGGGCTGTCTATGGCGGAATACTTTCGCGACGAAGAAGGCAAAGATGTACTTTTGTTTATCGATAATATATTCCGCTTTACTCAGGCAGGTTCGGAAGTGTCAGCACTCCTGGGCCGCATGCCGTCAGCGGTAGGCTATCAGCCGACGCTGGCTACGGAGATGGGTGAACTGCAGGAACGGATTACATCTACAAAGAAAGGATCGGTCACGTCCGTCCAGGCGATCTACGTTCCGGCGGACGATCTGACGGATCCGGCACCGGCCACGAGCTTTGCTCACCTTGATGCCACTACTGTGCTGGAGCGGAGGATTGCTGAGTTAGGCATCTATCCGGCAGTGGATCCGCTCGCATCAACATCACGTATCATGGATCCGCAGGTTATTGGAGAACGCCACTACCGCGTCGCCAGAGAGGTTCAGGGGATCTTACAGAAGTACAAGGATCTACAGGATATTATCGCTATCCTAGGACTGGACGAACTTTCTGATGAGGACAAAGTGACGGTGGCTCGCGCCCGCCGCATCGAAAGATTCCTGTCGCAGCCGTTTTTCGTGGCTGAACAGTTCACCGGAACGCCAGGCAAGTATGTTTCTCTGGAAGACACCATCGACGCCTTTGAGAGACTCATCAGCGGTGAATTTGATGATCTTCCGGAAAGGGCATTTCTGTATGTGGGCACGATAGATGAGGCGATGGAAAAAGCGAAAGAGATAGAAGGATAGTGGTCTCGACCAGCTAGAACGAAAATGAGCACTTTCCCACTCGAGATCGTAACACCGACAAAAATCCTGGATGAAGGAGATATATCTTATCTACGCTGTCCCGCTCCAGACGGTCTTTTCGGTATTATGTCGAATCATAGGCCGGCTTTGATTACGATAGTTGTTGGTGAGATAAAAATCACGAAGAACGGCAAGGAAAGCTACCTCGCTACAAGTGGTGGCTATGCTGACATTCGAAAAGAAAAGGTTCAGCTCCTGCTGGAAACTGTGGAGCGGTCACAGGAGATTGATACGGGTCGGGCTGAGACGGCTTTCCAGCGGGCAAAGCAGCGGCTATCTTCAGAAGGTAGCGACGCAGATCATGTAAGCGCTCGTGGATCAGTCGTCAAAACTTTAACACGATTGCAAGTGGCAAGGCGGAAATAGATAACTTGATAGTGACAAATGTTCTTGACCGCTCGTAACTTCAGGGCGGTTTTTTTATTTTGGAGAGATGTTGAGCCATGTTTGAACGAACACATACATGCGGTGAACTGAAGAGTTCCGATGTCGGGGCCGCTGTGGTCTTGAACGGGTGGGTTTCCACAACGCGAGACCATGGGGGAGTAATCTTCGTAGATATACGCGATCGCTACGGGACGACCCAGGTTACCTTCAACGAAGAAACCCATCCCGACAGCTTTGCCGTGGCCAGGAAGCTGTCGATGGAAGACGTCATTTCTGTTAAGGGGACAGTCAGGGCGCGGGTAAAAGGTGCGGTGAATCGCGATCTGACAACGGGGGAGATTGAGGTCGAATCGGAGCATATAGAACTCCTGAACGAGGCGGCACCTTTACCCTTCCTGGTGAGTGACCGCGACAGCGCAACGGAAGAAGTTCGACTGAAGTACCGCTACCTGGAACTGCGGACGGATGAACTTCAGCGCACAATGCAGATCCGGCATGAGGCGTCCCAGGTTGTGCGTAACCATCTCAGTGGCAACGGCTTCATGGAGATTGAAACGCCGTTCCTGATGAAATCGACCCCGGAAGGGGCAAGGGACTTCCTTGTCCCCAGTCGCCTCCATAGCGGCAAATTCTACGCCCTTCCTCAGTCGCCACAGCAGTATAAGCAGATTCTGATGATTGCTGGCTTCGACCGCTATTTCCAGATCGTAAAGTGTTTCCGGGATGAAGATTTCCGCGCTGATCGGCAGCCGGAATTCACACAGATCGATATCGAAATGTCGTTTGTGGATGAGGAGGATATCCGTCAGGTGGTGGAAGGTCTGGTAACAGTCGTATTCAAAGAAATAATTGATGTGCAGCTGGACGCACCCTTTCCTGTATTGTCGTATCGTGATGCTGTGGAGACCTATGGCAGTGACAGACCGGATCTGCGTTTCGATCTGCCGCTCGTCGATTTTTCTGAGCTGGCGTGTCAGTCGGACTTTAACGCGCTGAAATCTGCTCCATGCGTGAAGGCTATTGTGATACCTGATGCCGACAGCTACTCCAGAAAGGTGATTGATGGTTTCTCCCAGTTCGTAATGGATTACTCCTCTCAGGAGAAGAAGACGCCACTGGCCGGAGTTACGTGGATGCGGTGCAAGGAAGGAGATCTGACAGGAGGGATTGCGAAGTTTTTTGCTGAAGCACTGCGTCAGGATGTTATCAAATCACTCTCTTTGGAAGAGGGTGACCTCGTGCTGTCTGTGGGCGGGGAACGGGAGACGGTTCTATCCACCATGGGAGCCCTACGACTCGAGATCGCCAGGCGCCATGACTTGATGGATGCCGGCGTCTTCCGGCCGGTGTGGGTGCGCGAATATCCTCTGTTTGAACGGGATGATAACGGTGGCTGGACGTTTCTCCACCACCCGTTCACTTCGCCGCGACCGGATGATCTGGACAAGCTCGATTCCGATCCCGGGGCGGCGTGCTCCCGGGCCTATGATCTTGTCATCAACGGCTGGGAAATTGCCGGTGGCTCTATCAGGAACCACGATCCGCAAGTCCAGATGAAGATCTTTGAGCTGCTCGGCATTCCAGAAAAGGAAGCTAAAGAACGATTCGGGTTTCTGCTGGAGGCGCTCAGCTATGGCGCGCCGCCCCACGGCGGTATCGCCTTTGGCTATGACCGGTTGGTGATGATACTTGCCGGCGCAACTCAGATCCGTGATGTCATCGCATTTCCCAAGACCACCAGCGCTCTCAATCTGATGGACGGATCACCCAGTGAAGTGCCGCAGGAACAGTTGAAAGAGCTGGGGATCAAGATCAGGAAGAAGAAAGCCGACCTCTAATTTCTGAGCGGTTTACCTTTTTTGAGGAAGTGACTGATGCGGTCCTGGGTTTTTTGTTCGCCGCAAAGCGCTATGAATGCTTCACGCTCAATGTCAAGAAGGTACTGTTCATCTAGCGGTTTGGCAGAGCCGCCTTTGTCTCCACCCGTTAGAACGTAAGCCAGTTTCTTAGCTACTGTTTCATCGTGGGCTGAAATTTTGCCCTGAACTCGGTAACCCTTCAGGGCCACGGTCATAGCTGTCCGGCCACCTTTACCTGCCAGGATGATGTCATCTCTGTATGCAGGTGGGTCATAATTTTCCACAAGTTCCAGGGCCGCTTCTTTAGCGCGGTAGATGAGATAATCTCGGTTCATGACTATTTCATCTTCAGGACGGAGATAGCCCAATTTGTGTCCGTGACTGGCAGAAGTTGACACCTTTGCAAACCCGATGGTCTCCAGTGCTTTTTGGCCAATCTGGAATGGAGGAACAGGTTTATCGCCGGCTCCGTCAATAATGTTTAAAATGAATCTGAGATTACCTCCGGCACCGGGAATCAGGCCCATACCTACTTCTACGAGGCCCATATATAGTTCTGATGAACAGACCCGCTTGGCGGCAGGAGCCGCAAGTTCGTAGCCGCCACCCAGCGTAAATCCAAACGGCGCCACCACAACAGGTGCTTTGGAAAAACGTATCCGCTGAGTCAGATCCTGAAGATTTTTTATGGTATCTTCGATAGTATCCCACGCCTCATTTTCACATCCCTCTAAAATCATCGCCAGATTGGCGCCAGCGCAAAAATTCTGTCCCTGGTGGCCGATGACCATAGCCTTGTAGTGTCCTGCCTCCAGCAGATCGAGACCGTCATTGATGGTGCTGGCCA
>CEPX01012383.1_pt1 | contig 15547 bp, 41 predicted proteins | sample 361361 | NCBI WGS metagenome assembly CEPX01 (sample SAMEA2619974, study PRJEB7988) | marine metagenome | biome: marine biome (ENVO:00000447); feature: mesopelagic zone (ENVO:00000213) & marine oxygen minimum zone (ENVO:01000065); material: "saline water (ENVO:00002010), including plankton... | reverse complement strand
AGACCGTCTTAAAAAAGCCACTAAACAACTTAGAAATGAATTACCTAAGTCTATACTTCAATGTAACCCAAGAATTGATGAACATCTAAAACATGATGTGTTACCCATACAAGAGATAGCACCCACACCTACCCGATTATATGGTATGGCTAAACTGAATAGAAGAAATGTATATCATGTTCTTAGGGATATTAATCCAGATAATGTAGTTGTGATATCTAGATGTGGAAATCTAATAATTTTCGTTAAAGATATACTAAAGGATATTCCTACAAGTGGCCAAAGGATTTGTAAACATTGTTATCATATTCAAACAAAACAATCTAATGATAAAAACAATATATAAGAAATTAGGTAAGACACATATAGAAGATGCCAATAGTGTTAAATCAGGAATAGAATTTATTCAAAGAAGTAATTCACCCAAAAAATTCTATGGACATGGTGTATTTGATGTAGATAGAAATGTATTATATATATCAGCACTAGACAAGACACATGCACGTACTCAGATTATTAGTATAGCTAGAATCCTAGAACTTAATGTAAACCATGTATTTGAAGGAGTCAAAATCTTTTCACCATTCAAACAAAAGAATTAATTATGGATATTTTAGAGTATATAGCCCAAAATCATCTAATGATAGTAGTATATCTATTGCTAATAGATATAATGATAATCATTCCAGTTTCTATAATAAGTTATAAAGACTCTTATAATGAGGATATGTTTTCAACAATATTACTAAGAACAGCAATTTATACAATACTCATAACAATTGCAGTTATTATTGCCTTCGTTGTTATTGTATTATTATTAAATGAAATTGTTGATATCGCAGATGGTATTAAATCTTTAGATAGGTAAACAAATGAACAGTATAAATAGAGAACTACTACAAGCAGTAAAATATTTACTAAGTTTTGCACCCAATGATGTTCCTAAAGGATTATATCCAACATCTTACTACTCCTTAACTTATGAAGGTGATGTTAAAATACAACATCAAATTGATGGTATTAAAAATCTTATAAACAGATTGGAGAATGATGAAAACTAAATGTATAGGATGTGATGGGATACCAGCAGCTAATAGATTTGTTGTAGGTGCAAATGTTAAAGAAGAAATTAGATTCAACATCACCATACTCATACAAAATTATAGTTTGTGTGCTAGGTGTTTTGATGATGTTATAGGACAGATACATCTAAGGCCGAATACACAAATACTTGATGGCGTATCAGAAGTCTATGTTGATGAGAAAATATATGATATGCCCAATTTAGATGGAGATGTTTAATGATGTTAGCAGATAGTATTGCATTAAGAATAGAACATGATGAATTATTAGAATGGTTAGGGAAGTTCTCACCATCAATTGACAATATTGAGATATGGGATTTACATTCCATCATCTTAAATAATGAAGGTGTTCATATTGATTTGATTAAAAAGGAAATTAGCACACCAACCACTAATACAGTATGGGATTTTTAACAGGGAATTTAACATATGTTATTATTTTGACACAACAATGTACACGAAAATTCAATATTCGATTATATTTTCGGTGTATCTCATGTTATAATGTGCATAAATGTACATTATAACGGGTATAGTAATTCTATATATTACACACGTTAGTATGATGTACATTATTGTGAACTCTTGTTAAGTTTGCAAACCTGATTTAATAAACAAAAATGGTTGCAACAGAATAAACAGATAATAACAGATGTTATATTCCTGCCTAACAGTGTACACGATAGCAACAAGTGTTAAAACTATTATTACTGAAGGCAATAGTAGTATACACAAATGTACATTAATCTAAGTTTTTCAGCTTGACACGCAGCCAGCAACATGATATAATGTACATTGTTGTGATAAAATATTAACAAAGGACAGACATTAAATGTACAAAAGAGTTCATCTTAGTTTATCAGAATCACAAAATCATTTCCTGTGTGAGTTATCTAAAAAGTGGGGTCAGAAGAAATCTAATATAGTAGGTTATTATTTAGAAGAAGCTGCTGAAAAAGAGGGAATATTTTTTGATGAGTCTAATGAAGAGGAATCCTATATAGATAAAATCAAAAATAGCCTTCATAGAGCCACATATGAACATCAAAGAATAGATGCTAAAATGAGAGAAGACGGTAAAATCACTGAATCAATAATGAAAGAGTTGCGTAATCTTAAATCTAAAATGGTTGGGCTTCAAACATTACTTGATGAGGAAGAAAAAATTGAAAAATAATAAAAAAGAAATAGAAAAATATCAGTGCGGTTTCTGTTTAAACAAGTATCCAGAACATGAACTTATGATAATCATGCCTTACAACAATTTTAACGGTAGTCCCGCCATGTTTTGTTTAAGATGCCAGATTACTATATTTAGACAAATACTTAGTAGAATAGATAAATCACTAAATAAAGAAAGGTCAGCACCAAAACTGGATACAAGATTATAAACTCACATAGCATATTTCCATTTAAACCTACCTGAGAGGCTTGTGGCTGAATAGTTTATAGATTTGAATAGATTTACCTTCAGGGTACTAAAACTATTGGTTAGAGAGGACATATGAAGACACAAATAAAAGTCAAACCATCTAATTGGAAAATCTACACAAGTGAAATTAACAATGAACGTGTATTTCCAAGATTGGGTTGTTTGAGTAATGATTTTTATATATGGAATCATCCACAAACAAATTTTAAGGAACATGATCTTTTACTTGCAAAAATGGTAGGATTAACATTAAAACCTGAAAAGGGTAAAATTATAGGTTGGTTAAGAAGGGGAACACATATTGTGATGTTAGATAAATATGGAATATTTTGGAGAAGATTTTGTATGCCAAATAGTGATAAAAGATATTGGATAAATCAAGCACATGGTGGCAAGTTATGAAATATAGAATATACCAAAGTAGAGATGAATATATTGATGATAAATGTTTTATTGCACAAAAATTAGTTAAGGGATTTTTTAGAACTAAATGGAAACACCTAAAAATAATTGATTATAAAAATGGTATTAAGCTCCCTATGAGACATGTTAATATTGATAATGCAATAAAAGAAATTGTAGAACATGTAAGATATGATATATTACCTGAATTTGAAGTTATACAAGAATTTACTCAAGAAGAAATAGAAAGTCTTTTATGATAGATTGGCAAAAGAAGAACTTACTTAGAAGATTAGCATATTGGACATTAATCCCTGGTAATGATTTCGATAAGCCTTGGGCTAATTGGATGCTTGATGGAGATAGAAGATGGGATGTATGAGAACAATTTATAGCAAAACCTTTAGGGAGATTACATTGTATATTTTATGAACATATATATTATTTTGGATACTGTCAATTATGTGGTAAGAAAAATGATGGTAGTGGAAAAGATATGGTGCTTAAATGACAAAAATAAATAGAGTATGGGCTATGCCTAACAAAAACACATTTAGTATAAAACCTATTAGAGAATTCATATTTACAGAACTTGATGAGTTTAGCAAACAAGGAATTCAATTTCCTCACATTATAGATCCATTCGCAAACATAAATCGTTTTGCTAATATTACAAATGATATAGACCCACAATATGAATGTAACTATACTATGGATGCATTAGATTTCTTAAAGATGTTTCATGAAAACACTGTAGATATAGTTTTATACGACCCTCCATATTCACCAAGACAAGTATCTGAATGTTATAAAAAATTAGGAATGACTGTAAACATGGAAACTACACAGGCATCTTATTGGAGTAAGCAAAAGAAAGAGATAGCTAGAATTATAAAAGTTGGTGGTAAAGTATTATCTTTTGGCTGGAACAGTGGTGGGATAGGTAAAACATTAGGATTTGAATTAAAGAGAATATTGCTTGTAGCACATGGTGGCAGACATAATGATACTATATGTACAATGGAAATCAAAAGTGGGTGATTTAGTTGAAAGAAATTGGTTCTTCAGACATCAGTAATCACTATTGCATTTCATGTACTAAAGAAACACAACATCTAACTACAATTACAGATGTTAAAAGAAACGGAGTTCTTATATCATTTGAAAGACATTGTTTAGATTGTGGAAATGAATGGATATTGGGCAATGACGAACATCATGGATGGTGTAAGCATTATCATAAACCCAAACAGTGTAAGTTTTGTATATATCAAATAGAAAGTTGTCCTAATGATGAGAAATAAAATATTTCATCATGTTATATGTATGCTTCTAGAACAGGTTGGATTTAAGATATATGATATAAACAGAAAAGATTGGAGATGAAATGGAAAAGGACTTTAAAACATTTATAAGTGAACTATATACGGATGAAGAATTAGAAGAATTTGAAAACTTATTAAGGGAAAATACTGACAAATTGAAAGTCGAAAACTTAAGAGGGTTCATTAGGATGTGTAATTTTGATGATAATGGTAAACCTATACCTCCAGAGAATAGGACAGTGGTGAATTAATGGAAGTTAAAAGGTGTGAATGGAAAGTCTGTGGTAGACTTGCCAAACATAAGATAATTACAACAAATAAAGTCATATGGATATGTGATATACATCAAGAATTCTTAATAGAAAAAGAGAAAGAAATATTCAAAGAACTATCTGCTTTACTTAGGAAGACATCATGACAAAAGAATGTACATGGGCTAGATGTAATAATTTAGCTGCTCATGTTGAAAGAGGTAATGACAGAAAGGTTTGGGCATATCTTTGTGATAAACATCATGAAGAATTAGAAAAAGGATTAGATGTATTAGATGCTAAGACATTAATTAAAAATTGGGTATTGGCGCAAGGTGGTAGCAAAGGAGCTGCTGAAAGAATGTTAGGGAAGAAATATGAATAGTGATTTTAATATATTTGTCAACAAAACATTTACAGATGAAGAAATTGATGAGTTTAAGAAATTACTAGATGAACACCATAAAGGCCCTAAACCGTCCAAGGTAATTCTATTTGACAATGATGGCAAACCTCTATTTCCTGAGAACATAACCATACATGGAAATTTCAATATATATGAATCTATTGAAAAGATAGGAGTGGCTACACTTGGCAAAGCATCTCAAGTCATAGGTAAGTATGGTGATAGTATAGCAGGTGCTGCATTTGATTATGAAAAGTGTAGGAAGTGGCTATTTAGATTCATATTTATTCATATACTTGTTATTATAACATTTCCACTATGGGCTAAGTATGATTGGTTTATGTCTAGCCCTTGGAGTTTAAATGGGCTTTGTAGCATAGTTCCTATAGTTATATGGTTCACGCTGTTTATATTTACAATTATGTATGGTTTACAATATTCTGACATGAGAAAGGAAAAGAAGAAAAATGATAATTGAATTATTACCTTGTCCATTTTGTAAAGATGGACCATATGGTGTAGAACTCATATCTCATCATAAATTTGGATATGAGATACACTGTGACGATTGTGGGATTCATTTTCATATAAATGAAAAGCAGAATAAAGAGAAAATAATAGAAGCATGGAATAATCGTGATAAGGATAAGTCCGTATCTGATTGGCACTATGGAAACCCTTATGAAAATTAAAGGTAAAACAAAATCTGGATTATATGTTGTTTCTAATACATACTACTACTATAACACCTATGGTATACCCTTAGAATATATAGTTCTATTTCTAGCAGATAATGGTTACATCATTGATTGGTTAGATTTATTATCTGATGCAACTAAGATGGGAATGAAACCATCAAATATGATTGGTAAAATACGTACTGCAACTTTAGATGTATATGGTAAAGATGTTTCTAATTCAATTATAAAAAGGATAAACCTAATGCTTGGTAACTAAAATGAAAGCAGAAGACATTATACTTAAAATCAAAAGTAATTATGAAGTTATAGGCAAACAACATGAAGCATTAAGAGATTTTAAAATAGTTGATCATGTAGAAAACATCAGTGATGGATTAATAGGATTCTTCTTTGGTGTAGATCCAACTAAAAAGAATAAATGGGGTAAACCTAGAGGTAGTGTTGCTGTATATTTCAACAAAGATACATTAGAAATAGATGCATGTAAAGCATACATACGTATAGATGAAAAAGGAAATAAGGTTTGTAAGAATATTGAATATGATGGAATTAGATGGAAGGAGAAATAGTGAAAAAATATCATATATCGCCAGATGATATAGAAGAAGAAACATTGGTAGGTGGAATACAACTCGGTCCACCTACATATCCACAACAATCTGGTAATTGTTTTAGTGTAACTCTAGGTGGTAGAGTCGTTAGAATTGTAAATATGAATGTTGAGAACTTTAGGGAATGGTTTAGAATTAATGGTGATGTAGTTAAATCCGTTCAAGTCTTTGTTGATGTTTTAGGCAATGGTATAATTGCTGATACACTATTTGGACATAAATGGTATAGCGAAGAATATTGTTCTAGTTGTTATAGGGAGTAAATTATGTCAATCATGACACCATCACCTTTTGTAGCATATTGTGATATAGAGGATATATTCTCTGTAGAATGGCATCATGGTAAACATCAATTACATATAGAAATAAATGAAGATGGTGATACTACATATACTAAGGTGTGGGGAATTAAAATAGATTCTCAAATGGAAGTACAACCCTTTAAACCATCTGAGTTTCCTAAACTTTGGAATTGGTTACTTGAAGGAGAATCATCATGAAAAAAGGTTTAGAAGAACAATTATTAAATACTGAAATAGAACGCATGGCATCTAAGATTATGCAGAATAGAAATATAACTGTTGAGAAATCAGATGAAGAATTATCACCATTGGGTGTTGAAGCAGAAACTGTTGAAGAAGCAGTTGTATTACATATGGATAATCCATTACCTGCCAAGATGTTAGAGAATGTAATTAAACAAAGAGATTATCTGATCACACAACTAATTGATACAAGACATGAACTTGATGGATATACACCTGGGATTCAAACAATTGATGAAATTGAAAAAGAAATATATAAGGAATTAGAAGAGGTGGTTTAGTGAAAGAACAAGAAGTTTTAGATTTTGATGAGATGTATGAAATAGAAACTATTCATAAACAAGATGATAACTTCTATCAGGTTCATTGTCCATTAGGACCATATAGATTAATGGAACAAATTAAAGCTGAAAGAGAATATTTAATAAATGAATTAGTAGATATCAATTACAATACAGTTGAACATTTAACCAGGGGCAAGGTATTTCTTAGAAGATTATCAAATGATTCCAAAATAATTAGAGATACTATTCGTTTTGAAATACTAGAAGAGTTACAATCTAGATATGATACGTTTATAACTAAATGTAAAGAAGAGGGAGAACTTAATGACTGAAATTGAAAGATTAACACATATCAAAGAGTTTCTATTCTTATGGTTAGTTGATGTACTTAAAAATAGTAATGGTAAACAAGGTAATATTCCTATGGAAGTACTTGTACAAGAACAAATAGATAAGTATATTCAAGTTAAACAAGATTTAAAAGATGGGATTACTAGAAATGGATAATAAACCTACAACAATAGGTGATAAACAAGAACTTATAGAGAATATGAATAAGCTATATCTAGCTGAAAGAACAGAGAAAGAATGGTTATTAAAACAAATGGTAGATATCCTTTATAATCCATTCTCATTAACATCTAAAGATGAAATTAGAACACAAATACTTAAAGAATTAAAGGAGTTGAAATGAAATATGGTGATGGTGAATGGATACAACAAAGATTATCTAAAATCACCAAAGAATCTGGTATTAGCAGTTTCATTGATAACTTAGAAGAGAAGATGATTAAATATAAACAACAAATTAAGAGGTATAGAGATAAAGTCAGAAAACTTAAGAAGGAAAGGAACTATTTATTTGATGAACTTGTTGATGATAGATGGAATGAGATCAAACATTTTGAAGTAGTTAATGATTATGCCTATGAACCCCAAACAATAGAAGAACTTAAGGATGATATCTTAGATGAGTTAAAGAGGTTACATGATGTGTAAAGTAGAACGACTAGAAGCTAAAGTTAATTTCTTAAAACATTGGTTGGTTGAAGCATGTAGGGAAGTAGACTTTTTAACTAATGCCACTTATAAGAACCCCAATATATCAGCTAAAGAAAATATCGAGATAGCTATTAAAACTAAACTTGATGAATTTGAAAAACAATTTAGTAAGAAATATGATATATAAACTCACAGATTTACCTAGAATGAAGTTTCCTAAATATCTATATAGGGTATAAGTAAACCCTTGGAGGTAGATGATGAAATATAATACAGGAGAATTACCTACAGCAGATGATATATTTGAAAGACTTAGTAGCAAGGTTATTGAAGATATGGCAATAGAGTTGATTAGAGAAGTTCTCAAAGAATTACCGAATTATGTTGAACTGGTACTTGATGAAGATTGGCATCGTAGACTCATTGCACAATTGGCAGATAAGTTTTATAAACGTTTTGGTAAATATCCATTTGAAGAAGGTGGAAATGATAAATGATAGGAATTAATACCCAAAAGATTGATATTGTATTTTTACATATAGGTGATGAATGGTATGATATATTTAGAGTACTTAAGTTTGTTGCAGATATAGGTATAAACCCTATAACTGATAAGAATTTACTTGAAAGTATGAGACAAGAAGGACTCGTAGAATCAGACTCTGAAATAATGAATAGTGAGGATTATATAGGACTTGATAACTTCATCACAAATCTCTATATACCTATTTATGATAGTATGAATAAAATCTGTAATCAACTTGAAAGGACATCTAATGAAAATATGTGATAGATGTTATGCTATAAATAAAACTATAAAACCAATTAATGACAATATAAAAATAGCCTATCGTAACTATTCCCCTGATAAATATCTTAAAGACTATGACCTTTGTAAAGATTGTGTATATAAAGCAGAAAGATATATTGATTTCTTTTTTAATCCCAACGTAGAAAATACTGATGACACTGATGACACTGATAATAAATAAACATACCTATTAGCCTTGTAGTAAAGATTTAAATGGATTTATGTGGATTAACCTTAAATTGCTTAAAGTATTGTACTGTGAGGCTAATAGATAGGTAGAATTGGAAATGAGGTATATGATGGCTACATACAAACTAAGAGGCAATATGCCAGTTAGTAAAGAATTTGCAATATTATTAAATAATACAACAGGTGATGTTGATGGAGATATTTGTGATGTTGATTCTGGTATTTTGAATTGTAGTGAATATGATAGATGTCAAATTACAACTATAGGTAATGTCAATCACTATGAGATGTATATTCTTGGTTGTAAAGCAGGATTTAGTGAAAGAATAATTAATAGAACATTTATTAATGCAAATGACAATTCGTTCATCCACCTAGATGTCTCAGAATATAGTCATATCAAACTTCAATCATCTATTGATGAACAAATTAAAATAGCTGTACTTTTAACTAAATGTGATGAAATGATTCATAAAGATAACACACAACGAGATAGAGTTGAAGTATTGAAGGAAGTTATAGAAACACATAAATATGAAAGGAGTGGTGAGATAAAGGTTCCTATGGTTAATCCTGAAGTTGTAGTATATAATCCTGAAATACATGATAGGGAGAATAATTCAATGAAAGAAGAAATTAGTATAGATCCATTAGACAAATTCTTTGATGAGAAAGATGATGAATCTATATCTAGTTCTAAAGACATTGAGGTAACAGATGTACAATTAGTTGATGAACCTAATATTGATGATGGTGTGGATATGGAATTATTAACCAAATATAAACACTATAGAGGTTTTAAACAGAGATGTATTGATGTAATTAAACATGCAGAACATCAAGATACTCATCAAATGGATCTTGCATTAAATAGTTTTAAGAGAACTATTAGCTTCTTAGAATATATTAAACTTTGTGATATAAAACAAAGAGAGAATCAACTAGCTAATATATATGATTTGTTAAAACAATTAGAGATTAATGTTGATGAATCTAGAAAAGATACACTTAGAAAAGAATATGCTAAGAGTGTTGGATAGGAATATAAAATGAAAATTTTCTTTGACAGTGAATTCACAGGATTACATCAGAATACTACACTTATATCTATAGGTTTAGTTACTGAAGATTTAATAGGTAGAGATGGTACTATTTATCAAAACACATTTTATGCTGAATTTACAGATTATGACAAGAATCAAATAGATGATTGGCTTACAGAAAATGTATTAGATAATCTTATACTTAAACGAAAAATACCAAATTCTATTTCTGCTGATAATTTCACAATTAAGAGTGATAAAATAACTATTAGAAGTTATTTATCTAAATGGCTAAAATCATTTAATATAGATATAGAAATATGGAGTGATTGTTTAGCTTATGATTGGATATTGTTTTGTGAATTATTTGGTGGGGCTGTGAACATACCTGGATGTGTATCATATATCCCATTTGATATTTGTACCTTGATGAAAATTAAGGATGTTGATCCAGATATCAATCGTGAAGAATTTATAGGTATAGAAACTGAAGCTAAACATCAATCACTTTGGGATGCTAAAGTTATTAAAGAATGTTATAATAAATTAATAGAATAATAGCTGTTGATGTGTTATAATTGTTGCCCCACAACGCAAACCCAAGAAACCACCTAAGATAATTATCTTGAGTGGTTTTTTGCATTTAGGATAATATATGACATCTTTTGAAGATAGATTACTAGAACTTAAAGATATTCATGATGAAGAAGGTATAACATCTAAATCATTTACTAAAGATAGACGCAAAGAGTATCAGTCATTAGGTTTAGCAGATGTAACATTTGGTGAATATCTGTTGATGTATAAGTTAGAACAAACTAAATTTCTAATCAGAAATATATATGACGAATTGCAAAAGTCTATTGACAATATTTAAGTTATCGTTTATAATTTAACTGTTAGGTTTTGACACATTATTTTCTCCTTGTGTTAGGGTGAGACTATCATCGATTGCTTGGTTGATGATAGTCTTTTTTTATTTATATAGCCAGTATTCATCTATAATCTCTCTTTTCTGGTTGAAATCTTTTATTCCATTCATCTTGTTTCTCTTTTTCTATTTTATCAAATTCTTTATTCTTAAAATAGATATAAGTTCCTATAGGTATAATACTTAAAAGTATTCCTACGATTGTACCTATAAGTAACAGATGATATCCTATAAATTCAATTACCATTCCTATCTCCTGATATTTACTAGAATAGATGTAATTGTTTAGCATCTATATTATTCCATAATAACATTGTATTCTTACATCCTAATTCAAATGCCTTATATATCGCATCTTTACCTGATTTCAGTTGCCTACGTTTTCCATTTCTGTCAAAATACACTCCATATTGACACATCTTGTTTATATAGTTCCCATCTGCTGATATAACCTCATAATCTCCTGAGTTTACATATATATCCATTTGTACTCTTGGCGATCCACCCAATATATGTATCTTCCTCCCATTAAAACTCTTTAATGATAATGATGTTTTACCATAGGTTGTTGGAACTGAATATCCTAATAATATTTCTTTGCCATTTATTGTCTTAGGGATTTTATCAATAATATCACATTTGGGTATAATCACTATATATTTCTTAACATATAAACTGATTTCTTCTGCCCATGATATCACTTCATCAAATTGGGATTCATGTTCTAAATCTAATACAGTTGCTGTATGTGGTGTCTCTTTGGCAATTGCTTTTATATATGATTCCCTATTTGGCATCTTCCAATCTTGGTCAGCAAAATATATAGGAAAATAATTCTTAGATGGTAATCTTGCACCAAACTTAAATCCATATCTTAATGCTATCTCTACATATTTAATATTTCCATCTGCACAGTAGATGAGAGTCGGTATCTCCATAAATTAATCTCCCTTCCTGTACTAGAACTTATCACACCCATTAATTCAAATCCTATATGTTTATACCACCCATTTGCTTCTAAATCTATTGGACATTTAGCAAATATACTTGTTGCATCATGACTCTTTTTATATCTTTTTAATCTCTCTAGTATCTCTTTTCCCTTTCCTTGTTTTTGGTATTTAGGTAAAATAATTATCTCATGAATTGTTAATTGCCCATCTCTTCTAAGATGAAATCTACACATACCACCCTCTATTAAAATTAATTCATCTTCTAATGCCGCATCATATAATACCTCAAATATCATCTCCACACCTTCCCATAATAACTAATATCATCTTCATTTGCATTAATCATAATATATGGACTTATAGATTCAAATAAGAAATTCTCATCTCGAATCGTCTTCCATTGGAATTCAGGTGTTCCCAATTTACTCATATCACCAATTGGACTCACACCTGTTTGATTAAATACATGATGACTATCATACATTGGATCAAATGGAAATGAAATATAGTTAGCACCTTTGTTAAGATGTATATGGGTTTTGTAATAATCTGTCTTTAGGAAATGAATAAGTGTATCTAACGCAGGTCTATATGTTCCATCTTCTCTAGCCATTGTCATACTAAATCCATTCGCTATACTCCTAAACCTACCTGTAAAATATTCAAATCCAAACTCAACTAATACATCTAATAACTTCTGAATACTCTCTGTTTCAAATGCTTCTTGAAATAAACTTAATGCCCTTAAATCTCTCTCATCTAAGTTATTAGATGTTATCGCATTACCCCTGTGTATACCAAAATGAAAGAATCCATCTAGTCCTGCATTTAATCCTGCCATTAATACCAATTCGATATATCTGTTTTGTATAGCTTCTGTGAAATTAATCTGTTCAGGTAATATAGTTCCTGGTTCTGCTACACTTATAAATGTCTCTAATATCCATACAGGTTTACTCGTAATCGCTTGAGTTGCCTTAATCCTGTTATATACTATATCATATACCCGACTCACATCAGCACTGTAATAGTTCGGATATATATCTAACCCTATCACATCTAAATAAGGCTCCCATAACTCTATAAATTCTAACCATGTTGGAACATTTATATTGATACTTCTGTTTATATTATCAGGAATATCACTATGAAAATTATGAGTCGTCTTAATGTTTCTATCATGTGCTATATTGGATAATCCTTTGATGATATCTGTTAGAAAAGTAGTGTCATGCCAATAACTATCATTACCTATATGTGTATATCTCCATCCCAATAGTGATGTAGTATATGCACCATTTAATTCATTCTCCACTTGCACCATGTCTATATCATCTGAATATCTGTCTATAATCGCTTCTGCATACAGTAATAGTTGTTCTAAATAGACATCTGGTCCTAGATTAAAGGGTGTTATATGTTCATTATTATTATTCTTAGGTGTACCATATGTATATCCTAGTCCAATTACAGGTATTACACCTACACCCATGTTAGATGCTTGATTCATTATCTCATCTGTTTTAGTCCAATCATATTCTGAATCAACTGTCTCTTGTACCATACGCCAATTAAACTCTGGCCTGATATAGTCTATAGGTATATCTTGACTATATTCTAATAACCCCTGGTCTATACTCTCCTTACCCGATATTCCCTTTATCATCTTAGAATGCTTATTCATTACTTATTCTCCTAATATATCTGATTTGCTATTTAAGGTATCTAATAGGCTTGTAGTTGAATAGTTTGAATGATTTAACGTAATTCTATTGATTAGGTATTAAATCCTTACTAGCGGCTTAATAGATAGATTAAATTAGATTGGATTGTTGATGTTACTGCTAAGATTGCATTTAATTCATCTAGGTTAATTTTCATATAATTAGGCCTAATAAATAAACAACTTTTCCCTATATCCCAAAACATATTTCTGTAGTTAACCATAAAATTAACATCATGAGTATCCATGATAATATATAGGTAATTGTAGGTTCTAAATTCTTAGTCTTAAACCATAATATATCTATAGCTAATATGCTTGTAGCACCTATTATTATTGCACTTGGGACGATTAACATTACTTAATCTCCTTCTAATATTTCTATTTTATTTTCTAATTCTATGATTCTATCTATTAATTTGTTTTTCCATTCAGTTTCTTTTAAATCCTCCCTTGTTAATAATTTATCTGTGTCTAAGTTTGCACCTACATATATTTCCTTTTGTGCATGATCTTCTGTGTGAGAATCTAACCATATAAATATTACCACAATTGCTAATATAGTTGATACAACATACATTAGTATAATTGAAAATATGACTTCTACTTTATTCACTTTTCTCCTGTAATTGCTAAATATTCATTGATTCTTCTTTTATCCTTATCTTTTAGTTCTTTTTCCAACTTAGGGTCATGGTCAAATAATAAATATAACTCTACTGACATACCACTTCCATTTAACGCATATAACGGATTAATGTAAAATCCCTTGTCTATATCCCTTATACGACAATTCACTATAATATGCTTCTCATGTGATTCTCTTAAAAATCTAAATGTTGAAGATGTACTCACATCTAAAACTTCTTCTATATCCTTTCTTTGTAATGCTATATGATTCCCACCTCTCTTCAATACCAAACGATTCGTGTTCTGTTCTAAATATCTTGTTAACCTATAGAAATGCCTCGCATGTATCATTGTCTCATATGGCACATCTATATTAAATAACTTCACAAATGGACCCATATCCTGAAGGATTAACATCTCCTTTAAGAAATCTTTATGAACAATTATCTCACCACTCTCAGGTAAATATTCTGTCTGCTTTATTCGACTTTGCATCTTGATTCTCCATTCTTAATTTTGAATAATTATATCATATTTGGTTTTGAATTGTCAATTATAATAATTCATTACAGTCTCAATTAGATACGTTAATGATGTGGATTTTATGAAAGATTTATCAAAATCGGTCATATTTGACCGAAAATCAAGGAAAAGTCGGTCATATTTGACCGGTTTTTTTAGGCTATTTCTAATTGAGACATTTAGTAATAGCAAGGTGTTGTGAGATGTTTTTAGTGATTTTTACGTTTTTGGCCCTTCTTTTCTTAATAGAGTAGTAATACACACCATTAGAAAAGTTTCCATAAACTTTTCCTTCTAATCCTAAAATTAAAATTCTAAATTATTTAAACAATACCTATTAATTTTATTTCTTTTTTTTTCTTTTTCTAATTATTTATTTTTTTTACCCTTTTAATTTATAAATACTATATAAATACTATAAAGGAAAAATTTTTACTAGAAATTTTTATATAGGTGGTGTTTATTATTTTGTTTAAATAATATTCACACTTGTAAGCCTTATATTTTTTTTATCAGAAATTTTTATATAGGTTAGCCATCAATATTAACTACATATATATCAGTTTCGTCAGGTACACCTCAATGATAGTAAGGCTTTAAGAGATTACTGATAACACTTGTAATAGTATTGTAACATGATGGATTTATCTACTATAGCATTAGTAATAGCACTACTAATGAATTAGAACTAATGGAATAGT
>CEPX01197940.1_pt1 | contig 15562 bp, 5 predicted proteins | sample 361361 | NCBI WGS metagenome assembly CEPX01 (sample SAMEA2619974, study PRJEB7988) | marine metagenome | biome: marine biome (ENVO:00000447); feature: mesopelagic zone (ENVO:00000213) & marine oxygen minimum zone (ENVO:01000065); material: "saline water (ENVO:00002010), including plankton... | reverse complement strand
GTAGTTTAATAAAAGTATTAATTTCTTGATCTTTCCATATAAAAGTTACAGGAATCCAATCACTCCATTGTCCTTCCCCTAAAACAACTGAAACCCTTTCCTTATCTTTTGAAAACGCAACATAATCATAATTTATAGCATCATCATCACTCGTATCAATAATCTTTGCATACATCTTAGCCCCATGAATATCTAATCTAAGATCAAGAGAAGGACTATATACCTTAACCTCCTCTCCCCAAAGTATAGATTCAGCAGATTCTATAAAATTAGTTAACTCATATCCTAAAAAAAATAATCTCTTACCCCTACCAAGATTCTGCTCCTGTTTGCTTTTAGATTCAAAAATAAGAGAATGAAAATCTGCCCCCCAACCACCCCATCTTCCTCTAATAATTTTTCCACTCTGAAGCTCAGGAGGTGTACTTCCTGGAACACTTAGCAGAACAACTTCTTTTTCCATCTCTTCAAATAATGACCATACAGCTGGAATTTTTCTAGCTTTAGAACTAAATCCTGCAACACTTGGCTTTGAAAGAGGAAAACCCTCTATATGCATAGGACCATCTGCTACTCCATGCACTTTAGGATAAGCACCTGTCAAAAGCGTAGCAAAATTTGTAGGAGTATGAGTAGGAAATGTAGGAATAGAATAACCATAACTTCCTTGATCCATTAATTTTTTGATATTAGGCAATTTTCCATCTTCTGCCCATGAAAAAACATCAAAAACAAAAGGATCTGCCCTCATTCCATCTGGAATAAACCAATGTAGCTTCTCTGCTTTCGGTTCTTTGATGACAAATACATTAGAATTACAACTTACTATAATCGCTATACACATAAAAATAATTAAAAAAAACCAACCAATCCTCATTTTTAGATTAAAAATTCAACTTTGCTTAATAATATTTAGATAATTTAGTAGATATATGAGACCTTTTTCATTTTTCCGGTAAAAAGAGAGTTATTCCTAAATAGAGCATAAACTTTTTAAAAGGACTATTATTCTCTAAACTATATGACAGAATTGATAATAACCGAGAAACCAGCAGCTAGCTTAAAAATAGCTCAAGCTTTAGCTCATGGAAAACCCATTAAAGAATCAAATAATGGTGTCCCCTATTATAAAATTACTCACGGCAATAAAGATATTATTGTAGGCTGCGCTGTGGGTCATTTATATGGTTTAACTCAAAAAAACAAAAAAGGTTGGACATTCCCTGTTTTTGATGTGGAATGGACTCCAACCTTTGAATCTAATAAAGCCTCTGCATTCTCAAAAAAATATCTTAATACACTAAAAAAAATCACAAAAGAGTGCGACGAGTTTACAGTTGCTTGCGATTATGACATTGAAGGAGAAGTTATTGGATTAAACGTTGTTAGGTTTATTTGTAAACAAAAAGACGCTTCTAGAATGAAATTCTCAACGTTAACAAAAGATGAACTCATTAAAGCATATGAAAACAAATCTAAAACATTAGATTGGGGACAAGCAAAAGCAGGAGAAACTCGTCATATTATGGATTGGTATTATGGAATTAATATTAGCAGAGCATTAACAGCTGCTATTAAGTCAACTGGCACCTTTAAAATTATGTCCTCAGGACGTGTACAAGCACCAGCATTAAAAATTATTGTTGACAGAGAAAAAGAAATTAAAGCATTTGAACCTGTTCCTTATTGGGAAGTCCAACTTTTAGGTTCATTAAAAAAAATTGATATTGAAGCCTGGCATAAGGAAGGAAAATTTTGGGAGAAAGATAAAGCTGAAACTGTCATGAAAAATGTGAAAGGCCAAAAACAAGGCACAATAACAAAAGTTGAAACAAAGCAATTCAAACAATCACCTCCTGTTCCTTTTGATTTAACATCTTTACAAGTTGAAGCATACAGAGTTTTTAGAATAAGTCCTAAAGAAACCTTGTCTATTGCTCAAGATTTATATTCTTCTGGAGTAATCTCATATCCTAGAACATCATCCCAAAAACTTCCTGCTTCTATAAATTATAATAAAATCTTAAATGGACTTGAAAAACAAGACCAATACAAAGTTTTAGTTAAAAAAGTTTTAGCTACTGCCTTAAAACCTAATGAAGGTAAAAAATCAGATCCAGCACATCCAGCTATTTATCCTACTGGTGAAGTTCCTAAAGAATTAAAAGAACGTATAGGCAAAATTTATGATTTAATTGTTAAACGTTTCATGGCAGTATTTGGAGAACCAGCTACTCGTGAAACAGTAATTAAGGAAATAGATGTAAATAAAGAACCTTTTATCCTAAAAGGAACAAGAACTATTGAAAAAGGATGGCATATTTTCTATGAACCGTATTTAAAATTAGAAGAACAAGAACTCCCACACGCTGGTAAAGGTGAAAAAGCTGATATTAAAAAAATTAATATGCTTGATAAAGAAACTCAGCCTCCAAAAAGATACACTCCTTCCTCAATTATTAAAGCTTTAGAAGCAAAAGGACTAGGAACTAAAGCAACTAGAGCAGCTATCGTTGATACACTTTTCAACAGATATTATGTTGAAGGTACCTCTTCTATTACTGCAACTGATATTGGTATTAAAACCTCTGAAACATTAGAAAAATATGTTCCTAAAATCGTTGATGACGCATTAACAAGACATTTTGAAGTTGAAATGGATGAAATCCGGGAAAAAACAAAAAAAGAAGAAGATGTATTATTAGAAGCGAAAACAGTTTTAGAAGGAATTATTAAAGAATTTAAGAAAAATGAGAAAGAAGTTGGTAAAAATCTTGCAGTTGCTCAATCAGATGCTTGGAAAAAAGCTTCCACTGTAGGAAAATGCCCAGAGTGTAACAAAGGCGAACTTCTTATGAAAAAAGGCAAATATGGTATGTTTATTGCTTGCTCTACTCATCCTGATTGTAAAGCTACTTTTTCCATTCCAACAGGTGCTTTTGCTAAAGTTTCTGAAAAAATATGTGAACATTGCAATCATCCTATGATTTTAATCATAAAAAAGCGTAGACAACCTCAAGAAGTATGCATTAACAAAGAATGTAAGTCTAAAAAAATAGAAAACGAACACAAAATTAAAGAAAAACCCTGTCCTAAGTGTAAAGATGGCACTATGGTGCTAAGAAAAAGCATGTATGGCTCATTTTTAGGCTGTAATAAGTATCCTAAGTGTAGAACTATTGAAAAATTGGATAAAAAAGAAGATAGTGAAGATAAAAAACCTCCTAAAAAGAAATAATTTCTATAGTTTTGTTTTTCGCAAATTTTTTTAACATTAATACAGCTATTTTCCCTTCTTGTAGTGCCTAACTTCTAACTAAAGCAACAATTTCAAAGTAGTGATTTTCCCATATACGTAGTGCCTAACTTACTATATACTTTTACTACACAATAATAGTAAATAATAGAAATATTAGAAACCTTTATAAACAATGTAGTGCCTAATAGAAAAATACCTTAAATTTCGCGAATTAAGGTAAAAATGCATGGCTTTTATTAGAACCAAGACCATAAAAGGAAGAAAATATTTCTATCTTGTAGAGAATAAACGTATTGGTAAGAAGGTAGTCCAAAAAGTTCTAAGATATCTCGGTTCAGCTGAAGGCCTTGCAGATCTTGCCCTTAAATCTAGAGGTAAAAAAATAAAAAATGATAGATAGTAGACTTTTCAACAACCATGGGAAAGGTTTAGATAGATTCCACTATGTTGGAATCTTTATTCTATCATTCTACGTTCTAATTAGCATGCTCCTCTGGAAGCTCATCATAGCTTCCAGGGGATCAACCCCTATCTTAATAGCTGTATGGCTAGGCTTAGTAGCAGGATTTGCAATTACCTCCCATTACATTGCAATCCAAGCAAGATCTATTTACTTTGCTAAGAGCAGAAAAGCTTTTAGCAACGCATCTAGACTTTGCCATGAACTCATAGAAGCTGGAAACACACACACAGCATCTTCATTATACAAGCAATTAGCAAAAGCATATGCAATATCTCAAATTAGAGATGAGTATGTATCTCAAAAAATATTGTATAATGATTTAATCCATGGATTAAATACCCATGCAAAAGATCAGTTTACTAGTTATACCAATAAAATCAAATTACTTGTAGAGCAAAACAAACTTTTCATTGCTTCACTAGGGTATAAAGCACTTCTATGGAGATATCATAGCCTCAGTAAGAAACCATACATAACAGCTTATACTAAACATGAAATATACTCTTCATTATTAGATCTCTTTAGATTCTACAAAGCTTGGAAACTTACTATAAAAGTCAAAACTAAAACACAAACAAAACAAACAACTCAAACACCAGAAAAAATACACAAAATAGAACTTACTCCACTTAAGAAAATACATAAAGACACTAAATTAGATAAATTCTTTGAATTAGCTCGTAAAACCCAATTTAACCAAAATCATATTAAAGCTGCTTTAAGTGCATACCAACAATTAGCTAAGAGTTATGCTAAACTACCAAGAAACGCAAAGGAAAAAGCATATGCAACCATTACCTTAGCATATCACAAAGAGCAAAGATTAATTTCAAACTTATTAATTGAATACTTCAAAGAAAAAGCTTCAATACTACATGTAGCAATAACCAAACAACAAAAGGTAAGATTATTCATCAAGTACAAACTCCTCAAACTTGAATATCAACAGCTCATTAAGAAACAACATATTCCTCAAGAAACCAAAGTTGAGATATTCAATATTCTCAATGAAATAGTACTATTCAACAAATCTTGGAATAAACTCAAACCAAAAGCTCAACCAAGTAAAGCAACTACTCCAAGAACACATTCAGAAATTCAAAAACATAGCAAGATTGATCTTTTCTTTGCTGTAGCAAAACAACACAGACTCTTATGTATAGCAAATAAAGCTAAAAACGCATTAAAATGCTATAAAAAACTCTCTAGAGTCTATGATAAATTAACACTCTCTGAAAGAAAAGAAGCATTCGCAACCATCAAATTAGCATTCTTAAGAGAACAAGATATTTTACACAGTTTATTAATTTCTCAATTCAAAGAAAAAGTAAATAGTATTAGAAAACTCATCACATTTAACAGTAAATTCCATGCTAAACTCAAATATCTTCTACTCCAAAGAGAATATAGAAAACTAGCTACACAGTCTCAACTCAAAACAGAAACTAAACAACAATTATACAAATTAACCTTAGATGTATATCAATACTATACTTCCTGGTTTGGAAAAGCTAAACTTACTCCTCAAAGACAACCAAAAACAACCTATGATAAAATCATTGTACTAGCATCAGAATTATATGAATATAACTCACCTCATAATGCAGCTAAAGCACAAAAACTATACAAGAAAATATACTACAAATATCTTACATTACCTAAATCAATTAAGGAAAAAGTATATGATATTGTCAAAAATGCATATGAGCATCAATTAAGCCTTGTAACAAAGAATAAAGTAATAGTTTGGAGAACAAAAGCCCAAGCAATTAAAACCTTATTAGCTGAGTCTCGATTTGTTGAAGCTAAAATCTATTATCAACTACTCCAAAAAGAATATGGAAAGATTAAAGCAATTCCTCATCTCTCCTTAAAGGTTAAACAACAATTATATACAATCCTCCTAGAAATTTTTGCCTTCTTTAATGAGAGAAAAGAACAAGTTAAACAATTCACACCTACAGACTCATTATCCATATTCAAAGAACTATGTAAAGATTGGCAAACTGCTTTAGATAACAAATTTGTGATAGATGCAAAAATAGCTTATAATAAATTATTATCAGTTTACAATACCTTCCCTGTAGCTGATAAAAAGAAAACATACAAGCAACTTATTGAAATGTATCATACTCAAGTAACCTTTACTAATGAAATAAAGGTATCAGATTCTCAGACCGAAGCAGATAAAATCATTTCATTAATTGAACAAGACCGCTTATTGCATGCTAAATTAGATTATACTAAATTAATGATCCACTATAGAAGAATCCAATTCTCTAGAAAATACACTAAAGAAACTAAAGAATCCATGTATAAAGCTCTTACCTCAATTTATAACGCATTTAAACTCAAAAAAGCTGAACGAAAACAAGCATTCAAGAAAATTAAAGAGAGTATCCCAGATATAGCTGATTATAAAGAACATATGAACCCTGCCTTGCAAGCTTTCTATAAAGAATTAACGCACTGGCAATTAGCTATCAAAGAAGAACACTTTACACGAGCTACAATAGCCTATAAACTCTTGAATAGATTATACAAAAAACTCCCTAAACTCGATAAACATATAGTATATCACGTTATCTCTAGAGTCTACAAGGAGCAAAAACAACTTATTAATGTATTAAAGATAAAACAAATTAAGGAACACGCATTCAATATAAGAAAACATATTCTTGAAGGAAAACTCCATCGTGCAAAATTAGCTTATACGCTAATGCTTTGGAAGTATCACACATTAAAAAGAAAAGCCTACATTTCTTTGGAAACTAAAGAAGCAATGTACAATGAATTAACTGAAACCTATAAGTATTATGAAAGCAAAAAACAACTTCAAAAGTTACCACAAACAGTTAAAAAACCAACCTTAACAGAATACTTCCCTACAACAAACCCTGTTCCTGCTGTATTCCTTGTAATACTCCTAGTAGTAGGATTAGGTTTCATAACAACTCAATTATCCATAACCGGTTACACCATCTATGAAGGAATGAACCAAGTTGAACCTATTAATCTTACCTTTACAGAAAATGGAGAGATTAATCTTACACTAAAAGACGCAATTACTTCCTTATCCTTAACAGGAAGCATCAAAGGCTCTGGCTCTGCTAAAGTCTTTATTGAACATAATAAAACATTCACATTAGTGTTTGATTCAAAGAAAGCAAACTCTAGTCAAGGAGTAATATCTACTGATGTATCCTTGTATCCGATTAATTATTCAGATTCAGGACCTCCTGTGAAAGTAGTTGAAACCATTCCAGATATTATTGAAAATATATCAGAAAATACAACAAGCAATGTTACTTTAGAAATCGAAGTGGAATCTGAAACAAGTTCAATAGAGGAAGTTTCAATAGAGGAAGAAGAAAAATCCAAAGAAATAACAACTCATCTAACTTATAGAGAAAGAACTGAATATGACACAAATAATGATGGTATAGCATATATTGATGAAATTATTGATCTCTCAGTTGAAAGAACACACTTTAATTGGGATGTTGATGATACAAAACTTTGTACACGTTGGAAACTTACACCAGATGAAAGTCTTGAAACAACAACCTATTGTACAGGATCAACACAATGTTGTAACTTTGTAGAATTAGCACCTTCATCTCCTACATGGAATGATATCCAATACATCTACAAAGGATTACATGATACAACTGAAAACAATACAGTAGAAGCTCAAGTACTCTTTGTAGACTTTAATTTAAGCTTAGAAAATGCATATTCAAAGATTTACACATCTGAATACCAGACACTCCCAATACAATTCATAGACCAAGTTGTAGAATTCGAAAATATATGTGAAGAATCCTGTATTATGGATAAAATTAATGGAACTGAAAGTAAACTTATTATTGAAATTGAAGATGCTTCCTTATCCTTGGATTGGTTAACCTACAAAACAGAGGTAAGATTACCTAAACGAATTAATCCACCAATTTTAAGAAATGAAATCCCTGAATTAATTATGTACAAAAACACCCCACACATAATGCAATTATCTGCTTACATTGAGGATAAAGATACTCCAATATTGAATTACACATACCTTGCATTAGAAAACATAAACATTACATTTGTAAACAACACTGCTATTTTCACACCAAATGAAAACTATACAGGTACTGAGTTTACCTTCTTTAAAGCAAATGATTCTGAAAACATAGCTGTTTCCAATATCTTTGCTATCATTGTAAGAGAAGAACCTATTAGAGTTGAAGCCACCATACAAAAATCACAAGTTATCCTTGGCCAACCAGTTAAATGGACTAAACGTGTTATTTTAGATGACTTTGTGAAAAACATCACCATTAATGTAACAGATGAAGCATCTAACATTGCTTTGAAAAAATACCAAAATGGACAATTCCTAGAAGTTTATAAAGAATTTATCAAGGTAAAGTATAAACGAGAAACTCTAACATTAGAAGATTATGAAATAATTAAACAAGTTGAAGTAATTGATGAAAATATCGACAATTTACAAACCAAAAAGCAACAAAATATCCCTGATAATAGGTTTGTCCAACAAATTAACAGAGACATTATTACCTTAAAAGAACAAAAGAATAGTATCACTGGAGCAGTAATTATTGAAGATACAGAACCAGGATTATTAACACAATTCTTTGGCTTTATCTCTACCTTACCTTCAGAAATAACAGGAGCAGTAACAAGTGAAATTATTTATGAAGATACAAACACAACAAGTATTATCGTAGAAGATAGTATAGAAGAATTAGAGATTGAATTCACCACTCCAGGACCAGAATCGGTTGAAGAAACATTATCAGGATCTAGAAAACGAATCACTATTTCCTCAGAAACCCACTATGAAAACATCTTAGCCTTTACAAATATTACTCCAACTAAGAAAAAAGATATTAAATTATACCATATTGTAAATGATTCCAGAATTGTAACTAATATAACAAGTTATGAAGATACCAACAATGACACTTTCATTGAAAAAATCTATTGGATTGTCCCTCACTTAAGCAACCAAACCTATGAATTAGAATTACTCATATTCAATGTGCAATCTTATCCTGAAGCAGGCCATAATTGGACAGTAGAATTCAACACATCTGGAACAGCTAACCTCACATTAAGAGCCTTTAACACCACTACATATGCTGAAATAGATGAGGATAACTTCACAAGAACATTTAATGAATCATATATGAAAGACTTGGAAGTCAAAGAGTTAAAATGTGGAGATGAAGTTATCTTTAATTACGACGCTAAAAACGCAAGTGAAAATGTTGTTTTCATCATTGAAGATGCTTATGAAGTAAATATTAATGCAACCTTAAATGCAAGCTTAAACCTCACAGCTGTAAGATTCATTGATTATACCTGTAACACAACAGCATACTGGACTGTGAGAACAGTAACCCATGGAGCTCACCATCAATTATTCACATTTGGTAATATTAACTCCTCAGCTCATAATGATGCAGCAGGTACAACTTGTGGAGATCCTCCAGATGGTTCTAGTTGTAGCATGCAAACATATACTGCTGAAACAGTCTGTATTGACACTGGTGGAAATAATGCTATGGATTCAAGTGATTATTGTCACGATAATACTGAATGTGGTACCCATGCAGGAGCTTCTTGTGATGAAGATGCTTATGGATATCCAACTCAAGGTATCTGTATTAGTGATAATACCTGTTCAGCTATGCCTACGTCTGGAGAATTTGGAACTGGACTTACTGGAGGTGCAGCAGCTAATTTCCACGATGGAGATGAATCAGCTATGTGTGATTCTTCAACAGAATTAGAAGTATGCTCTAATGGAGGAGGATATGATCCTACAGGAGATGGTGTTTGTGTTGAAGATACATGCTCAGGAGGAAACGCAGTTGTATTAAAATGTACTAACACAGATTGTGCAACATCTGATGTAAGTGATGATAATGTTGAGGCATGTGACGCATATACAAGCTTATATGGATCAGCTTGCGATTCTTCAATTGCAACTAATTGGATCCAAGATGGTATTTGTGATGGATCAGGTAATTGTGCAACCACTGGTTATATTTGTTTGGATGCCTACAGTATGTATTACGCAGATAGTTGTGGAACATCCTGCTCTGAGGGAGACCAATGTGATGCAACCTTAACTGATGGAGATTTCGATAGTACCTATGGAACCTGCGATGCAAGCACTAATTGTGTAGCAGCAGGAGGAAACAATGAACCAGTATTAAATGAAGTTAAAGTCAACTCAACTGATCCTTTCAATAGAACTATAGGAGATTTAACGTGTTGGGTCAACGCAACAGATGAAGATGCAGATACTATTAATGTCTATGTAAGATGGTTTAACCAAAGCGTTGAATGGGCTCATTATACTGATTTCAAATCTGCTACTGCTGCAACTGATAATGTACCAACTTTAATTGACACATTAAAACATGATGCAAACCTTACACAAGGAAATGTTAACTGGATCTGTATGGTAGGAATAGATGATGGTACTGCTAACGCAACTGCTGGACAAAAAAATTCATCTGCATTATTAACAAAATATAATTACACATTTGACCATGCAGATCATACTGATACTGCAACTATGAACATCCATGGTAGTATTAATTCATCAATCTCAAGCTCATCAATCATCTTAGAAAACCAAACAATTAATTTAACTCATCCTACAGGAGGATTAAGAGCTGCATTCTTTGCACGTTTCGATAGAGGACACGTTAACTTATCTAATTTCACATTATTCGCAGGAGATACAATAACAGTTATAAACTACACAGGATTATCAGGAGTTGATACTAACTTCTCTATTTTCGTACCAAACACATCCTCACTTGGAGTCTATGTCTGCCCGGATGCTAATGTATCCAATTATGTAAATATTAGTTGTCCAGGCTTAGTAAGATTCACTCTTGCAGATGCAGAAGCTGGTACAACAAAATCAGGATACAGAGCTGATTTCTTTAATGGAAGTTATAAGATCAGCAACATAACAGGTTCTGGTTCAGGAGAAAATGATACATTCTCTCCTGCAATTATTAATGAATCTATCGGACCTAATCAAAACTTTACAGTCAATAAAATTAATTTTAATGTTTCTACAAATGAACCAGGAAACTGCACATTCTCGTACAATAATACTGCAAATACTTCAATGACAAACTTAAATGCTACGTTACAAGGCTATACTAATAATTACACTGCTCCTGGACCTAATAATATAACATTCTATTGTAATGATACTATTGGTAATTATAATAATACAGAGCTCTTTGACTTTTATGTATTAAGAGGAGATTCTTGTTCAGATGGTAATGAGTGTTATAATAAATTAGATACATCCCATGTTGATTTAGGCATTATTCAAATGTGTGCAGCAACTAATTCTATAAATAGTGTAGATTCCTGTTATAATGAAAGTGATTATTGTGCAAACAATATAGGAAAATCTTGTGATATATCAACTGATGGCACTAATGGAAGAAAAGGAGTATGTACTCCTAATGGCTGTGCTAATACCACCATAGTCTCAGGAGAATACGGTACTGGCCTCTCAGGAGGAGTTGCAGCAACCTTCCATAGTGGTAATGAAAATGCATCCTGCGACTCTACTAGAATTGGTATGATTTGTAATTCAACTGGAGATACTTTAACACCTTTAGGAGATAGTATGTGTAGTTCTGGTGATATTTGTGGCGCAACATCACCAACCATAGATTGTGTTGATACTACATGCTCTACTAGCGAAGCTAATACCTTAATGGATACATGTGGTAGTCAAGGTTGGGCTTGTATGTCTGCTTATGCAGGAGGAGGCTTTGTCCAAGATGGAATATGTGATAATGGTGAACCAGGAACATGTCAAACATCTGGACATATTTGTAATACCTCTAATACTCTTACGCATAATGGTTGTGATGGAGCCTGCATTGATGATGATCCTTGCGACGCAACACTTACAGATGGAAATTATGATAATTCCTATGGTACCTGTTCAGGTAGTGATTGTGTAGCATCAGGAGGAAACACAGCCCCAGTTATTAATCAAGTAATAATAAACACAACTGAAGACAATAATTACACTACAGCAAATGTAACAGCCTGGATTAATGCAACCGACGCAGATGCAAATACTATAAATGCATACATACGATGGTTCAACAACAGCATTGAATGGCCAGACCAAACAGACACAAGAGTAACCCCAATAGCAGATAATGTCTTTGTCCTAGTAGACACCGTAAACTGGAGCCTCACCAGAAAGAACGAAAACTGGACAGCCATGATACAAATAGATGACGGAACAGTAAACGCTACTGCATTTGTAAACGCATCCTTAATAGTAAACAACTCACCTACAAATATTACATTTACAGCATTCAATGCAACAGGACTTACAAATTACACTAATGAGACTCTTTACTTTTGGTACCAACTAACAGATAGAGACAACGAAACAACATTCACAACATACTATAGATGGTTTAAAGATGATGTAGGAATAGGACAAAACGGCACAATAAACATCACATTAGATACATTAACAAACATCTCATTCATCAATTCAGACAACACATCATCAGGAGAAGTATGGAACATAGAAATAACCCATTACGATGGAAACTCCAACTCAAGTCCAACAAACTACACCATGACCATAGCAGATGCAATACCAGTGATATACCAAGTAATCATCAACAGCACCTCTGTCCTTAACAGAACAGATGAAAACCTAACCTGTTGGGTAAACGCAACAGATACTGATGGAGATACTATTAACGCTTACACAAGATGGTTTAATGAATCCACAGAGATTGATGACAATACAGATGTAAGAACAGCAAGCATAAACGATAACGTATTCACCTTAATAGATTCTATTTATTTCCCAAACACTACAAAGAATCTCAATTGGACCTGCATGGTACAAATAGATGATGGAACTGCTAACGCAACTGCATGGATCAATTCATCAATATTAAACATAACAAATACCCCCCCAGGAATTCCTCTCCAATCATATCCTATATTTAATTCATCTATCACGAATAGATCTACTGTCTTCAATTGGACAGGTGTAGGAGATATAGATAACGACACAGTTTCCTATATCTTAAAGATTGAGCGTATAAACTGTGGAGACCAAAACCTTAATTGTCATACTTCTTCCATCGAGGTAAAATATATTGAAGATACTGAATATATTATCATAGAAAATCTTGATGTAGATTCAAGATATAATTGGAGTATTAATGCAACTGATAATGAAAGTGATGTAGGATCTGCTGATTCCTTCAACTTCACAGTAGACTCTAAAATAAGCATTGCATTAACTAATGCAACTATAGACTTTGGAACCTTAAATGGAGGAGTAATAAATGACACTGAAACAGGCACTCCAACCCCTGTTATGATTGAAAATGATGGTAATGTCTTTGTTAATATAACAATTAACGCATCAAAATCTCTTTGGACAGCAGCTAATTCAGGAATTAATACAGAATTCTGGCAGTTCCAAGCAGGAAATCATTCAGAAACTCCTTCATTCAATTGGTCAGGTTCACAAAAAACATTCACAGATGTATTAGATAGTGAAACTCAAGTAATTAGAGAGCTTAATTGGAGCGACGCTACTGATCAAGCAGAGCTTGACTTTAACATAACAGTGCCTGAAGATGAGTTTGCTGGCTCTAAATCAGCAACAATTACAATAACAGCTAGGTGGTATACAAATGCGACAACATAAGATACTGTTAATTATGGTGATGGTATTACTTTTCGCTAGCTCTGCTCACGCATTAGGTATCAGCCCTGCTAAGAAAATACTAGATCACGAACTAGGAGTAAGAGAAGTTACATTCAAAGTCTATAATGATGAAAATAAAGATATGCGTGCTGTATTATTCACAAAAGGAGATCTTGATGAATATATTAAGGTAAAAGAATCACTAGTGACCTTATCACCTAATGATGAATATAAAGAATACACTTTCATAATTGACTTACCAGAGGATATTGGAGATCCAGGTATACATACTACTGAAATAATAGTTATGGAGCTTCCTGATGATTACCAAGGAGAATCTGGAATAGTTTCAGCTAAAGCATCTGTTGTTGCAGAATTAAATATTAGGGTTCCTTATCCAGGTAAATATGCTATTGCAAATATGGAGGTTTCATCTGCTGAAATTGGAGAAGAAGTTAAATTCACAATTCCAGTACAAAACTATGGTAAACAACAAATCTTCCATGCCAAAGCAAATATAGAACTCTTTGGTGCAACCTATGAACGTATTGCCTATATTGAAACAAACGACATCCCAATTAACAAAAAAGAACAAGGTAAATTGTTTGCTATTTGGAAAGCTGATGTAAATCCAGGAGTTTATCATGCTAAAGCAACTATTTATTATGATGATCAAAAGATTGAGATTGAAAAAGACTTTAATGTAGGATCTGCAGGTTTAGAAATCACTAAGATTTTAGCAGAACCATTCAAATTAGGCGATGTTGCTATCTTCGATATTTTCATTAAAAACAATTGGAATGATATTATCAAGGGAGCACATGGTAAAATGACTATTAAAGGAGATGATGGAACAGTATACTCAACTTTCAACACTGAAACCATTGATATAGATTCCTATGATGAGGAAATGCTCAAAGCATATTGGAATACTAGAGATGCAACAGTAGGAACCTACACAATGGAAGTGGTTATCGAATGGGGATCTCATATGATTGAAAAAGTCCAAGAAATCCAAGTGAACCTAGATTCCATTAGTGTATCACCAACAGGATTAGCAACTGGAGTAACATCATCCATATTCTCAAAAGAATCCATCTTAACAGTATTAGTATTCATCCTAGTAATTATTAACATTGGATGGTTCTTTTACTTCAGAAAAAAGAAAGTATAAGGAGAATAGAATTTAAAAAAAGTGTAAAAAGATTAATTCAATCAGTAAAAAAATACAAAAAAAGAAATTAATTAAATTTTCCTAAAAATAACTCTTAATGTACTATTATAAAATCCTTTTTTCATAGTAGCAGGAGTTACTGCCCTAATCATTAAACTCCTATTACTATTCCCATTTAAAATAAAATAATTATCTTCATAAAAAATATTTGGCCTCAAAGATCCAAATGTTTTTAACTCCACTCTAACAGGTTCATCTGCAGTATTATTAAGAACAATATCTTTCCTCCCTACAACTCCAGGCCCTAATGTTCCAAAATGCAGCCCATCAGTATCTACATTAAATCCCATTTTACGCATATTCCCTTGAAATTCTAAATCTATAGGAATGTGTATAATTTCAATGATAGAAGCAGTTGAAAAATGGATATATAAAACAAGAATAATAACCCCTATAATAATTCCTAAAGTCCCCCCAACTATATGCTTTTTATATTTCACTTTAAAACCTTATTTTTTCTGTTTTAATTCCTTTAGATACATAAATGAAATAGAAACAAAAAATACTAATAATATGATAATAACTGCTAAAAGAAAATTAGTTGTTGAAAATACTGTTGCTGGTTTCTCAATAACAGCATCCTGCGTTAAATAAAACTCGACAGTTTTTGTGGTAGTCTTTCCTACATAATTAACATTAATATCAGCTGTATATACTCCTATTTGTAGATTATTTTTCTCAAAAAATAATTCAAGAGGTTTAATTTCCCAAGGATCTAAATTAAATGTTTCACTATTTATTGTTTTCACAACATTATTCCCTGATTTAATATCAATTTGTACACTCGCATCATTAATAATTTCATTCCATTTTGAAGCCACATCTAATGTGATTTTTCCTACATTATTA
>CEPX01192660.1_pt1 | contig 15571 bp, 17 predicted proteins | sample 361361 | NCBI WGS metagenome assembly CEPX01 (sample SAMEA2619974, study PRJEB7988) | marine metagenome | biome: marine biome (ENVO:00000447); feature: mesopelagic zone (ENVO:00000213) & marine oxygen minimum zone (ENVO:01000065); material: "saline water (ENVO:00002010), including plankton... | reverse complement strand
CTCTTCGGCATCGGCGACGGCCGGAAGATCAACATCATCGACGCCATCGGCACGCTCTACACCATCAGTCGTGTCCTGGCGAAGCGTGTGGAGCGCCTCGACAGCGCCAACGACGACGTTACCGTGCATGAGGGGCCGGGGCTGCATCTGGTGGAGGCGGCCTGATGGCGAATGGCGGCAGCATCGGGTTCGCGCCGGAGTTCCCCATAGGGGAGGCGATCAATCCCGGCGCACCGGTGCTCAATCCGTACGCGCCGACGCCGGGCGCACCGCAGCCGATTGGACCGGCCAGCGGTGAGCAGGCCCAGGCACTGCCGGTCTCGGGCCCCACACCGGCGCAGACCGCCCAGAAGAAGCGAACCGACATCCTGTCGACCCAGTTCGGCGACGACCCGATCGCCAGGGCCATCGGCGGAATTGGCCTGGTGTTCCAGGAGTTCAGCGCTGGGTTCAGGGGCCTGGAAGGGCCAATCGCGAAGATCCAGGAAGGCGCCCTGAAGCGACAGCAACTCAACATCCAGCGCGCGATGCTCGGATTCAAGGCGTTGGATCAGGGGGTGACGCTCGGGAACAAGCTGCCGAAAAAGGATCAAGCGGAATTCGCGAAGCAGTATGCTGCCGGCCTCAACAAGGACGGTGACGTCTTTCCGCAGCTCGAGGAATTGCTGCTGGCGGCGCTCGAGCGGCCTGATGCGTCGAAGCTCGCCGCGGCATTCGGCGAGCACGGGAACGCGGCCGCGACGGTTTGTCAGGGCGAGCGGGAGTGCATGATCGAGCTTTTCACAAATCCGCAGTTCGTCAAGACCCAGAACCGGATCGCGGACGCTGCCAATCTCGAAACCATACCGGCCAAGGTTCAGGCAATCACGAGGGTATTCGAGACCAATATCGGCCAGCAAGCGCTCGCCCCGTTCAGGAACGAGGCCGGCGAGATCGAGCTTACGATGGCGAACATTGCCGCGATCAACGCCAACATCCCATCGAACGTCGTCGGCTTGACCAGGAGCGAGCTGCGGACCCTGCGTGGCAACCTCAATATTGCCGAGCAGCTCGGGATCAAGATCAAGGTGGACGAGGATGCCGACCCCGAGTCGCCGCTGGCCGTGGCGCAGGCTGACACGCAAGCGGCTATAGATCGCGGGGATGCCCCGGAGAAGATCGCCGCCCTCGAGCAGCAGGAGCGCGATATCGCCGCCAAGCAAGCGGCGGCGAAGGGGGACCAGCGAATCGAAACCGAGAAGCTGTACGATCTCGCCGACAAGCTCAAGGCCGCCGGCGACACCAAGCGCGCGGCCCAGGTCGAGGCCATCGTCGGCAAGAAGGCGGCGCCGGCCGGCACCGCGAGCGAAGCCGAGAAGCTCGCCGCCGCCCGCGACGCCGCGACCAAGCGCGGCGACCACAGGACAGCGGCCCAGTTCGACGCGATCCTGGACAAGGAGGGCAAGTTCAAGCCGCAGGGGGACCTCCGCGAAGAGCGGCTGCTCGCGCTCCAGAGCGACCTCGCGGCGAACGGGGAGACAGAGGCCGCCGCGATGATCGGCAGTGTCCTCAAGAAGCTCGGGACGTTCGCGCAGGAGGGGGAGAGGGACACCCCGACAACCAGGAATCAGGCAGCCCGTCGAAGGCTGGAAGCCCAGCTCGCGGCGGCGGACGACCCGGAAGAGAAGGCCCGGATTCAGCGTGAAGTCGACGAACTTTCGGGTGTCATCGAGCAGGCGGCGACCGGACCTGAAAGCCGGATCGGGCAGCTCCTGGGCCTGCAAGACGCTCTCAAAAAAGAAGGCAAAACGGAATCCGCCGCCATCGTCGGCGAGGTCCTCGCCCAGGCCGCCGGCGAGCCCGTCGCACTCAACATCCTCCAGGCCGCGGGCAAGCTCCGAGCCGCGGGCGATCCCGAAGCCGCCGACCGGCTGCTTAATTCCCTGGCCCGCCGTGGTACGGCGTCGCGGGCAACCCTCCTCGATGTCGAGGAGCGGGCCGCGGCCAGGGCGGGCGGCAGGGAGAAAGGCAGGGAGAAGGAGAAAGCGAGGGTCGAAATCTTCAAGCAGACCCAGCAGCTCGCGTCGCTGTCGACGCTGATAGCGCAGGCGAAGACGTCCAAGGGCTTTACCGGCATCCGCGGCAAACTCATCTCCGACCTCGGCGGCCTCATACAGCAGTTCGCACCGGACCTCTCGAAGGACTTCGCCGCCGCCGTTGCTCCGGGAGCGAGCCCGGAGGCGGTCAAGGCATTCCAGGCCTCCGCGCGAGCCATCATTGCCCAGAACCTGACCGCACTCACCGGAGAGGAAAGTGGGCGGTTCACGGCGATGGAGCAGCAGATCACCCAGCGCGCGACGGCCCTGCTCGATGCAGGTGCGTCGCAGGAGCAGGTCGTCGGCGCGCTCTCGGCGATCCAGGCCCTGAAGGTCGTGGCGAGAGAGAACAAGTCCCTGGCCAGCGGCCACGGCACGACGTTCCAGGGGCTCGATACAGCGACCGGTATCCGCGCCGCGGCGACCCGCCTGAAGGCCATCGGGCTCACACGAGAGGATGCGGGCCGCGTCATCTCGACGATCCAGCTGCTTTCCAGGGAGCTCAAGGACAGTGGCTTCTCCACTGCTCGATAAAACCCTCGACGACGTCTTCGGCGCGCCGGCAGGCAAGGAGAGCGACGTCGAGCGCATAGTCGGGGAGGCCTTCGGCCCCTCCGACGCCGTCCCGCCCGCGGCCGAGCAGCTCGGGGTGCAGGAGATCGCCCCCGGCAGCCTGAGAGACCCCTTTGCCCGCGCCGATGTCGTCCGCGCCAGGAACTCCGCGGAGGCGGCGGCTGCCTTCTACGAGCATTTCCCGAACGGCCGCCTCCTGGTCGCCGGCGAGGAAGGCACCGTGACCCGCTTGCGCCCGGAAACGGCCGGGCGGCCGGAGGCTTTCGGCGAGGCGGAGGCGCTCACGACCGAGAAGGTCATCAACCCGGTCTACTTCTTCCAGGAGGACCCCAGCCAGCCGATACGCAGGGTCGACGACCTCGGCTTCGGTGGCTCGGCACGCGAGGCCATCCTGGACCTCACCGTCGACCTCCTGGCGCCCGACTTCGGCGCCATCGTCTTCGAGCTGCTGGCGACGCTCCCGCAAACGAAATACCTGAAGGTCCTCCCTCTCCTGTCCCGCTTCCGTTTTGCGAACAAGGCCATCCCGCTTCCCGCGCGCGTCGGGGTGGGCGCCGCGGTCGGCGAAACCGTGCAGGAGGCGACCGAAGAGGTCCGCGGCATCTCGCGTGAGTCGGTCGGTGAGCAGGCCACTGCCGTCGGAACCCAGGCAGCCCTCGCGGCCGGCGGGGAAAAAATCCTCGGGGGGGCGGCGTCGAGGGTTGTGCGGGCCGGGACCGGGCGCGGGCTCCTCAATGTCCGGCGCGGCGCAGAGGAAGCGCAGGCCGCCGCACGGAGGCTCCTCGGCAAGAAGCTCCTCCCCGTGAACTTGGTGGCCCAGCACCCGATTGTTCAGAAGCTCGGCGGGCAAGCCAGCGCCATCACGCCACGAATCGAGACTTACATCGAGGGCCTGGAGCAGACCCTCGCAGCGGCAACTCAAAAGACCCGCGACGCGCTGAAGAAGGCGGCGCCGACGACGTCAAAGGGCATAGCCCTCCTCGACCAGCAACTACGTCGCCAGGCGAACGACGTCAGGGACCTGGCGATGCGGCACGCCGGACGTACGAAACGATCCCTGTCCGACACCGCCTCGGCGTTCTCCCAGGCTCTCGTGCGGCAAGACGCCGACGCGGTGGCGAAGATCAACCGGTCCTACGAAGCCGCCCGAGCCATCGAGGAGCCAGAATTCAATTTCTCCGGACTAAGGGCCGCCGCCGACGACTCAAAGAAGGGCGTCCAGGCCCGCACCCCGGACCGTGTCTCGCCAGAAAGTGTGGATACCCCCACCATCATCCCCGGCGAGAACATCAGGCTGAACGAGGTCTCCTCGGAAGTCGACAGCGTCACCAGCGACATCTTGCGGCTGTCGGAGAATCCGCAACCCGTCACCGTCACGCTAAACGACGGGACGCAGCGCGTCGTCTCCGTCACCGACCAGCTCCGCGCGCTCCGGCAGCGGTTGTTCGACGCCAAGACGCCGATCCCAGGCGACATCGCACGGCAGCCACAGAAGGAGGCGGGGCGGCTCTTCGGCGTCATCACCGAGATGATGCGGAACCCCACGAACAGCAATAAGCAGTTCGCAAAGATGTGGCGTGGCGCCGACCGGCTGGCATCGACCCGGTTCGGCCTTCACGAGAGCGTCGTTATGACGGAGGCCGCTCGCGCCCTCCGTGACGACGGTAAGGGTTCGGTCGAAGGCCTTGTCAGCCGGTTGGGCGACCTGTCAAATCCCGACCGCATCCAGGACTTCAAAATTCTTCGCCGCGTCCTGCCCAGCGCCGAGTTCAGCAAATTGCAGGACGGCATTGCGACCGAGATGATCCGCCGGCCAGATCAAATCGCCGCGAAGCTCGATGCCGCCCAGCCGGAAGTGCTTCGCCAGGTGTTCTCCCCGAAGGACATTGCCGCGCTGAGAACGACAGCCAAGGCCTTCGACCGCATGGCGAAGGTGGGCATCAAGGGGCTTGCCGAGAAGCAGGGCAACATCGGCCGCCATATCATCGAGCTCGGCAGCTCCGGGAACAAGGCAGCCATCGATCAAATCCAGACAGCGATCAGGCGGCGTGGGGGTAAGTTGGGCGCGATCGGAACGACAGCGAGAGCGGGCATTATCGACGAAATTGTCACGCGGTCGCTCGTCTTTGAAAAGGGCGGCTCGAGGTTCGACTTCATAAAAGCAACGAGTGTCATCGACGGCCTGAAGCAATCGGGTGCGTTCCAGATTCTCACCAGGAAAGAGCGGGAATTCTTCGACGACGCAACCCGAATCCAGGACTTCCTCCGACTACTGCCCGATGCCGGCACGTCAATTCAAGCAGCTTCACTCGCCGCCGATGTTCGCGGCATCGCAGTTGGAAGGTCTCCGATTAAGGGCTTGCTTCGCCTGGCCGAGAACCTGACCGTTGGACGCCTCTTCGCCAGTCCGGTCGGTATACGACTCCTAACGGGCTTCGGGCGAAAGAAAAAGGCGATCACCCGCTCGGACCGAATCGCAGCTCTCGCCGCCGCGACCGCGCAGATTGTCACCGGCAACCCGGTGGAGAGGGCCCAAGACGTCGAGGACTTCGCAAACATGGTGGCCGGCTTCGCCTCCGGCGCCGGCGCCATCGCCGGGCGCTTCATAGACGAAGTGACCAGCGCCCAGCAACCGAATGCCCCGTAAACACCCCGAGCAAGACCTGCAGCGCGTCTGCGCCGACTGGCTCCAGATCCTGGAGAACCAGGGCAAGCTCGCCTTCTTCCATCCCCCCAACGGCGGCTGGCGCTCGAAGGTCGAGGCGGCGATCTTCACCAGCCTCGGCGTCAAGCCGGGCGTCTCCGACCTCTGCATCCTCATGCCCGGCGGCCGGGTCGGCTTCATCGAATTGAAGGCCCGCGCCGAGACGCCGACCGACAAGCAGCTCGACTTCATGGAGAAGTGCCAGCTCCTCGGCATCCCGACCGCGGTCTGCTGGAAGTTCGAGCAGGTCGAGGACGTGGTCCGGGGGTGGCTTGAATCCTGAATTCCGTCGGAACGCGTTCCATTGCGTTCCATTACGTTCCATTAATTCACCGCACCCTTGAATAATTCGTGACACCAATTCTTTTTGGCGGTTTTCCGCCGTTTTTACGGTGCGAAAATAAACCGGTTTATTTTTCAACGTACCTCATGATGACATTTGACCCCCACCCCTGGTGTACCCGTAAATCCGGTTCGGTACGAAACCCCCCTCAAAAAGGGGTAGGTTCCGTTCCGAAAAAAGATGCTTGACGGAGGATGACAACACACAGTAGCCTCCGGGCATGGTCATGCTCATTCCGTTCCTCAGATCGCCGCCGACCAAGAAGGTCGAGCTCGGTTACACCATAAGGGTCTATTTCGACCCGAGGTGGGATGCTTCCGTCGGCCCCGTTGGCGTAGACGTCACCAACGAGGAGTACAAGATCGAGGCTGACCCGGCTCAGTTCGTCGAGCACCTTGAACGCATCATCGACGACACCCGCAAGTTTGCGCTGGAGGGGCTCGGCGTCTCCATGGGTAAGGCGGATAAATAGCATGCCGACCTTCCAAGCTCGCGTCGCCGAGCATGCCATCGAGGTCCGCGGCCCCTATGCCGAGAAAGACAGATTAAAGTCGATTGCCGGCGCACTCTGGAACCCGAAGGCGAAGTGCTGGTCGTGGCCGAAGACGCCGGCGGCGGCGGCGACGCTCTCCGAGCAGCTCTACCCGGAACTCGAGAACGACTTGGCATTCCATGAGCTAGTGCGACAAGATGCCGCACGGGCCGTGGCGATGTCGGTGCTGGGCAAACCTGTGTTCAGGATATCCCCGGAAAACTCTAAGGGCGGTCTCTGGGAACACCAGACCGACGCCTTTAACTTGGCGCTGGCCTCGTCTGCCACAATGCTCGCCATGGACATGGGCACCGGCAAGTCCAGGATCGCAGTCGAGCTCTTCAACCACACGACCATGATGCTGATCCTGATCATCTGCCCGAAATCGGTCATGCGTATCTGGCCGAAGCAGTTCGAGCTCTGGGCCGGCAAGCCGGTCGACGTCGTGGTCCTGGACCAGAAGCCGATGACGAAGCGCATCGTGACGGCGCAGTTGGCAATCGACGTCGCCAAGGCGAAAGGCCGCGCCGTCGCCTTCATCATCAACCATGAGGCCGCCTGGCGGGAGAAGTTCGCCGAGCTCGCCCTTGAGATCGACTGGGACCTCGTCGTCTGGGACGAATCCCACCGCGGCAAGGACGCCGTCGGCAAGCTCAGCCTCTTCATGCAACAGCTCAGCCGCGTCGCCACCCGCCGCCTCTGCCTCACCGGCACGCCGATGCCGCACTCGCCGCTGGACATCTTCTCGCAGTACCGTTTCCTCGACGCCGGCATCTTCGGCTCGACCTACGGCCCCTTCAAGCGGCGGTATGACGCCGAGGCCGACGCCTCGGCCAGCAACCCTATTCGCCGCCACCGCTACGGCGCCCGCCTCAGCCTGGAGCAGGTCGGCGAGAAGATCGACGTCAAGAGCAAGATCGTGCTCCTGTGGGAGATCGGCAAGATGGAGGTTTGGGCGGCGAAGATCGGGGCCTTGGCGCACTGCTTCGGCATGCCGTCGGCAAATCTGGAGCAGGAAATCCTCGACTGGAAGATCGGACACGGCAACCACGCCGCGGTCATCAACGAGGACGAGCTCAACTCGAAGTTCTTCTCGATAGCCTACCGGGTCAAGGCCGACGACGTCCTGGACCTGCCGGAGTACCACTACATCACCCAGCCGGTGACGCTCGACAAGAAGACCCGCGCCGCATACGACGACATCGAGAACGACTACTACGCCAAGCTGGAGGAGGGCGAGGTCGCGCCGTCGAACGCGCTGGCCCAGTCGATCCGGCTGAGGCAGGTCTGCTCGGGCCACATCAGGAACGAGGAGGGTGCGCTCCTGGAAATGGGCGACCACAAGATCGACGCCCTGCGCGGCATCCTCTCGGATGTCGACGAGCCGGTCGTCGTCTTCGTCACCTTCCGACCCGACCTCGATGCGGTGGGGGCCATCTGCGCCGAGCTAGACCTCCGCTACGGTGAACTCTCCGGCAAGCAGAACGATCTCACAGAGGACGCCCTGATGCCCGAAGACATCGATGTCCTCGGTGTCATGATCCAGTCCGGCGGCGTCGGCATCGACCTGACGCGGGCCAGCCTCGCGGTCTATTTCTCCTGCGACTGGAGCCTGGCGAACTGGCTGCAGAGCCAGAAGCGCCTGCACCGTCCGGGCCAGGACCGGGCGACACGGTTTATTACTTTGGAGACCGAGGGCACGATCGAGGGCCGCGTCTACGAGGCGCTGCGGCGTCGCGAGGATGTGGTCGAGAGCGTTTTGATGCGAGGGAAGGAATGACCGACACCGCCGTACAGACCAACCTCGAGGCCGTCCGGGCCTGGAAGAAGAAGTGCCCGGTCGTCCTCTGGCGCACCGAGCACGGGGCGACGCAGATGGAGCTGGCGGCGCTGCTGGGCGTGACCTTCAGAAGCGTTCAGAACTGGGAGGGCGGTAGCATCTTCCCGCGCGACTCCATGGACGAGATCGGCGTGGCGACGGGGATCACCGAGTTTACCTATCGCGAGTGGTGGGAGGCGAAGCCGTGAAGATGCCCTGGTCTAACCCCGCAAGGCCGTGGATCAACCGCGACAAGTATAACAGGAAGATCAATTCGACAGGCAAGCGGCGGAACCAGCTTCTTTGTGACATTGGCGCGGAGCTCACCGACCACCGCCACCTGTTGAGCGAAATCATAACTGCTGTACGCACAAACAACCAAATCTCGGCGGAGCAAACTGAAATTTTGAACCGCATTGAAATGAACACGAGGATTGGGAGGCGAAGCCATGACAGAAACTGACACCCCCCGCGCCGACATCCGCACCGTCAAGCGGTTCGCGATCCTGAACGACGAGAAGAAGTCCCTCGACAAGCAGCTCGCCGACGTCAAGGCCCAGATGAAATCCCTGGAGCCTTCCGTCATCGAGTATTTCGAGCGCCAGGGCATGCAGTCGGCCAACGTCGAGGGCTCGACGGTCTACCTACGCCGCGAGCTCTGGGCCGGCAAGGCCGACGATGTCACCAACGACCAGATGCACACCGCCGTCATCGGCACCGAATGGGAAGGCGCCGTCGCGCCTCGAATGAACACCCAGACCATGAGCGCCTTCATGCGCGAGATCGAAGCTCAGATGAAGGCCGAAGGCACGATGCCGAACGACCTCCAGCACGTCATCCCCGAGCCGTTGCGCCCGTTCCTGAAGCTGAACGAGCTCTTCAAGCTCGGGGTGAGGAAGAGTTGATGGTCATCGACAAAGGAGACGTCGCGCAGGCGCTCGAGGCTGTGGAAAATATCGGGGATGCGCTGACCAGCATCAGCACGTCGCTTGATAATCTCACAACTGCAGTAGAGGCCGCCGGCCTCGGCGTTCGGCATCCCGGTACGTCGATGGGCGCCATTGAGCTGTTGGCGCTCGAAATCAAGAACGGTCTCGGTATGATTGCCGACGGCCTCTCAATAAACGAACGATAGGAGCACATACCCATGGCAAAAGACCAAGAAGTAGCGACGATTCAGACCAACTACCCCGTCCTCACATCCGACCTCTCCGAGCTGCGCGAGGTCATCGCCGCCAACGTCGGCCAGGCCGGCATGACCGAGTTCGACCTGCCGCGCCTGAAGGTGCCGGCCGGCGGCGGCCTCTCGTGGCAGATCGAGACCATGTCCGGCACGACCGAGGAGAAGATCGTCTCGGGCATCATCATCCACTGGCGCGACGTTCGCGGCTACTGGGCGCAGTCGTTCGACGAGAGCGGTGGCGGCTCACCGCCGGACTGCTCCTCCGACGATGCCGTCGTCGGCGCCGGCAAGCCGGGCGGCGATTGCGCGGTCTGTCCGCTGGCGCAGTTCGGCTCCGACGACAAGGGCCGCGGCCAGGCCTGCAAGGCGATGCGGCTCCTCTTCATGTTGCAGCCCGGCAAGCGCTTCCCGACCGTCGTCGTGGCGCCACCGACCTCGCTCCGGAACTTGAGGAAATACTTCCTCAACCTCGCCAACGAGAGCTACCGCTACAGCGCCGTGATGACCGAGCTGGCCCTGGAGAAGGACAAATCCGCCGACGGCATCTCCTATTCGAAGATCATCGCCAGGCCGGCGGGCATCCTCGACGACGAGATCATCGCCGCGGCCGAGCGCTACGCCGAGGCGATCATGCCGCACCTGGCGGCGCAGACGATCGACGGCGCCGACTATCACGAGACGACGGCGGGCGAGAGTGACCGCTCAGCTAGCAACTGAGCGCGGCCCGCCTTGACAGGGCGCGGCCCCACCGTCCGCGCCCTGTCGTTTTCTTGTTGGTAGCCCATGGACTACGACCTCCCGACCCTCGACACGCCGGCGATGCGCGAGCTGGCCGAGCACTCCAACTGGGTCGCGTGGAGGGAGGTCATCCGAGGCGGCAAGGCGACGAAGGTGCCTATCGACCCCAAGACCGGCAAGTTCGCGAGCGTCACAAACCCCCGGACCTGGGGCACCTTCGATGAAGCCTACGCGCTCTGCCAGCAGTCGGTCGAGTACGCCGGCATCGGCTTCGTCTTCACCGACAGGTTGCCCTACACCGGCGTCGACCTCGACAAGTGCCGCGAGCCCGAGACCGAGGCCCTGGAGGACTGGGCCACAGGCTATGTGGAGAAGCTCTCCTCCTACACCGAGGTCTCGCCGAGCGCCACCGGCGTCCATATCATCGTCCGTGGCAAGCCGACGCTCGACCGGAAGCGCATCGGTAAGCTCGAGGTCTACCCGTCCTTAAGATACTTCACCGTCACCGGCGTCCACGTCGAGGGCGCGCCGGACGTCATCAACGAGCGCTCGGCCGAGCTCGACGAGATCCTGTCGACGGCCTACAACCAGGGCCCGGCGGCGGAGCGACCGACCGGCGACGTCGACCTCGACGCGCTGATCCTGGAGATCAAGGAAGACATCCATCCCGACGCCACGGCGCCGCAGATCAAGCTCGACGTGCTCTCCGCCAACGCCACGATCGTCAAGCAGACCTGGGACCACGAGCGCAAGGATGGCAAGGACTGGTCGCTGTCGCAGTGGGACATGAGCCTGGCCAACTTCTTCATCGCCGCCGGCTGGAGCCACCGCGAGATAGGGGCCGCCCTGGTCGCCCACAGGAGGCGCTGGGGCGGCGACAAGCTCGACCGGGTCGACTACTACGCGCGCACGATTCTGGCCGCTCACGACGGCCGCGGGCGGGACGAGGCGCAGGAGAGGATGGCGGGGGACAACTTCAAGCATCTGAGCCCCGAGGATCAGGAGCGCGTCGGCCTCGACAGCCTCAGCCAGGTCTATGGCGTCGGCTTTAGCCGCGTCACCAAGTATGTCGGCGAGCCGACGACCTGGGTTATCACGACAGAGCTCGGCCAGATCACCGGCGGCATCGACATGTTGATGAAGCAGGACAGCTTCCGCCGCGCGATGGCCGAGGCGACCGACGTGCTCTTGCCCAAGTGCGGCCCGACCATCTGGGAGGCGCGGGCGCAGATGCTGCTGACCGCCGCCCGCCACGATACGCTCGGCGACGATGCGACGGTGCGGGGGCAGATCGAGAGCTGGTTGATCGAGTACATCGCCTTCGCCCCGACCGCGCCGGCCGACTTCGAGGACGCCACCGTCCTCGCCGGCGATCCCTTCTACCGGAACGGACGGCTGCACATCGTCGGCGAGGGCTTCCGGCTCTGGCTGCTCAGGGTGCGGATGGAGCGACCGACGGCGGCGAAGCGGGGCCTGATGCTGCGCCTGATCGAGGCCGAGCCGGCGAAGGTGACGGCGGTCCGGCCGGACGGGCGGCCGACGAGCCGATCGGTGTGGATGCTCCCGATGGGGTTCGAGAAGCGGTTCGAGGAGGTGTGAGGTGGCAGGGTGGCAATGGGCTGATTCGAAGGAGTTAGCGATTTTGTCGGAGTGTTTCGAGACGCCGGAGTGGGCCATAGACGCAATTCTTAGTAAGGAAACCCTGACCCATACCGTGTTCGATCCTTGTTGCGGTCGCGGTCAGATGGCTGAAGCGGCAAAAAAACTCCGGTATCCAAACGTGGTTGCCCATGATCTGCATGACTGGGGCTATGGTGTGACTGCGATGAACTTCTTGGATCAGTCGCCGCGCTACCGGCCCGACTTGACCGTCTTCATGAACCCGCCGTTCTCGCTGGCCACCGAATTCGTGCTACGCGCCCTCAACCGTCAGGCCCGCAAGGTCGTCTGCTTCCAGCGCTTCGCCTGGTGGGAGAGTCAGAAGCGGCGCGAGTTCTGGGCGAAACACCCGCCGAATCGCGTCTACATCTGCGGTGATCGAGCACATTGCTGGCGGATCGACATCCCGCCGGAGGAACGCAAGAGCAGCACCCCGACCGCTCACGCCTGGTTCGTCTGGGAGCGCGGCCACCCGCCCGGCACGCAGCTCGGGCACATCTACAAGGACTAAAGCGCCCCGCAGAGCGCCTCGATGCTCGCCACCAGCCCCGGATACTCGCCCCGGTTCCGCTGGATCGACGAGTAGGGCTGGCCACAGAAGGTGAAGACGTTGACGGCCAGGGCCTGGTCGGCGGCGTCCTGGGTCTTCTTGCCGATCGCCGGCAGGACCGTGCTCATGGTCGTGCAGCCGCTAATGGTCAGCATCGCCGCCAAGATTAAAGCGAGCGGCCAGTTCTTCGCGTTCATCATCGTCCAGCCTCCTCATGAAGATCGTCCTGTTATAGTGCCAGGGCGGCCAGCCGGCCAGCCGGACGCCCCAGTACATAAGCCTGCCCCACCACTTGCCGGCCCGCGCCGTGACGCAGTCGCGAAGCTCGCGGTCGGCGCGGGCGCGGTCGAAGCGGTCGCCAGGGGTTGCATAGCGCCAATCATGCTTGCGGCAGCAGTCACCGTAGTATCGTTTCTCGCCGGCGACCTCGATGACATCGGGCCAGCGAGAGCACCAGTCTTTGCGCTCCGCGCCCAGATATCGGGGGACCCTCCTCATCGGTTCGGCGTGATGTAGACGAGCCCGGCGACGATGACGCCGGTGAGCAGGGTGTCGAGATGGAGGTCGAGCCGGACCCACTTCTCGGCGATCTGCATGAATAGCTCGAAGGCAAAGCACCCGGCCGCACCGCCGACCAGGGCCTTCCTGACGCTCCAGAGCGCACCCATCAATAGCCCCTCGCCCCGCCCTTGACCTTGCGCTTCGCGGGCTTCCCGAGCTTGGTCCGGCCCTTCTTCGCCTTCGTCTTCGTGGTCTTGGGCTTCTTGGCCACCCTACTCCACCCCTTCCCTGAAGAGCGCCGCGATCCGCGCCGCCCGCTCCGGTGTTTGCCTGGCCCACTTCGAATCCAGCGCCTCGACCGCGGTGCCCTCGTAGTCCCGGCGCTCCAGGCATGCGATCATCTTCTTGAATTTGAGCACGCCCTGCAGGCCCATCTGGAACGTCATGTTCACCAGCGCCCGCTGCGCCGGCTCGACCAGCGCCCGCCACCAGACCATGTGGATGTCGAGGCCGCGGACGGCGTCGTCGATGTCGTGGTCGAGGAGATAGCGTGCCTCCTCGAGGGTGATGCCGCCGCCCTTGCGGCCGTCGATCAGCCTTCCGATGCCGATGGTCCAGTAGCCGCGACTGTCCTGGTAGACGTGCTTGACGAAGCCCTCGTCGGCGCGCAGGTCCTTGGTGAGCTGGACGCGGTTCATCTGGCTCGCCCGCGATGCCACTCTCGTATGGCCAACGCGATCCGCAGCCCGACGAGGACGACACCCCCAACGGTCAACACGATGCCGGAACCTGTCTGCAGGGCCTGGACCCACCAAGGACTGGTCACGGCGAGGGTTGCCAGGGGCGCGTCGATGGCGGTCTTGATGATCACTTCAAAATCTTCTCAAAAGAGTTGGCCCGCAAGAATTCCCGAACGGTCTCGATCGGAATGTGAAAGCCCATGTGAGAGACCGCCTGGAAGCCGGCCGCCCGCATCTTGGAGGGGACGCCGATGAGCTCGAAACGCTTGCGATCGATCGAGTAGCGGAATAAGCCGCCGCCGCTGTTGCCGAAGATGATCGGCGCCGTCGCAAATAAATATCGATAGCCCTGGATTTGGTGATCGGTGCCACCGAGCTCTCCCCGCGTCGCGAACGGCGGCTCGCCCAGGCCGGCGCCGACAGCCCATACCTCGTCCATCAGGTGCATCGTCCCGGATTCCGGGAAAAGCAGCGCGACATTGGCGACGCCATTCTCCCGGTCTACGAGACGAAGCAGCGCCAGGTCGGCCGGCTTGTCGTAAGCGACGATTTCAGCCGACTTCCCGCGCGTGCCTATCGCCTTGGAGCAAGCGTTGTAGTCGACCCATTTGATGGTGACCAACTGACGCCTCTCCTTCTCGACCTTCTCCCCCTTCTTGGGGTCCCACTCCTCCGAGAGCGACACGGCGCCGCCGATGACATGGAAATTCGTCAGCACCAGCGTCGACCACACATCGGCCTTGGCGGCAGAATGAATGACGGTGCCCGAGCCGGTGCCGCCGCTGACGGCGACGATGACGCTCGTGTAGAGCATCTGGTCGTGCTTCGGCCCGCAGCCGGCCCACACCAGCGACGGCCACAACCAGATGATCAAAAAGGGAGTGCGAGCTTCATGTGCCTGTCTCCTCAGCGAAAATTCACCGCCAGCGGCGATGCCTGCGCCGGGCATAGTAGCATATTTTGTGCCCGTGTCATGCCAACGTACAAGGTCCGAATGACCGCGTCGCGAGCGGCGCCCCCTTTGGCCCAGGCGATCGCGGCCTCGCGGCTGAGGTCGGGGTAGACCGCGACCGCCAGCGCCTCGCCGCCCTTGACGCTATGGATGGTGCCGACGATCAACTTCGGCCTGGCGCCAGGGTCGAGCATCCTCGGGTTCCGGGCCAGCGCCCGGACCACGTACTCCAGTGGCTTCCGCCGGCTCGCCACCGTCGCCGTCTCCAGGAAACGGAACAGGCGCTCGCGGTCGGACCAGGGGTGGAACGGATCGGTCCAGGGCCCGTCGGCGAGCAGCTCGAAGAGCTCCGGCCCGGCCGCGGCGGCCTTGCCTTTCGCCGCGGCCTTCTCGTCGATCGCCTTCTTGGCACCGTGGCGAAGGCAAGCCGTCGACTTGACCAGTCCGGACCAGGCTTTCACGTCGGCCCATGTCCAGTCCGGCGACAGCCCGCTCTCGTCGGCGCGCAGGAAGGCGGCGATCCGCCCGACCGTCGAGCCGGCGCCGGTGTTCCACGGGTTCCAGTCGCCCCTGTTGCGCCTGTAGGGATTGTGGAAGACGTGGCCGGCATCGCGGAGGTACTGGATCGTCGGCCCGAGCATGTAGGAGCAGGTCGCCAGTATCATCGCCTCTTGCCCGGCCTCCAGGCGTGGCTCCAGGGCACGGACAAGAGCCTCGGGCGCACCCCAGGTCGCCTCCACAGGCGCGACGCTGCCTTCCTGCCAGGTCGGGATGAAGGCCTTCGGCTGGCGGTTCGAGCATTGCTCGATCCAGCGCTGGCTGACGTCGAAGATGGTGCGCGGCAGGCGGTGCGATTCTGAGAGGATCTTCTTCTGCTCGGGCGGGATGTCGTCGGCGATCAGGTGGCTCGGATCGGCGCCGGCGTGGCTGAAGAGCGTCTGGTCGTCGTCGGAATAGAGCACCAGATGGTCCATGTGCTCGGCCCAGCGCCGGACCAGGCGGAGCTGCAGGACGGATAGGTCCTGGGCCTCGTCGACGAAGCCGACCACAGGATCGCCAGGCGCGCGGTCGAGGTCGGCGAGGCCGGTCTCCAGCAGGTCGGTGAAGTCGAGGTAGCCGGTCTGGGCCTTGAAGTCGTCCCACAGGACCGCGAAGTCGAGCAGGCGGTCGGGCCAGGCCTTGCGGTCGACCATGCGGTGGCG
>CEPX01040502.1_pt1 | contig 15572 bp, 13 predicted proteins | sample 361361 | NCBI WGS metagenome assembly CEPX01 (sample SAMEA2619974, study PRJEB7988) | marine metagenome | biome: marine biome (ENVO:00000447); feature: mesopelagic zone (ENVO:00000213) & marine oxygen minimum zone (ENVO:01000065); material: "saline water (ENVO:00002010), including plankton... | reverse complement strand
ATGTTTTATTATAGACAAGTGTGTTGGTCCCATGTCTGTTTCTTCGTAGTCTATTGTTAATGCTGGTATTTCTATTAGTTGTAATTTTATTCCTTTGTAGTCCATTACTCCTATTTCTGGTTTTTTTGTTGTAAACTCATATTCTGCTATTTTTACTCTTGCTCCTGTTAGTTCTTGTAATAAGGTACTTTTCCCTGTGTTTGTTGTTCCTACTAAGACTATTTGTGCTGCTCCTTCTCTTTTGATGCTTAACGAGTGTCCTGTTTTTTTGTTTTGTTTTTCTTTTTGCTGCTTCTCTTTTAGTCTTGCTATTCTTTCTTTTATTTGTTTTAGTAGTCTCTCTGCTCCTTTGTGTTTGGGAGCTAATTGCAGCATTTTTTTTAATGCTGTTAATTTTTCAAGATTAGTTTGTGCAGCATAATATTCTTCTTCTGCTTTTTGGTAGAATGGGGTTACATTTGTTGGCATAATCTACTTAGAATTTTTGTGGTATAAAATAGTTTCTAATATCTTCCACGTGTGTCATAGCCTGTATTGCCATGTTGCCTGTATGCACCTAAGTCTTTCTTGTTAAATGATACTGGTTGTTTTCCTATTGGTCCACGTCTGTCTCTTCCTGCCATAAAATGGAGTACTGCAAAGATTAAAAGTGCTAAGACTATTATTCCTAGTACTATGGTTACCCATGGTGCTTTTTTGCCTGTTACTTTTGGTGTTGTTATGACTTTGTCTCCATCTTTTTGTTTTGGTTCTGTTTTTTGGGCTGCTTGTAATCCTATTAATTTAAAAGTTGTGTCTGCTTTTTTACTGAATATTTTGTGGAATTCTATGGATACATCATCTTTCCCATCTGCATCTATATCTACAGTTTTTGTTTCTTCACCTTTAATGACTAAATCAAAGGATTTATCTATTGTGTATGTTACGCTTTCTTTGCTAAGTTCTTTTACTGTGAAACTATGTTCTTTTTCATAGACTGTAAAGATTGCTGTTGCTGTTTTTGCAACTAATCTACTAATGCCACTTTCAGTTAAGGGACCTATTGCACTACTTGATCCTGCACCTATTATTACTGTTGCTACTGGTGATTTAAAGTCTTCATTTAAATAAGGACTCCCTCCTGTTGGCGGTTTTGTAACTACTTCAAAAGTATAGTTTGTTGTTGAATTAATATTTCCAGCTTTGTCTGTTGTTGAACAAAGGACTAAATAGTCTCCTAAGTTTTTGGTTCTTTTAAAAGTTACATCAAAATCTTCACTAACTGTTTGATCTCTTGTTGATTTTTCAAGATGTTCTACTTGTGTATCTATTGGAGTTTTTATAGACATGTTTGTATCATTATAACCTATTGTAGCATCTGTTCTTGTACATCTTAAAATAACTGAGTCACTAAAGAAGACTTTTGTTTTAGTTTTTTTAGTTGCTGGATCTAAGACATCCAACTTAGTTGTAGGATTAGTTTGATCTATTACTATGAAAGTGTTTACTGTGCTTCCCACTAATACTGTGTCATTGTATGCTGAAGCGTTTAATTGATAAGTTGATCCATCAGCTAAACCAGTAATATTCCAAGGGAAGGAATATGTGTGATTACCCGCATTGGAAGTTAAGTTAGTTGCATTACCACCATTAATCATATCAGTATCATTACCAGATAAAGAATCATAACTAATTAAAATCCAATCAGCAGAAGGACCTGTTCTATAAGAGAAATTAACCATAGTAATATTCAAATCACCACCATCAATCTCTACACTAGCATTAATAGTAAGATTACCACCATCAACAGTTGCTCCTGTTACTGCTGCATTTTGAACACTTTTAGATAAAGGAAAATGTATAGTAACTGTTGCTGCTGTAGCAAAGCCTATGCTTAAAAGAAATATAATCCAAAGCCCAAGAACAGTAAATGTTTGTTTGTTCGTAATAGGCAACCTCTTTTCCCTATCTATCATAATGTTTTATTACTCCTCTTTTATTTATAAACCTTTTGGATGGTCTGTATGCAAGAATTTATAAACAAACAACACAAAAAAAGTTTTACTTGCGGGAATGCCGGAGCGGTCAAACGGGGTGGCCTCAAGAGCCACTAGCTTAGTGCTTACCTAGGTTCGAATCCTAGTTCCCGCATACACAAAAAAAATGATAGAATACATCTTAGCATTTATTGCATTGGTTACTATCTATGATCATATTAATTTTTTCTTAATTAAACGTCGTGTTAAAGGTCGTGTTAAAATTCAGAAAGGTTGTGAACCTATTTTTTTGCGTGGAAAAAAGAAGTGTGGTGTGCTTTTACTTCATGGTTTTTCTAGTTCTCCTGGTGAACTAAAAAGTTTGGCTAAGTTTTTACATAGTAAAAGTTTTACTGTTCATGCCCCTCTTCTTCCAGGTCATGGTACTACTCCTGCTATGCTTGCTATGACTAAATGGCAACAATGGGTTTCTGCTACTGAAGAAGCTGTTGATAGGTTACTCGATGATTGTAGTGAAGTTTGGATTGTTGGTAATTCTATGGGTGGTAATCTTGCTTTAATTACTGCTAATCATAGAAAGAAAGTAAAGGGTGTTATTACTGTGAGTACTCCTCTTGTATTTAATACTAAGCAAAATCTTGTTAGATTAGTATTGCCTTTAATGAAGCGTATTAAGTTTTTTCAGAAAAAGAAGTATAGTAAGCGTTTTGTTAAGCGTTTTGGTAAGACTAAGCGTGATGATTCCTATAATATGATTCCTCTTCGTGGTTTAGTGCATTTAATTCGTGTTGTTAAAGAGTCTAAAAAGACTGTACTTTTTATTAAAAAACCTTTAATGGTTTGTCAGGCTAATCCTGATGATATTATGGATATTTCTAGTGCTGAATTTATTTATCATACTACTCCATCTAAGAAAAAAAAGTTGTTGTGGGTTCCTAATTCTATTCATTTAGTTTTACTTGATCCTTTGCATAAAAAGAAAGTTTATAAACGCATTGAGGGTTTTATTGAAGATGGGAGATAAAGTTGTTTTTGATTCTAAAGGAAATCTTTTTTTGTGGAAGTCTGGTGATTTGCATACTAATTGGGGTGTTCTAAAAGAAAAAGATAAGAAAGATGGTGTTGTTACAACACATTTGGGTAATGAGCTTGTTTGTTTGCCTGCTTCTTTTGTTGATAAATTAGAAAAGATTACTCGTGGTCCTGCTGTTATGACTAAGAAAGACATTGGTATTATTCTTTCCAACGTTCCTTTAACTAAGAAGTCTAAGGTTGTTGATGCTGGTTCTGGTTGTGGTGTTTTGGCTGCTTTTTTAGCTAACATCTCTGATAATGTTACTTCTTATGAAAATCACAAAAAGCATGCTTCTATTGCTGCTAAAAATTGGAAGTTATTAGGTGTTAAAGTTAAAGCTAAGACTAGTGACATTTATTCTGGTATCTCTGAAAAGAATCTTGATGTAATCACTTTAGACTTACAATTTCCTGAAAAAGTGTTAATGCATGCCCATAAAAGTTTGAAAAAGGGTGGCTTTTTAGTTACTTTTCTTCCTAATATTGGGCAAGTAAGTAAAGTCATTGACGAAGCTAGAAAAGACTTCTTTCATGTAAAAACTGTTGAAGTTATTGAGCGTGAATGGATTGTTGAAGGATTACGATTAAGACCACAGAACACAGGTTTATTGCATACTGGTTTTATTAGTATTTTTAGGAAGCTTTAATTTAAAATGAAAGACGAATACAAATCTTTAGCAAAATCTTATGATTCTCAACTTAAGGATAAACTAACTAAAGCTATGTATACTGAATGGAGAAAAGAAGCTGAATCAGTAATTAAAGAACAGAAAATAAAAGTAAAGACTTTAATTGATTTAGGTTGTGGTACTGGCATAACTACGATTCCTTGGCTTAAGAAAAAGTATAAAGTAATTGGTGTTGAACTATCTAAGCTCATGCTTAAGGAAGCAAAAAAGAAGTCTTCTAAAGTAAAATGGATACAGCAAGATATTATTAAATTAAACATAAAAGAAAAAGCAGATATTGTTACTTGTCATTTTGATGTCCTTAACCATATCTTAAAGAAAACAGATTTACAAAAGGTATTCCACAACGTTCACAAGATATTAAATAATAAAGGATTATTTATTTTTGATATGATGTCTCCAGAGTCTTTTCTATGGCTTAAAAAAAGGAATATAAAAAGCAAGATTTCTGAAAGAGCTTACTCTAAGGAAGAAGTTAAAAGAATGGTAAGAAAAGCAGGATTTCAAATTCTTAGAATTAAAAAACAGAAGACTGCTGAATGGGATAAAAAACCAAGAAGATTACTATTCTCAATGCAAAAAGCAGTTTAGAAACATTTATAAAGAATAATCGTTTTATACTAGATATCAAAGTTTTTTAGCGATTTCTAAGATATCTAGTACTATAAAATAATAGACTGAAGGCTATTTAAAGCTTTCGGAGGTAAAATATGAAAAATAAATATGTAGTCGACACATCTGTCGTCATAGAGAGATTAATCTCTAAATTATTGAAAGAGAAAAAAATCAAGGGAACTATCATTATCCCTAATGCCGTTGTGGCAGAGCTAGAAGCTCAAGCGAATCGTGGTCAAGATATTGGTTTACTCGGTTTAGAAGAAATTCAAAATATTCGTAAAATCAAAGATGCTGATATTGAGTTCATGGGTGATCGTCCTACTGAGACACAAATCAAGTTTGCTAAAGCTGGTGAAATTGATGCGTACATTAGAGAGATTGCTTTTCAAGAAAAAGCTACTTTAATCACTGCTGATTTCGTTCAGGCTGAATCTGGTAAAGCTTTTGGATTAAAAGTTATGTACTTTAGAACTAGGAAACCTGTTGATAAACTCCAAATTGAGAAGTTTTTTGACAATAAAACTATGAGTATTCACTTAAAGGAAAATTGTTATCCTATGGGTAAGCGTGGTGGCCCTGGTAATTGGAAGTTAGAAAAGATTGGAAAAAAGATTTTGAAGCAAGATGATATTAAAACTATTGAAAAAGAAATTTTAGAAAAATCTAGAGTTGACATTGAGAGTTTTGTTGAAATCACTCGTAAATCTTCTACTGTCATTCAACACCAAAATTTGAGGATTGTTATTGTCAAACCTCCTATTTCTGAGGCTTGGGAAATTACTGTTGTACGTCCTTTAACAAAACTAACTTTAAAGGATTACAAACTTTCTGAGAAGTTGTTAGATCGTTTGAAAAACCAAGCGCGTGGTGTTATTGTTGCAGGTGAACCTGGTTCAGGTAAATCTACTTTAGCTCAAGCTATTGGAGAAATGTATGTTACTATGGGAAGAGTTACTAAGACTATTGAAAGTCCTCGTGACTTGCAAGTTTCTCCTGAGATTACTCAGTACTCTAAGAACTTTAGTGCTCCTGGTGAACTCCATGACATTTTATTCTTAGTGCGTCCTGATAACATCATTTTTGATGAACTTCGTGACAATCCAGATTTCCAACTCTACACTGATTTACGTCTTGGCGGAAGTGAAATGATTGGTGTCTTACACGCAGCTACTCCTATTGATTCTGTGCAACGTTTCATTAGGCGTTTAGATACTGGTATGATTCCTAGTGTCTTAGATACTATCATTTACATGCGTGCTGGTAAGATTGAAAAGATTCTTTGTTTAAAGATGTTAGTGAAAGTTCCTTCTGGTATGACTGAATCTGATTTAGCTCGTCCTGTTGTTGAAGTTCTTGACTTTGAATCTGGAAAATTAGAGTTTGAAATCTATAGTTATGGTGAAGAAACTGTTGTTATTCCTGTATCTGAAAATAAAGAAAGCTCTGGTATTAACAAGCTTGCTGAAGAAACTATTGAAACTGAATTGAGAAAGTACACTTCTTCTGTTGAAGCTGAAATGGTTAGTAATAATCGTGCTATTGTTTACGTTCCTGAACGTGATATTGCTCGTATTATTGGCCAGCAAGGAAGAAACATTGAGGGTATTGAAAAGAACTTAGGTATCTCTCTCGATGTTCGTGAATTGAAAAAAGATGAAGATATTGATTTTGATCTAGATGAGGATGCTAAAAACATTCGTTTCTTTGCTGAGGCTGGACAAACTGTTGATGTTTATATTGACAATGAGTTTGCTGTTACTGCAATTACTTCTAAGAAAGGAGAAATTAAAGTGCACAAAAAGAGTGAGCTTGGTAGAAGATTGTTGAAAGCTATTCAGAAGAAGTCAAAGATTGAGTTACGAGGGTAGATTACTTTAAATCTATCCCTCCTGCTTTCACATTCCCATGATTGCCTTTTGATTGTTCTAGTGGGAATCTTTTCTCATATTCTGCACAAACATCATTTATGCTTTTTTTAGGATCAACTTCACAGATGTAAGATATTTTTAAGATTAAATATAACATATCTCCTATAAAGTTTTCTACTTCTTTTTTATTCTCTTTTATCATGCGTTGTTGTGTTTCTACATCTACCCATTTTATGACATGCCACATTTCCCCTATTTCTTCGCTCATATTCAGAAGCAAATCTTTTATTTGAGAATGCCCACTCCAGTCTCTTGCATCATTAAATTGTTTGATTTTTTCTTGTGTTTCTTTCATCTTTATCATAAAACCTTTCAAATATAAAAGAATTCCTATTTACTCCAGAGATCTTCTAGAAAAAAGATAGAAAGATATATAAATTCTCAAAAATAAGACTATACACATGAAAACATTCACTGCAGTTATTCAAAAAGAAGAAGAGTTATATGTAGCAACATGTCCTGAAATTGGCACAGCAAGTCAAGGAACTACTTTAGAAGAAGCTATCGCTAATCTCAAAGAAGCTACAGAACTCTACCTAGAAGAATTTCCTCTTAAAAAAAATGGTCATCCTCTTCTAACTACTTTTGAGGTTGCAGATGTTGTCTCAGCTTAAGAAGATTTCTGGCAAAGATTGTGTAAAAATTCTTTGTAACAAATTTGGTTTTTCTATTATTAGACAAAAAGGCAGTCATATAGTTTTAAAGAAAGATTCCTCAAAAGGAACAATTGGTACTGTTGTACCTAATCATAAAGAAATCAAAATCCCTACTTTAAAAAGTGTTCTTAAACTTGGAAAAATTAAGGAAGAAGAATTTTCTAAATTTCAATGAGCTAAAACTTTAAAAAGAACAATTCTTATTTTCTTTTAGTGGGCCCGTAGCTCAGCCTGGATAGAGTAAGGCATTGTATGTTTACGTCCTCAGCGCATCCCTCCTAAGGATGAGGTCGCAGGTTCAAATCCTGTCGGGCCCGCTTTTAGAATAACGCATAAATAAAGGGACTTATCGCACTACTTTGACTAAAAATTATTAACACTCCCACTAAAATCAACATGATTATTATTGGTGCTAACCACCAGGCTTTTCTGACTTTCAAAAATGCCCATAATTCTCCTAAGAATGTTTTGTTGCCCATACTCTTCCTAATGTTATACTATTTATAAAAGTTTAGTCTAGTGCGTATTGCTCACTGTCCCATTTGTCTTGGAAATTATCTTCTCTCTTCACTAAAAACTTATCTATTACTAAATAGTCTATGCCTGTTCCCATCATGCATCTATAGGCATCTTCTGGTGTACAAACTATTGGTTCTCCTCTTATGTTAAAACTTGTATTTATCAAAATTGGTATTCCTGTTAGTTTCCCAAAGTGTTTTAGTAAATCATAGTACAATGGATTTTGCTTTCTTCTTATTGTTTGTAATCTTCCACTGCCATCTACATGTGTTACTGCTGGTATTTTCTTCCGCCATTTCTCTTTTATTGGGTACACCATCAACATATAATCTGTTGGTTCTGGTATTGGTTTGTCACAATCAAAATATTTTAACGCATCATCTTCGCATACTACTGGTGCAAACGGCCTGAATTTTTCTCTGTGCTTTACTTTTGTATTTAAGATAAGTTGCATGTGTTTATTGGTTGCATTGGAGAGTATACTTCTGCTTCCTAGTGCTCTTGGTCCCCATTCCATTCTTCCTTGGAACCATCCCACTACATTATTTTCTTCTAACAACTTTGCTGTTTTCTCTATCAGTTCTTTGCCATCTCTAAACTCAGTATACTTTACTTTTTGTTTATCCAAAAACTCTCTTACTTCTCCTGTTGTATAACCAGGTCCTAAGTACGCTGTCTCTTGCACATAGTTCCTTGCATTTCCTAAAATTGAATGATAAATATAACTAGCTACTCCTATGCTACTTCCTCCGTCTGTTGCGTTCGGTTGTCCCCAGATATTTTTAAAAGGGGTTTCTTTCAAGATCTTCCCATTATAAACACTATTCAGCCCTACTCCTCCTGCAAAGACTAAATTATCACATTTTGTTTTTTTATACACATGCTTCAAGATCTTTGTCATGACATCTTCCAACAACAGTTGTAAGCCTGCTGCTATGTCTTTGTGTCTTTGTGTTATTTCTGTTTCTCCTTTTCTTATTTTTCCTCCTAATAATGTACAAAACTTTTTTGAGGGCATTTTATTTGCATAATGAAAAATAAAGTAACTCATATCAAATCTGTAACTACCATCTTCCTTCACTTCTAATACTTTTTTTAATTTTTCATAATAAGGATTTGTTTTTTTATTCATATTTCCATATGCTGCCATTCCCATGACTTTGTATTCTGAATTGTTCACACTAAATCCTAAGTATGCTGTTACTGTTGAATATAAGAGTCCTAATGAGCTTGGAAATTGTATTTCTTTTTCTAAATGTATTTCATTCCCTTCTCCAATTCCATAAGAACTTGTTGTCCATTCTCCTACTCCATCTACTGTTACTATTGCTGCTTTTTTGTAAGGACTTACTAAATACGCTGCTGCTGCATGTGCTAGGTGGTGTTCTATAAAGTGCACATCTCCTTTGTATTGCAACTTCTTCTTTATTATCTTCATTATCCTTAATTTTTCTGTTAACCATGAAGGCATTGAGCTCAAGAAAGTTTTCCAACTTTTAGGAAAACTCTGTAAATGTTGTGACAAGACTCTTTCAAATTTTAATAAGGGTTTTTCATAGAATCCTACATGACTTAGTTCATTGATTGTTATGCCTTGACTTTCTAAACAATACTTTATTGCTTGTTCTGGAAAACTACTATCATGTTTTTTTCTACTAAATCTTTCTTCTTCAGCTGCTGCTACAATTTTTCCATCTTTCAACAATGCTGCTGCTGAGTCGTGATAAAAACACGAAATTCCTAGTATGTAAGTCATTTTTTAGAATTGTCTATAATAGTCTTCCTTATTTTTTGTTTTTTTGATTGTCACCCAGTAACTTTCTTGATTTTTTAATTGCAATTCTAAAAACTTTTTTCTAAAAATTTTAGCTATAATTGATGTTATTCCTACTCCTACTAAATAGACTACACTCAAAAGTATGCTGTTCACTACTATTGTTATGGTTTGACCAAATCCTTGCATACCTTTTTTGAATGAACTAACAAAGTTTATCATTTTTGTAAGTACTCCTGTAATAAGACTCCTACTAAGACTATAACTAAAGTTATTAGCATCACATGAAAGTAATTCCCGTTCCATGGAAGTTTGTTCAAAAGTAATAAAATAAAGTAGAGTATTGTTGTAAAGATGAAGTAACTAAGAAAGTAGCCAGCTACATAGCCAAAATGGTTGTGTGTTTTGTGTTTGAAGTGCATTTTGCCCCATGGAAATGAATATGCACCGGCTGGGACTCGAACCCAGATCAAGAGCTGACTGCATCTAAAGACTTCCGCCTCGAAATTTGGAAGGCTCTTATCTTAGCCCTACCTTTTAAGTAGTCTAGCCATTAGACGACCGGTGCATAAGTTATTCTTCTTTAGAATGGATTTATAAATCTTCTTACTTTCTAAATATTTCTTAAATAGAAATATTTAAATAGCAGATCACACTATAACGTGCTTGTGTTAATTCTAGACCAAGAGTTAACATACTTAAAGAAGTCATTTTAAAAATAAGATATATCAACTATTTTTGCTTCGCAACCTAAATTTTTTAGTTCAGTAGTTTTGAGTTTACTATGTTCATTATGAGTTACTAAAAAGTCTTCTTCAGTGAATAATTCTTGATCAGAAGGTTCAAAAAATTTAACTGAGCCTCCTAACTGGCTTGCTTTATCGAGAGCGTACCTAAATAAGTTAGATTTTTCCATAACTGATTTAGATTCTTTATTAAAAACATATGAATCAACAAAAAAACAAAAGATAGGATGAGGATATTTATGATTAATATTCAAAGATATATTTCTAGAAGGTTTAATTTCAGATAGCCATTTTTGACCAATACATGTAGTTTGTGAATATTTTGGATTTAAATTAAGGTTCTCAATAAGATTTTTATTAAGATGTAAGCCTGTTTTTAAACAAACATCATCAACATATCTACAAATTATATCAGCACAACTAATTGCAAAATTTACTTTATCCCCTTTAAATAAAAACTTTGTTTTAGAGTGGGTAATTACACCAGTAGTTGCTTTAGAAGGATTTAACTTAGAACAATCATCAATATAATAGACAGAATTTACTTCAGTTTTTAATTGTTTTAAGTAAGCATAACAACATATAGCAGGATAAGGACCCCTTAGCAAATCTATAAATTCTACTGGATTCATTCGTTTTATTTCTTCTTCAAAAAACACTCCCATTGTAAGAGGCTTACCAGTCCGATCATCTGTAGAATTTGGTTCAAAATAAGTATAGTAAATATCTACATAGTCTAAAGAAGGTATAATTTTTTCAACAATTAAAGGTAATATTTCAACTCCACTTCCATAAAAAATTTCTGTTAGTTCAGTTCCTTTATATATGCCTTTCTTTCTTTGGATCCCACATTCTTTAAAGATTTTATCAACAGTCTCATTATAAATCTTTACAAGTTTATCATAATCATTTATGGTCACACCAATCCCTAATAATGCTTTAAATGATGGCTTTTCTCTCCTAATCAATTTCGAATCAAATCCAACTACTCTCATATTAAGAACAAGAATTATTTATTATTTAAAGATTAGTCTTATTGTATATGTATAATAAAACAGAAGTAGACAATATCCGGAAAGTTTTCGGTTTTAAGTAAAAAAATTAATAAAGAAAGCATTCTTAGAATAGCTTATGATAAAAAAAGAAGTTGACTGGTTAACTGTTCTTATGAAAGTCTTAATCATTCTTCTAATTATCTGGCTTATCAAAAGAATAATTACTTTTTAAAGTACTTGTCTGCTTTCTGTAACGATTTTTCTAGGTTTTTTTCTACTGTTGTTTTCTTTGTTGGTATTTTTCTTGTTGTTTTATACACTGAAGAATCAAAGGTTATTTTTCTTTGTGGTTGGTTTGTGTTCTGTCGTGAATTTATTTTGCTTGTTCCTTTTTTAAATTGGTAATAGAAATAGCCTCCTACTCCTAGTAAGAGTATGAAGAGTATTCCTAAAATGAGTACTATTGATCCTTTATTTTCTTTCCCACAGTCTGCTGGGCAAGTTTCTGCTGTTTCTCCGTATATTTCGTCACAAAAGTTATTTGGACAGAGTGGGTTTCTGTCTATTTTGTCGTTTAGTCCATCTCCGTCTGTATCTGGGTTATTGACATTTGTTCCTCTTTGTAGTTCTATTTTGTCTGTTAATCCATCTCCGTCTGTATCTTGATCTTTTTGTTGTTGTGATGTACAACTTTTACAGGGTCCTCCACAGTCTATTTTTGTTTCTTTTTGGTTTAATATTCCATCAAAGCAGGTTGGGCATTTTGGACATTTTGGTCCTCCACAATCAGATATTGTTCCGTTGCCTAAGTCTAATTTTGTTCTTGTTTCTCCTTGGTTGAGTATTCCATCTGTACAAGTTGCACAGGTTTTACATCCTCCTCCACAATCTACTCCTGTTTCATCTCCATCTTGCACTTTGTTAAAGCAGGTGCTTTTTGGTTGACTATCATTTTTTGGTTGTCCGCATCCTTCATCTATTAGTCCATCACAGTCGTCGTCTAGTTTGTTGTTGCATATTTCTGTTGCTTTTGCTTTTATTTCTCCTTCACAATTGCCACTCCATGTACCATTCACACAAGTTTCTTTTCCATAGGAGCATATTCCTTTGTTTGTTGCTCCGCAGGTTCTTTTTTCTCCGTCTTCGCATTCGCATTGTTCGTCTGTTTGTCCGTCGCAGTCATCGTCTTTTTCGTTGCCACATATTTCATCTATTGGTCCTTTGCTTCCTAGACATATACTCCATTGTCCGAAGGTGCATATTTGTGTTCCTAGTCTACATTCTCCTTTACTACTATAGCCACAGTCTCTTCTTTCGTTTTCTTCACAGAGTTCTGCGTAGGCTAGTGTTGTTAATAATAATAAGGGTAAAAAAAACAGTAAGAGTTTTTTCATTTTCTGATTGTTTTCATAATATGGTCTATTTGTTGTTTGTTCCATCCTTTAGAAAGTAAGTTTTTGCCAATAGCTTGTTTAGTAACTCCTTTTCTTAGTGATGCTTGTATGTAGTTTCTTAAACTTGCTTCGTCTTTTGGTGAATTAAAGAGGCTTTGTTTTCTTTTTATTCCTAGTTGGTTTCCTTTATGTGTTAATGATGCAAAACTTCCTGGTCCTTTGTAGAATACAAAGTAGAAGAGTAAGAGTACGAAGACTATTGCTAATACTATGAGTGGTGTCCATGGTATTTTTGTTTTACAGTCTGCTGGACAAGTGTATTTGTCTTCTAGCGGTATTTGTCTGCCTCTAACTTCTACGATGCTACAAACTCCGTCTCCACATCTTGCTCGTTCTTGTGGTGTTGCTTTCGGTATTGTTTTTGGCACTATTAGTGCTTTGAAGTGGTTTACTTTGTTTATCACATCTTTTTTGAAGTAGAGTGTTACTCCTTGTGTTATTTGTGAAAGTTGCCATTTTAAGATCATTGGGTTGCTTGCTTTTACTATTTCTGGTTGTATGTCAAAGGTTATGTCACTTGTGCTTGTTGTTACACTTGATGGTATGATTGTTACTAGATAGGCTTCTCCAAAGTTTGCTGTTGCTGTTTGTTTTACGAATGTTCCTTTTTCTTTTGTTTTGTCAAATGTAACTAAGTCAAATTGTTCTGTTTTTGCTGTTATTGTTGTGCTTTGTTGTAGAACATAAATTTTCTTTTTGTTTTCTTCACTTGTTTGGTCTGGGAAGACTAGTTCATTTGTAATATCACTGTAGAGCATTGTTAAGTCTACTGTTGTTTCTTGTGGTATGTTTAGGTATCGAGGTAGTTTTTTAACGAGTTTGGTTATGTCTCTTTCTATTTTTGCTTCATTTGCGTTTGTTCCATTTGTTTGATTCCCTGTTCCTAGTTTGTTTGCGTAGATGTTTAGTTGTGTTACTGCACTTTTCATGTCGTCTTTGTAGTCTAAAGTTGTTAAAATTGGGTCATAGTTTTGTAGGAGTCCATTGAGTATTCCTTTGTAGAATTTTATGAGTTCTTTCAAGTCTGTTGGTATTTGTGTTGCATTAGTTATTTTATTTTTAACTAAGATTGTTTGTTTGTCTGTTGGTCCTGGGTTTATTCCTGCTGTTACTGTGTAGTTTTTTTCTTTGGTAACTATTGGTGCGAATAAGTCAAAATTGTCTATGGTAAGTATGAATGTTGTATTTTCTTTTGTTAAGTCTGTTCCTTCTATTTCTTTGATTACTGCTGGTTCATAGGTTACATCAGTAAAGTCAGTTTCTATTGATTCTGTTGTTCCAACTGTATATCTTATTTCTAATTTTTCTAGGCTTAGCATTCCTGCACTGTCACTAGTGACTGCTAGTGGAATTATACAATAACCTTCTTGTATTGCGCAATTGTTTTCTATGTAATTAGTGAGTTCGCCTTCAAAGAGTGCTTCTGTATATCCTTCTTTAAGTGATATTTTTTTGTTGAGTTTTCCGTCGTACTGTGCTGCTTGTGCTTTGATGAGGTAGTCTCCTGCAGTATAATGAGTACAAGTTGTTTTTCCGGTTGTTTTACTTATTGCTCCGCAGTTATAGCCTACTCCTTTTGTACTATCTCTGATAATGTTATAAATATCTTGTTTTCCATCTCCATCTTTGTCTGCATAATGTACACAAATTAGATGATCTCCTTCTATTGCATAACTTACAGTATCATTCCCAATTTTATAGGCTATAGAGAGAGGGCAATTATAGTATGCTGGATTTTCTTCTTTTGTATCTTCTAAATCACAATCATCTGTTCCTCCTTCTCCTGTTATTGTTGTTCCACTACCACTTTTGGAAAGAAGCATTGCTTCTATGTCTCTTTTTGGATGGTTTTTGTTTTCTGCTACTGCTCCATATTTTGCATAGAGTTTGTAATCTTTTGCTCTTGGTAAGTTTATTATTTCACAATAAGAAACGTCTTTGTTTTTTATTATTGTTTTACTTGTTCCTTTTTCATTTAATCCTTTTGGTAGAATAAAATCTGTGTAATTAATTATGTCTCCTAAGTATTCCCATTCGTATTCTTCATTTAGTCCTATATCTATTTTTACTGCTGTTGGAAAACTTCCATTTAATCCTCTTCCTACAATGTCCATTTCTATATTTTTAACTTTTGCATCTTCTGGTAGTCTAAAGAAAACTAAATGTTTATCTTTTTCTGGGTAAATCAATAGTTTGCTATCTGATCCTCCTTTTACTTTTATTTTTCTTTCTGATAACTTAAAATCTATGTCTGAATAATTAAATGCTGTTAGGATATTCATTGATTCGCTTTGGTCTCCTACTCTTGCATAATAACTACTTTGTTCGCTTAATGGTCCACTTACAAAGACTTCTAATTCTCCTGTTATTGTTGCATCTTCTACTAGGATTGTTTTGTCTAAGGAGAGTTCTACTTCATCCGGTGATTTCGCAGTTAAGGTTGCGTATCCTGTTATTGTTGGTGTTCCAAGAAAAAATACACTGAAAGAAATAGCGAGTACAAGGAGGGTTATTGCGTAAACTGAGAAATCAGGGTTATTTTTAGTAGTTGAACTGGTATGACTCATGAATACACCTCTTTTTGTTAGTTTTACCACTTGAATTAGATTATTTAAACATTATGGTTGCTTTATTTTGTGTAAAAAGCTTTTTAAAGGTTTGTTTGAGTAACTTTTCTAATGGTAAATTTTATTGATGGGTATGAGAAGAATCTTAAGAAATTTTTGTGGATTCCTGCTATTTTGGTTGTTCTTTCTTTAGTGTTTATTTTTTCTCATTTTAATGCTACTGGTGATATTGTTGATCGTGATGTTTCTCTTAAAGGTGGTGTAAGTGCTACTATTGAAACTAATCAAGTTGTTGATGTTAATGAATTAGAGAGTATTCTTGCTACTACTTTTGGTGATGCTGATGTTCGTAGTTTGTCTGAGTTTGGTACTGATGAACAGATTGGTATTATTGTTGAAATTAGTGAAACTAAAGAGGAAGAGTTACGTGCTATTTTAGAAAGTGAATTAAATATGAAGTTAACTATTGATAATTATTCTACTGAAGTTGTTGGTTCTTCTCTTGGTGAGGCTTTTTATCAACAGTTATTAGTTGCTATTCTTTTTGCTTTTCTTTTTATGGGTATTGTTGTTTTC
>CEPX01154791.1_pt1 | contig 15574 bp, 18 predicted proteins | sample 361361 | NCBI WGS metagenome assembly CEPX01 (sample SAMEA2619974, study PRJEB7988) | marine metagenome | biome: marine biome (ENVO:00000447); feature: mesopelagic zone (ENVO:00000213) & marine oxygen minimum zone (ENVO:01000065); material: "saline water (ENVO:00002010), including plankton... | reverse complement strand
TTATTTGTCATCCCTGCGAAAGCAGGGATCCAGCATTTAAAATAACTTGAAGTACAAATCCTCCCAGTTAGAATTAAAGTTTTCAATTAATAGTAACTTCCAATTGCGCTTCCACTTCTTCAAATTTTTCTCCCTTTGAATTGCCAAGCCAATGTCATCAAATTCTTCATAATAAACTAGCATTTTAACTTTATATTTTCTGGTAAAACCTTTAATCAAACCTTCTTTGTGCTCATTAACTCTCCTGACTAAATCATTAGTAACACCAATATAAAGCGTTCCATTTCTCTTACTGGCTAAAATATATGTATAGTAACTTCTCATAGTATTTCTGGATCCCTGCTTTCGCAGGGATGACAATAAAAATAACTCTCCAGATTAAATATAATCAAAAAAACGCATTTCTGCGCCTTGTTGAACATTAATTGCTACATGCTGTATGTTATATGATCTACCTACTCTAAAATTCCGTCTAAATTTACATCGTATAAAATTTGATCTGCAACTAATCTGTATTTAATTATATCCTTATCATCAAACCAAATTTTGATCTCACGACCAGCTTCTTCTGTACTGTCAGAACAATGAACTAAGTTTCTGACTGCCCGATTATCAATACTTGATAGCTCATAAGAATCCAACGTGTAATCACCCCTAATTGTGCCAACATCAGAAGTTGTCGGCTCGGTCGCGCCAATTAATTTTTTAGTAATACCAACCGCACCATTTCCTTCCACCACCATCGCTAAAACCGGTCCGGAAGTAAAAAGATCAACATTTGATTGAATAATATCTTTGCCGTATTCCAAAGGCTCTTTCTCGATTGGTAAATTTTGATTTTTTCTGTCTTGGGTTATTCTATTACCTTTTTCTAAAAACCAAGCTTCTTCCTTGTGATAATGTTCCCAGCATTGATCTTCGGTTGCCACTAAAAATTTAAAAGCAACGAATTTTAATCCGGTTCTTTCAATTCGTCTTATAATTTCCCCGATTAAAGACCGTTGCACACCATCTGGTTTAATAATAACCAATGTTCTTTCCTTTTTTAGATCTGCCATTATTTACAATTACTTTAAATATGATTTAGCTTTTTCAATTACTTGAGTTGGGGTCATCGAAGCTTTGACGACATAATCAACGGCTCCCAGTTTTTTCCCTTTTTCAACGTCAGCCTTTTGGCCCAAATTAGTTAACATCACAACCGGAATATTTTTTGTTTTCTCATCTTTTTTTAGTTCTGTTAAAACCGCAAAACCATCCATTTTAGGCATCATAATATCCAGTAAAATGACGTCTGGTAATTCTTGTTGGGCTAACTCTAAACCGGTTAAGCCATCTTCGGCTTCTATTAAATTCAAACCGTCCTCTTTAGCCTTAATTGAGTACATTTCTAGTAGAGTGGGGTCATCTTCTACTAGTAAAATTTTGTGACTATTGTTTTCCATATTAACTATTATAACAGGTTTTATTTATTTTTCAAGTAGTAGGTAATAACCTCTCCGTCAGAGCTAAAAATAATATCGCCAGCTAAAGCAGTATTAAAAACCTTAACTTCTAAGCTACTTAAGTCATTTAGGGTTGATAAATGAGGATGACCAAATTTATTATCAACACCGCTAGAAATAGTGGCGTAAGCAGGATTAACTGCAGATAAAAATTCAAAGCTATTAGCATTGTGAGAACCGTGATGACCTACTTTTAAAATATCAGCATTTAAATCATGAACACCAACTAGGCTTTCTTCGTCTTCGTAGTCACCGGTTAGCATAATTGAGGTGCTGGCAAAATTTAATTTGATCACAATCGAAGCATTATTTAAATTTTTGATTTCTTGATTAATATAGTTTTGATTTGGTAATATAATATTTAATTCTGTTTCACCCAAAAAAATTTTTTTTGATTTAGTTACTATTTCCATAAATATATTTTTTTCTAAAATACTATTAAGCCAAGCTGCATAAAACGCTGACTTATAAAAAATTCCAGTTGTTAAGATATGTTTCACTTTGTATCTAGCTAAGACTTCATTAAGACCAGCTAAATGATCAGTGTGAGGATGTGACAAAATCATTAAATCAATAGTGCGGTCATAAAATGGCAAATACTCCCCTAACTTATAGACAACGCTATTGTCCGGACCACCATCAATTAAAATATTGTGATGGCTGGGAGTTCTAATCAACATCGCATCACCTTGACCAATATCAAAAACATAAAATTTTAAATCCGATGGCTTGCTGGCCAAAAAAATCACATAAGTGATAATCATAAAAGTGGCTATCAAAATAGCAAACAAGCTAATAATAATTTTTTTGACATTTGATCGCATAGGATATAAATGAAGCTGCGGTTTTTCTTCAAAAATTTATTGCCGCTAACGGTACTAGACTTAACCACTCTATTACTTTAATTAGATAAGATAAAATAAAAAATACTGGCCAAAATAAATAAAAACTGTAGCTTGTAAAGACAAGACTTAATAATAAAGCGCTAAAACCAACGATCATTAAATAAGGTAAAACTGGTAAAACTAGAAGATTTGCTAACAGACCAATTAAAGATAACCGACCAAAATTAAAAATAATTAATGGCATAGTGGTAATCTGAGCCGCCAGGGTCATTTGTAACGATTCTTTAATTCCCAAATACGACGGCATTTTTGCCAACCACTTCTCAAACATTGGTGACATATAAATTAAACCTATAACCGCACAAAAAGATAGCTGAAAACCAATGTCGTCACGCAAAATTTTAGGATTTACCAAAATCATGACAAAAGCGGCAAAGATTAAAGCATTCACCGATTGATTAAGTCGACCGAGATACAAAGCCCACATTGCTAAAAAACCCATGGTGGAAGCGCGAACCGCTGATGCTGGAAAACCAATCATCGTTACATAGCCAATTAGCATTAAAGTAACTAACCAGAAAACTTTTTTGCGAGGCAGGTAAAGCGCTAAACCAATTTTCATCAGAATGACTGTGATAATGGTAATATGCATTCCCGAAATAGCAATCAAATGGCTAGTGCCAGTAATGCTGAATTTGTCAGACAATTCTTGAGGCACACCACGCCGTGACCCTAACGAAATAGCCGAAAATAAACTGGCCTGTGGTTCTGGTAAATTTTTATTAATGATTAATTTTAATTTATTTTTAAATTCAAAAATTTTAGTTAACAGATAGTCTCCATTACCACGGCTAATTAATTTAACTCGAGGGAAGCTACATTGAGAGTAGATATCACTTTTTGCCAAATATCGATCATAAGCAAAACCGTTGAATGGCTCGGGCGACCTCAATTTACAGCTAATGCTAACCAAGTCACCATATTGATACTTAGGATATAACGGTACACCGACTAAGACTTTACCGTTAACTTTTTTATTCTCTAATCCTTGAACCTCAACAGTTAATTTTGTATGGTTAATTCTTTGATCAGCTTCTTTGACTACCAGACCTTTAAAAAAAACTTGTTGCTCTACATAAAAAGATATTTTTGTTTCATCTATTTTTGGTACAGAAAATTGATAACGCCAAATTCCTACAACAATAATAATTACGCCGATAAATATAAAGCGCCAAAATTTTTTTGACCATAAAAAAACTGAACCAATCATTATCAATAATCCCATCAAAAACAACCAAAAATCATTAATTGCAATAAATGATGCCAGAGCGACACCTATAATAAAACAGATTAAAAAAAATCTAAAAATTTTGGAATTTGTGTTAAACATTATTTCTGTCTCTGTTCCACTGCGAAGGATTATTAATTATATATTGCCTAATATTATATAAACCATTTTCATCTCGAATAATATGATCATAAAAGGAACGTTGCCATTGAAAATGGTAATCATTCAATGCACCGTGAATTTCTTTGGTTGTAACGTCTTTAAAGGATTTAACCACCTTTGACAATAAACCATAATTAATATTTTTGACCCCCGTAGGGACAGAACATTGTTCTGTCCCTACGGATTTAATTTCAATAATAATGTGAATATGATTTGGTATTATCACAAATTCATCAATGGCAACGTTCGTATAAAAATTTGGGATTTTCATTAAATATTTAATTGCAATTTTTCCGTATTTATTTAAAATCATCCGACCATCACCAATTTTTCCAAAATACTTTATACGATCCTGGACACATATCGTAATAAAATAATAACCTGGTAAATTATAATTATAGTTTGAATATCTATTTAATTTTCGTTCTTTTATCATATTTTGCTTAAGCAAAAGCGCCCCCGTTAAAGGGGCGCTATGTTGATTTCTCTTAATGAGACCCTGAACTTGTTTCAGGGTCTCATTATCTATGTTCCGATATCCCAGCTGGCTAAGTACTTCTCCTGCTCTTTGGTTAACTTATCAATACTGATACCAAAAGACTTTAACTTTGCTTTGGCAATCCAATTTTCAATTTTTTCTGGAACGTAATAAACTTTGTTTAATAATTTCTTGTGATTTTTCAAGACATACTCGGTCGCTAAAACCTGTGTTGAAAAACTCATATCCATAACCGAGGCTGGGTGACCTTCGGCCGCGGCTAAATTGATCAGTCTCCCCTGGCCTAGTAAATAAATTCTTCTGTTGCCGGGCAAGGTATATTCATCAACAAAATCACGAACATTTTTTCTAAATTTACGAGACAATTTTTTAAGTGCCGGAATATCGATTTCCACATCAAAATGGCCTGAATTACAAATAGTCGCTCCGTCTTTCATTTTTTTAAAATGCTCTTTTCTTAAAACATGAATATCGCCAGTTAAGGTGCAGAATAAATCTCCCACGCTGGCGGCTCGACTCATTGGCATCACTCGAAAACCGTCCATTACGGCTTCTAGGCCTTTAATCTGATCAACTTCAGTTACAATAACATTGGCCCCCATCCCTCGAGCGCGCATGGCAAATCCCCGACCGCACCAACCATAACCTACCACCACTACTGTTTTACCAGCCAGTAAAAGATCGGTTGCTCTGATTATTCCGTCCAAAGTTGATTGTCCGGTGCCATACCGATTATCAAACATATTTTTTGTTTTAGCATCGTTAACTGCAATAATCGGGACCATCAATTTTTCCGCTTTTTCCATAGCCTGCAGACGAATAACCCCAGTGGTGGTTTCTTCCATAGAACCTTTGACTTGTAGGGCTTGTTTTTGGTATTTATTGGAGTGAAGTAATGACAGTAAATCAGCGCCATCATCCATGGTTACTTCCGGCTTATGTTTCAGAGCCGCTTCTAAATGTTTATAATAAGTTGTCCGATCCTCACCAGTTCTGGCATAAACTTTAATCCCATAACTTTTAACTAAAGCTGCCGCCACATCATCTTGGGTGGACAGTGGATTGGAAGCACACAAAAGTACGTTAGCGCCACCGGCCTTTAGCACCCGAACTAAATTGGCAGTTTCTGCAGTAACGTGCAAGCAACAAGAAACTTTTAAACCTTTTAAGGGTTTTGACTTTGTAAAACGATCTTTTATCTCTTCTAAGACGGGCATGTCTTGAGCTGCCCATTCAATTCTTTTTTTACCTTGAGGTGCTAATTTGAGGGAAGTAACGTCGTGTGGCATTTTTACTTGGAGTTATTTAATTACTAAATAATTATATAGGTTCTTTAAAATTTTGTCGATACCTCTTGACTAAACCAGTCTTGGTAAACTTATGGACTTGAGTGCCATATTTTTCAACTGAATAAACAGCTGTCACCGTAGCCAATTGACCTACTTTTTGTAGAGGTAAATCATCTACTAGCCCTTTAATCAGACCGGCCCGATAGGCGTCGCCCCCACCAGTTGGATCAAGAGTATTGGCTCGTTTAGCGGCTGGAATTTTAATTGTATTGCTCCCTTGTCGCAACATTGATCCACTGGCCCCTAAGGTGGTTATCAAAATATTAGTTTTTTTAAGAAGTTGGTTTATAGATAAACTGGTTTTTTTCCGTATCAGAGCGATTTCGTAATCATTACCAATTAAAACCTTGCTGCCAATAATGGCGCTTTTTAATTGAGCACCAGACAGTGAGGCTACTTGTTGACCAGGATCAAATATATAAGGAATTTTTTTTGCTCGAAAAATTTTTGGTAGATTTACCATATCAACCGGGTGCTGAGGAGATACAATAGCTAAGCCAACTTTTGCTAAATCAATTTTACTCTTAGTTATTGGATCTTTCATTGCTCCAGGATAAAATCCAGTAATCTGGTTATCAGCCTTATCGGTAATTATATATGCTGAGGCAGTTTGTTGATTTTTAACAATTTTTACTTTAGAAATATCAATTTTATTTTTTTGAAACCATTTTTTATAAACTGAAAAATCTTTGGCTCCAACGTTGGCTAACAGAGTTGGCTTAACACCTAATAGTCCTAGAGTATAAACAATATTACCGGCAGTACCACCAAAACTCTCTTTTAAATCCTGAATAAAAAAAGAAACGTTTAGGATATGAATTTTATTAGGCAAGATATTATCTTTAAAATACCCTGGGAAATTCATTATCCGATCATAAGCTACACTACCGGCCACTAGAATTTTTTGTTTTCCGCCAGAGGCGGACCCGCCTTTGGCGGGCATACTTCTATTCATAATTTAAAAACTAAATTTATAAACTTTAAAGATTGGTACATTTGAATTGTTGTAAATTATGTCTGGTTCTAAACCTTGAGAAATTAAACGATTTTCCAGTTCAATTGATTGAGTTTTAACGGCATAAGCCTGGCGCCACTGAGCAAAAGTGGTACCGGTAATATAATAGATATTGTAATTGTTAAAAGTATTTTGACCCTTGGCATCAAGTAGCTTCATAAAATCATCAGAATAAGTTGTGGGAATGGCGTCGTAGATAAATCGTCTCTCGAAAAGCCAGAGGGTCACGATTTCCGAAAGCCGAGTGTCATAAACAAACAAAGTATAAGCTGGTGTTTTACTTAAATCAACTTTGTTAGCTCGATTAGCAATAAATTCATCCAAAAAATTGTTGCCACTTTGTGGAATCACCGCTGAGGTTGTGCCAGATAATTCATCAGTTAAATATTTATCAAGCTTACTCACCGCAAAATCAGAAGAAAAAGGTCTAACCATCGAAAATGTTATGTTAGGTAGACCATAAGAAATGATAGTTAAATTGGTGTTGATTGAAAAAAATAATTCATAAATAAAAAATAAAGCTATTCCAATACCTAAAAAAATATTTTTCACACCATCAGTATTATTCCATACCGCTGTTAAACAATAGGCAATTAAAATTACAACAAAAGGAAAAATAAGAGTAATGAAACGTGGAGGAGATTTGATAGCAATGAATAATAAAAAATAAAATGCTAAAAATAAAACTAACAAAAACGGGCTGGACTCTTTTCGCTTCAACCATTTAACAAGTGAGAAAAATACCGCCAAAATTAAAAGGGTCAAGCTGGCCGGAGAAAAAGCCCCCAGCAATCCCGGACCAATAGCCAAAAAATTATCAATTGGCCCCCCAGATATCTTGTCAGTTAAAGTTTGCCATTCAGGCACATCTTGATTAAGAAAAGCGGCAATTTGTAAATCAAAATGTCCAGTATTTTGAAATAGTAAAATATTATAAATCAACACTGGACTAAAAATAACTAACGCCAACAGAAGACTCAAATAAATACGGTAGTTTTTGAAAACCTGACGCTTATAAACTGCCAAATAAATTAAAAAAACAATCAGGATGGGAAAAGTTGTGTATTTAGCTAAAAAACATAGACCAATTACTGCGCCCCAATAATAAAAATACTTCTTATCTTCCAAAACTTTTAGGAATAAATACCAAGCTATCAGAATAAGCATTATTACCATTGATTCCATTAAGGCCAGCCGTGAAACCCAAACCGACAAAGATAATATGGCTGCTAAAGCCGAAGCGACCAAGGCGGTTCTTTCATCAAATAATTTTTTGCTTATTATAAAAATTAAAAAAATAGAAATCAACCCGGCCAAAACAAACGGTAATCTGGTGACAAAAACCGATACGCCAAAAAGACTAAAAAAGATATGTTGGATAAAAAACACCAGAGGTGGATGATCATGAAAAGAAAGCCTAGTCCATTTAGGTAAAGGATCAAACCAATCAATTGGCGTAGTTTGAGTGGTTAGGCCAACATAATCAATATAGCCAATCGACCTTAAACCATAATAAACTTCATCATTGAACATGTCGGCTGAACTCAAAGACCACAAACGTAGAATCGTCGCTACTAAAAAAATAACAATAAAGATGGTTCGAGTTTTAGGCGAGCTAAAAATCATTTTAAAATTCTAATTGTTGATTATCCTAATGTCCCTTTACAACTACAGTCATAAAAATTAATTTTGGGTATAACTTCCAAAAATAATTTTTTTACATTTTCTGAATTTTGATCCATAATTTTTTTAATCTGTTCCCAGGTTACTGGTTCTTCATCTTCTTTCCAGCAATCATAATCAGTTGACATCGCTACCGAACTGTAACAAATACCAATCTCTCTGGCTAAGCTTACTTCTGGTACCGTAGACATGTTAATAAGATCTGCTCCCCAGCTGCGGAACATGTGTGATTCGGCCTTAGTGGAAAACCGCGGACCTTCAATGGTCACCATTGTGCCCTTTTCATGAAATGACAAACTTAAATTTTTAGCTGCTTCAATAAATATCTGACGTAAGTTATGACAAAATGGTTCAGCCATTGGAGTATGAACCACCTTATCCTTAAAATCTTCAAAAAAAGTTATGGTTCTTAGTTTTGTATTATCAATAAATTGATCTAAAAAAATAATATCACCGGGTTTTAATTCTTCACGTAACGACCCACAAGCCGTGGCCGCTAAGATATGCGAACAGCCGACGTCTTTCAAGGCCTGAATATTTGCCCGAAACGGAACTTTAGTTGGCGAAATAGTATGACCTTGTCCATGACGAGCAATAAATACTACTTGACGATCACCAATTTTTCCAGAAATTAATTTTGACGATGGCTTACCAAAATTAGTATCCACCTCAAGCTCTTCAAAATCAGTTAACAATTTAGGGTCATCAAGACCTGAACCACCAATCACTCCAATTTTAATATTTTTCTCTGACATGTTTTTAATTAATATCCTCGTTGTCGTAATCAATTAAAAAATGAGCCCGATAATCTTTGAGTTTTTCCATTCCTGGCAAAAAAGAAAGATTGATAATAAAATCAATACCAATAATTTCTCCCTGAAGCTGTTGAACCAAATCTATTGAAGCCAGCATCGTACCACCAGTAGCTAACAGATCATCAACAATAATCACTTTTTCACCAGGCTTAATTGTGTCATCATGCATCTCTATAGTGTCCGGGCCATACTCTTTCTCGTAGACAGATAAACGTGTTTTATAAGGCAACTTACCTTTTTTACGAACTACTGATACACCGGCACCTAATTTATAGGCTATGGTTGAGGCCAACAAAAAACCACGGGCATCAATACCAACAACTTTATCAATCTGTTGGCCTTCATATTTCTTGCACATTTCATCAATAACTTTTTTATAAGCCTCACCATCTTCAAATAAAGTTGTAACATCATAAAATAAAATCCCCTCTTTAGGAAAATTGGGAATTTTACGAATTCTTTGATCTAAATAGTCTCTATCCATAATTTATTTAATTTATATAATCAACTGAATCAAACCAATCAATGCTATTTTTTAACCCTTCATCTAAATCAACCTCTGGCTGCCAATCAAGTAATTCCTTGGCTTTAGTGTTATCGGCTAGAGTGTCCTTTGGTTCAATACGTGGATCAATATTAGTAGTTTCCCCACCGATTCTTTTAGCAATTTCATTAACTGAATAATTTTTCCCGGCACCAATATTTATCACTTCTCCTTTACCAACCTTAGTACTAGTGGCGGCTGCAATATTAGCATTTACTATATCTCCAACATAAGTAAAATCACGAGTCTGGTTACCGTCACCAACGATAGTTAATATTTTCCCTTGCTTTTTCTGCAATAAAAAAGTAGCGACCACCGTAAAATATGATCCTTCAAAAGCCATCCGCGGACCATAAGCATTAAAGTAACGTAGGCTGACAGTTTCCAAACCATAAAGCAAAGAGAATAACCGAGCATAATGTTCACCAACGTACTTATGCAAACCGTAAGGGCTCATTGGAGCTGGCAAAAAATCTTCTTGCAATGGCATTTGATCATTGTCACCATAAGCCGATGATGAGGCGGAATAAACTAAACGTTTTACCTTGGCATCTCTGGCAGCCAACAAAACATTTAAAGTTCCGTTAATATTAATATTATGGGTACTGATTGGATCTTCAATTGAAACTTGAACACGCGGTAAAGCGGCAAAATGAAAAACATAATCAACTCCTTCAAAGTGAGGTTTAATTTCTTCAAGATTAGTTATATCAGCTTCAATAAATTTAGCTTTAGAATTTATGTTTTCTTTTTTCCCAGTTGAAAGATTATCAATGATAATAACTTCGTGACCCTTATCAATTAAAGCATCAACGCAATTACTACCAATAAACCCAGCACCTCCAGTGACTAATGATTTCATATTACTTCTTTAAAATAATTAATAGTTTTATCTAGACCGTCGTCTAGTTTAATATTTGGCTTCCAATCAAGTTTATTCTTAGCCAAACTAATATCTGGTTTACGTCTTTCAGGATCCCCTTCTCTGTCTTCAGCTGGCACCGCGTCATAAGAAATACTGCCATCAAGTTTTGCCGTAATTTTTTCGGCCAACTCTTTTATGGTAAATTCGTCAGGATTACCTAAATTAACCGGCCCCGTAAAATCAGTTGATAACATCATCTTATATATTCCCTCAACCATATCAGATACATAACAAAACGATCTAGTATGACTACCATCACCATGGACAGTTAATTTATTTCCCCGCAGGGCCTGGGTGATAAAATTAGAAACTACTCGCCCATCATCAAGGGCCATGTTCGGACCATAAGTATTAAAAATTCTGACGACCTTAATGGGAATGTTGTGCTCACGATTATAATTAAAAAATAAAGTTTCCGCACAACGCTTACCCTCATCATAACATGCTCGTGGACCAATCGGGTTAACGTTGCCATTATACTCCTCGGTTTGGGGATGAATTTCCGGATCACCATAAACTTCTGAAGTAGAAGCTTGTAAAACTTTTATCCCGCCCAATTTTTTGGCAAGGTCTAAAACATTAATCGCTCCCAAGACTGAAGTCCGCACAGTTTCTACTGGATTTTTTTGATAATAAAGAGGTGAGGCCGGGCAAGCTAAATTGTAAATTTGCTCAACTTCAACATCAAAGGGAACAGTAATATCATGCTCCATTAATTCAAAATTAGAGTTATTCAAAAAAGGCTCAATATTTCTTTTTTGACCACTGAAAAAATTGTCTAAACAAACAACTTGGTTTCCCTGATCTATCAAAAACTTACATAAATGTGAACCGATAAACCCGGCACCACCGGTAACTAAAATTTTCATAATTATTAGATTTCTACCATATTTTACTATTTAGCGCTGTTAATGTATTTTAGATAACTTTCACTAAAATCGTCAAGTTCCCCGTCTAAAACTCTGCTAGGATCTTTAGTCTCAAAATTAGTCCGATGATCCTTAACCATCTTGTAGGGCTGTAAAACATAAGACCTTATTTGGTTTCCCCACTGAGCTGCCAGTATTTCTCCTCTAATTTTAGCCAATTCTTTGCCTTGGGCTTGCTCTTGCAATTTAGCTAATTTAGCCTGCAACAGCTTCAAAGCCGTTTTTTTGTTCTGTAATTGAGATCGCTCATTTTGGCACTTTACCACAATCCCAGATGGTAAATGGGTAATGCGCACAGCTGAATCAGTAGTATTAACACCTTGACCACCAGGACCGGACGACTTCATAGTATCAATTTTTAGCTCACTTTCCTTAATGTCCACTTGATCTAAATCGGACAGGACTGGCAAAACCTCTACTAAAGCAAAAGAGGTGTGGCGCATCTTCTCGGCATCAAATGGTGAAATTCTCACTAAACGATGTACTCCGGCTTCGGATTTTAAATTTCCATAAGCATAAGCACCAGAAATTTCTAAAGTAACACTTTTAATCCCCGCTTCTTGTCCACGACTCTCATCAATTATTTTTGTGGTTAATTTTTTTCGCTCACAATATCTTAGGTACATTCGTAAAAGCATTTCGGTCCAATCTTGAGCCTCCACTCCTCCGGTACCAGCATGAATAGACAAGATGACGTCGTTGACATCATACTTTTCGGAAAACAAAACGAGAAACTCCAGTTTCTCAAATTTTTTGATTAAACGATTATAATCCTTGGTTAATTCTTTAATTAAAGAAGTGTCTTCTTCGGCCAAAGCTTCTTGGGAAAATTCCAAATTTTCAGTAACTTCTTGAGTCAATTTTTCCCATGGTTCAATCACTAATTTTAAATTTTCAGCTTGCTGACTTACGCTTTTTGCTCTTTCTTGATCCTGCCAAAAATTTTTCTTACTCATCTCATCTTCAAACTTTTTTATCTGTTTTTTTAAACCATTAAGGTCAAAGTAACCTCCGTGTGGCTGAAATTTTACTTTTCAGCTCATTAAATTTTTCGCTGATATTTTTCATTGTTGATCCAAATTTATTTATTAATACAACCTAATTCCTTATCAAAAATTTTATTTAACCCAGCTTGTTGACATAAACAAAAATTTCCTAACTTGTTGGTATACCACTCACCTCCCGTGTCCTGACATAAAACTTTTTCCTCTTCCATTTGGACTAAAGCATTTAATGGTACTCTTTGACAACGTTTAAATTCCAAGTCTTCACAGCCGGGACAACTAGGACCGTAGATTCCTTCACAAAAGTTTTTTTCTTGGCAACTTTCTTCATCGACAATATTGCCACAGATTGTTATTTCCGAAATAAAACTGCTAACCAACCTATCACCGTAGCCACGAAAAAAATATATAAACAAACTGCCAACAATAGCTACCGCAACAAATATCGAAAAAATTTTTACTGTTCTTTTTGACATAAATTAAAACTTGTATAACAATTGTTTAAAATTTTTGATTCTATTTTTTTCAACCTCTATCCCTTCACTTTGCAAAAGTAATAATTTCTTTTTTACTCCTCCACCATAACCACCGATTAAACCATCACTCCTGACTACTCGGTGACAAGGAACTTTTGGTGCCCAAGGATTTTTATGCAAGGCATTACCCACTGCTCTGGAAGCCTTTGAATTATTAATTGCTTGAGCTAAATAGACATATGTCGTCACTTTTCCAATTGGTATCTGATTAACTGATTTTAGGACCTGTTGTTCAAATTTAGTAAAATCACTCAAACTTGTAGTTGACTGACTACTGATTAATTTTTTCATTTAGCTGATCAATAAAATTTAAACTATCAGCCCCTTGACCCAGATTTAAGAGTTCTTTATAAGGTTCTATCGCCTGGCTTAGTAAAGGCGGTAGATAAATTGCTCCTAAAATTAACGGTACGATAATTATTAATAATTTTAACACTGTCCAAATACGTTGAAAAATAATCCAGTGCCTAAGTTTATCATTAGTCTCTAACAACTTTTTTGAAACTTCTAAATTTTCTTCTACCAATTTCCTGAGCTCCAAAATTTGTTGGTTAGTCGACTGAGGCGACTGAGATGATCTATTTGTTGATTTATTTTTGTTTAAACTTTTAGGAACCATATAAATTATTATACAATATTTTACTAAAAAAAAGAAGGTGCCAAATTATGGCACCTTCTTTTTAAATAATTTATTTTTACAAGCCTTTATCAGTATTAATGTCCACAGCTACATTCAAAATGGCCGCTTTATCATAATCAGCAGTCTCCGCAATATCAGCCCCCTCAGTGTAATTAATGAAAAAAGCATCAGGAATATCTTCAACCATACTGGCCCAGCTACTTCCGTATAATCCTTCGGCAGCCTCTCCGGTGGATACCCAACGTAAGACACCGCCACCGCTAATAGCGTAAACCTTTGAATTAGTCTGAATCTTAACCAATTTAACTCCTGGTCGATATGTTACATTGCCACCAATCATATAAGTAGCTAAATCGTCGGCACTGATAGTTGTTACTGACGAGAAATCACTGTACCAGGTGTTGTAAGTTTTTTCATTAGGGAAAACATACCGCTTACCATCGTCACCTAAATAATAGACTGCTTTGCAGGGATCATTAACACCAGCATCTGCGGCACACTCCAATTTTACAAGTTCACCACCACCAGATAACTGTTGTCCAACAATAGCAAACTGAGTAAAGTGAGCGGTTTCAACGGTAACTGTATTATTATCTGAGTCAACAGTACCACCTAAATCAAGCCACTCGGCCGTTGCCTCACTCCAATATTTAATCGATAAAGTTGACTCATCAATACCACTAACATCGCCGTCATTGTAACTAAAAGTTAAAGTAACAAATTCATCAAAAGTAGCCACTGTTGAACCGTCAACGGTTAAGAGTAAATCATAAACTTTACCACCAACAATTTTATCACTGCCGCCAGGAGAAGTATAACTTGTGGTTGGGGTAATACTAACTGTACCACTTCCAGTAATAGCGCCAGCTGGTACTGAAACAGCTGCACTATCATCACTTAAACTCACACTACCGCCAGCAGAACCACTGACATCGGAACTTTCCGGTTCAGTAGCAGCTACTAATTCAATAGTATCTGTAACAGCTGCTGATTCACCGCCACTGGAACTGCGATATTTAACATAGACTGTTTTGGTTCCTAAATCAGAAGTTAGAGTCCATGATTTAGAGGTAGCATAATCTTCCCAAGTGGAGTCAGAATCAGAAAAATCGGAGGTATTAGAAACTAACATAAGAGTTGCCGAAGTTGCCGCTAAAGTTAAAGTAACATTAACACTGTCCGTTTGATCATTACCACCATTAATCACCGCCGAGGTCTCAGTTGGTGGTACAGCTGGGACACCGCCGCCACCGCCACCGCCACCGCCTCCTCCAGGACCACCACCAGCAGCACCACAAAGGTCACCACTGATTGTAACAGTCACTGTTTGGGTCGTAGCCGAAGTTATGTTCATTGAAGCGGTTGTGCCGGAACAACTGTTTTGGGCAATTTCTGGAGAAACTGACATTATCCAGCTATCAGTCGCCTCTAAACTAACGTTGGAATCGCTAGCTAAATCAAGTGAAAGAGTTGAGTCGTCATTAACTGTGAAGGCCTCAACAGTTGAGCCTGTTAGTACATCCACGTTTCTACCATTAGGCATAGCTAAAGTTGTAGTACCATCAAAAGTTATAACTGCTGCCAAGGCTGCCAAAGGCAAACCTAAGGCCAGAGAAAATATGGTAACCCCTGATATTGTCAAGAAAATCTTTCTCATAATATTATAAGATTTAAGGTTAATTAATTTTCTCTGTTTTAATTACATCTACCAATGACGCAATTTAGATCACCAACACCGGCGTCAACCATACAGTTATAATAAACTCCTTCAACTGCCATTTCTAAACAACCATTGCTTACAGTTGCAGCGCTCCCATCATCAATATCACCAACAC
>CEPX01020119.1_pt1 | contig 15576 bp, 7 predicted proteins | sample 361361 | NCBI WGS metagenome assembly CEPX01 (sample SAMEA2619974, study PRJEB7988) | marine metagenome | biome: marine biome (ENVO:00000447); feature: mesopelagic zone (ENVO:00000213) & marine oxygen minimum zone (ENVO:01000065); material: "saline water (ENVO:00002010), including plankton... | reverse complement strand
TTGCGTCATCTAAAGATGCATTTCCTACAATTGTTGCAGTTGCTGAAGTTAAAAACGCAACGGGCCACGTAGTATCAGTCGATGCAGTTGCAGCATCTAGGGTACCATGTATGCCAAACAAAGAAGATGAAATAACATTAGTATTAAAATATGCAGGATTTGTTATTTCACGCTTTTTGGGGAAAAAGAGGTCTGTTTCTAATGTAAATGCAAAGCCGTCAGTTAATGCTGCAACTTCTGGTATAATACCTGTGGTATCCGGGTTGCCACTCTCTTTGAAAGAAAAGACAGTTGCATTAGTATTTAATCCTGTGTTAAAATTAACAAACTTGTTGGCAACCGACAATATTCTGCGGTTTTCTCTAAATTCAAAGTCTGTATTTTTGGCATAAAGCTTAAGTTTTATTAATTCATCATCTATACCAAAACAACGAATAAGATTTCTAAATGATTTTTCTGTGCCCTTTGACTTATAAATAAATGTTAAATTATTGTATATGTTTTGATAAATAATATTTTTGATATCAGATAGGGATTTATCGTATAAACGATCTTCACTTCGATCGGCCAGTTTTTCCAGAACATCAGCATCTAAAAATATTTCTGGGGATATGAACCCATGAGAATCTAATAATTTTGCCGCAAAAGGAAGGGGTTTGTCGCTGCCGCTTACATATTGCACATCCTTCAGGCTGTTCAATGATTCAATTTGGAGATGCAAGGTGTCGAAGTAACTTGCCATTATCTGAGTTAATTGTTTTAAATGTTTCTGCCCGCCGGAATCTTCTTCTGTTATCCAGGCAGGAATTGAGTTGTAAATTAAAGCATTATTGCCATCATCGTAAGCTGAGCCAGATATACTCAAGCTATTCTGAAGATTTACTACGTCTGTGTGCCCGGAATAAATTATGGGATCTTTAAATTCTTTTGTTGCCGCGCTTGACTCCACAATAGCAGATCCGATATTACGAGACCCAGCACTATATCCAGTCCAGGCACCGTTAGAAACACGGCCTGAATAATCTAATACAACACTATCTGTCGATGTGTTGCCCACAATGCCTTCGTTAAATTTAAAATAAACTCCTAAATTAGTATTAACTGATGTTTGTGTGTCTGTAAAGGGTTCGGGATCGGTATTGGTGCCACCACCAACTTGGTCGAACCAAAAGCGCCCAATATCTTTTGAACTTCTTTGAGCTTTCCAATAACGAAATTCATCCAGCGAAGCAGATAATTTTCCTGCATATTGTACTGCCGAGGACGCGGATGGAGATGTAATTAATGCGCCGATGTATGCTCGAAGGGCGCCCGAAACCTCGTTAATGTTAGAGGAATCAAGGCTAAGCAGGCCAGTACTAAAAAGATCCTCTTTATTTAAGTTGCCATCGACATAAAATTTTGTCTTAAGCGAGCTATTGGCTGCCGAATAAGAAACGATTTGGTTTGCAGCCATAGAGCCATTATCAGAATATCCGTCCCTGCCGCCTTTTTTATCAACAATCTTATTAGTCGACGAGGCGGAAGTGGTACCATCAAGACTATCATTGGCATTGTCTCCCATCTGATACCATGATAGAAGGGAAGAGGGCATCCCGGTGGCCGTGGGGCTGCTGGGTATACCATTATTATAAACGGAGGCAACTTCGGCAGCGGCTAACGCCGCACTCCAGATGGTTACCTCATCAATATATCCATCCCAGAAGTTGCTATGCGATGTCGTTTGCCACCCGCCGATGTAACCTGTCGCAGCGCCGACAGCTTGCGCGGATGTCGTCGTGGTCGACGTGCTGGTTTCATCAACGCCATCAATGTATATCTTCATGGTGCCTACACCATCGCCATACGTGCCCCCCCCACTATAGGTGGCCACAAGATGATGCCATCGCCCCTTGGAAGTTTTGTTGGTTGTTGTAGCCGTTATGTATGCCCCGCCGGTATTGCGAACGAGAAACTCGAATTTTTCAGCGGAAAGGTTATATCTGAAGTTGCGATTGTAGCCGAAGCTAAGCACGTGCGGGACCGTCTCGGTCGTATCTGGGTCTATATATACCCATGCCGAAAAAGTAAGTGGACGAGCCCCAGCCCCGGCGCCGCCGATCAGAGATTCCCAGCTAGTGCCTATGTCTATTCTATCCGAAGTCGAGGCCTCAAATAGAACCGATTTCTGGGCGGTGGTGGACTGGGGTGTCTTCAAAGAAAGTGCATAATGGTGCCATGCATTATCGGCAACCGAAGCGGTAGTAAAGGCGGTAGCGGCAACTGAAGCGTTGATAACTCCTGTAGTGCCCGACATTACTGTAACTCTAAACGGACCAACCCCATCGGTGGCGCCCGTTAATTCAATTCTAAACCTTCCATAGTCTGAGGATCCGGTGGCTTCGCCATTCCAAAGATCGAAAATGACTTCTTTTTCTGTTGAGTCGGGATCGAACCGCTCTTTTTTAAGCCAAAACTCAACTGTAGTGCCTTTATTCTTAAGATCAAAATGTAGATTACTGGCGCGATTGGCGTCTGGCTCATAATAATTTGATCCCGTAAATTTTGTCGACAAGGATGTCGTACTGTCAGTACTGGGGTGGGGGCCTCCCTTAAAATAGATGTACTCTCTACCGTCCGAGAGACCATAGCCATCCCTCTTCGAGCCCTGAAGGGATCCCCACCCTTTAGCAGAAAAATTAATATATCCATTAGTGCGAGGATATAAATTATCAAAAATATGAAGATCGATCTCAGTAGATTCATTTTCCCACTGCAATTTTTCTTTTAGAGAACCATCATATGGATATGTTTCCCATATGCGCTCGAGCGATTGTTGATAATACTCTTCTGCGGATCCATAACGAGCAAAATTTTCTGGCTTTGAAAAGTCTACACGCGAGATGAACCGCGCTTCTTTTTTCATGTCCTCTGTGTGATACCCAACAGATTCAACTTCTGCACCGATATCCTGTGCAGACTTATTGGATAAAGATGAGGCCGCGTTGGCTTTATCAAATAAAGTTTTAAAGCTCATATCCTAATTACTATTCAACTCTAAATTTAAACGTATAAGGTTGTTCCACCCAAGTAGAAATTGAGTCATTATAATATGCTAGATTAATCTGGTACATATATCCAGACTCCAATAAAGACATTTCTAAGTCGAAATAATTGCCGTTGCCATCGTACGACATCAAAGTCTGTAGGTCGCTGCCCGTTCCATATGAAATGGCGCGCAAGTTATCTGTAACTCTTGATATGGCATACGCTCCGCTTTCAATAATATCGGTTGGATTGACTGACTTTGCGACTGTATAAATCGTTGGGTTCCAATCTTTGTCACGAATAAATAATCTAAATCTTGCCTTTTCTTCAGTAGAGTAAGACTTTCTAAGATTTTTGATGCTTGTCACCTTATTAAATGTCGGCGCTGAACTATAGGTGGGCATTTTCTCCGGATAAATTGAGCCAGTAAAATATTCTGTGGTTCCGGCATGCCAAACATCGAGCAATACTTGCAAGGGTGATGCCGCGGCAGTAATTGCCATGGATGCAGAATAAATTCCAGTGCTAACCCACCCACCCGTTATATTAGTGTTGCCGTCATACAATACAAGTGCCGAGCTGGTTGGGGCCGCGGCAGAACCAGAGTACAAAGATACTAGAATTGAACCACGTCCAACTGCAGGTATATCGACTAAGCGGCCTCTAATATAGTTATAAAAATATAATGTATTTAAGTTGTCGGCCGCGGGAGCCAAGGAACTAGAATAAAAGAAATTTTCTCTCCGATCGCGAATTGAAGAGTTCCAGCGCGCCTCGATGACTGGGCGCCGGAAAAAAAACTCGGTTGAGCGCGAGAAAAACTTCTTTGTATAATATGATTCAGTCGCCCCACCGGCATTGTGTATTAAAACAGAGGTATTCTGACCAGTAGAACTAGAATAGTACCCCTCTTGACTGGCTGTCAATCTGATACCAAACCCATTATTGCTAACTGTACCGCCCATCCACTGTTCCACTATTTGTGTTACATCCAACTCAATGTCTTCATAGCCTTGCGGAAACGACACATTATAATTTGAAGTTGCTAAATAATCGCCCCCGATGGATGTCCAAGTGGTGTTATCGCCAGATTTAATCCAATTTGCAGAACCAATATCTTGATATTCTTCCATATCGAGGCCCGAGCCCTCTGACCACGATCTAGATACAGGAGCTACAACTAAATTAAAATTCTGTGGTAATGTAAAGGGGTGGCGTGCATTATGCATTTTTAGATAGAATGAAACATTCCCAGAAACTGGAAGCGTCCCGGCGGTCCTGTCGGAGGACATCTTTGTTGTGGGAAATTTAATAAGCGCACGGGAAAGTTCCTGAGATTGTCCCAGCGCTGACCCGGATTTTTGTCCATAGATAGAAAATATTTCAAGCGAATCGGCATAACCCATATTAGATCCAGTTCCGCGAGTAGAAAGGTTTGCTTCGAAGGCGTTAGCAATAGTTGTATCAGCACTAGCCGTATATCTTAGAATTGACATTTATCTAACAGATCCTTTAATATCAAGATTGGGATATTTTAGCTCAAAAATAACATTTTTATCGGCGAGTACCATTCTTCCGTCTGCCGATAAAGCCGCGTCAAAATCATAACTTGAAACAGAATATAGGGCTCCGTCCGCAAGTCTTGCCTCCACCGAAATAACATCTAGAACACCAGGAACTGGCTGTAAAACCCTATACAGATCGCTCAACAAAAGCGGTTCTCCGATATCTAAAATAGTTGTAAATTCTTTCGCTACTGCCCTATTACATTGATTAATAACTTCAAAACGATTCGAGTTGAGAGTTGGCATTACCTCATAATGAAGAGTATAATTAACTATTCTGGCATCTAAAATGTCTATCGTATCACTAATCATTTTGTGTTGAAGAAGCCAGTTCTTAAGGTTTGTTTTTAATGTGACATTAGCCAAAGTTAATTTACCCGTGCTTGTTTCTGATATAACATACAAATTAATGTTTCGTTTAAACTCATCCGCGTCTTTGCCAACGGCACATCTCTTAATCGCCCCATACTTGGCTGGCATGCTGTACGTTAGCGCTTGATAATCTTGCGCCGTCACGGCCCTATTCTGTGTAGCAAAATAACCGTATGCTCTTTGTTTAATTTCTTCCGATGAGGGAAGAGAGACATCCCCCACAAATGGATTTTCGTTACTCACTTCCAAGGAACCAATGACCACGTCTCTTTTAACGGGAGATAGGGCTCCTTGATTCGCAAATTTAAAATTTCCTTCAATAACGTCTGAAATCGTATTGGTTGCTGTATTCACGTCTTGAGTCGTATTAAAACGATATTCTATTATTAAAGTAGTATCTGAGGGAGCAATCCCAAACTTATCCGTACTTATTAATTTTGTTGGATCGAATTCCAGATCTGTTGTATAATTTCTACCACTTAAGTCCAACACCACTTCTGTGGGGTCGACGACCGGATTTGTCAAATTATTATCAGTTGAGCCGTAGCCAAATTGTAAAAAGGTTTCACCATCAACTGTTTCCAACACATATCTTCTAGCAACGGGGACCGCTTTCAAAATATTAGGGACAGTGCTTCTGGTTGCTGTGGTATTCCTGACTGCTTTGTAAATTATATTTTGTGATAAATTATCGACTTCAAAGTATTCATTTCCTTCTATGTCGGTTACTTTGATAATATCACTTAGGTTTATCTTTCCTAAACTTACCCTACGAAATCTTTTAAAAGATCCCAACTCTATTCTTGTCACCCCGCCGCGGCCGGAGACCGCTCTGCCAACCGCACGGACTACATAGGTAAGCACATTGCCGGTAGTGGGGTCGCTCGAGCCAACAACTATTTGAGCCGCGCGTCCGGTGAAATCAACATCGTCTAAAAGGGTATACATCCCGCCACCCGAAGAACCGAATACAGAGCCTGCCTGTAAAATTGGATTCAGAGACGTATCTGGGCCCAAGCCTGTGGTCGAGGAGGGTATTTCAATATAAAATGTCAAGATTCCATGAGATGACGGGTTGGTGCTTGACTTAAATCCAAGTTGCCGGGCGATTCGCTGGACGTTGGAATATTCTATGGCACTGTCCAAAAAACTTTCATTTACTTGATAATCTAAATAAAAAGATAGAATATCACCTACATAGGCAACTGTGTCCAACATGAGAGAGCCAAAGGACGCTTGATTAAAATCTCGATAGGTATTTGGATAGTATCTCTTGGTAAAATTCTCTAACGCTTCTCTAATAGAGTCGAAATCTCTATTAGTGTAATCTATTGGTACAATCTTTTTTGTCATCTTTTATACCTGCCAAATAATTAGGCTGCCATATTTTGAACATCAATTTCTAAAAGCGTATTCAGCTGTAGAGGGATGATTACGAAATATGCCTGCACCGTTAATCTGTGCGGAAAAAGATCTGGACTATTTTCTGGTGTCATGAAGTTTATCTTTTCTACTTCTACAAACGGCAGATATCTCTTGACCTGTCTTCGAATGTCTTTATCAATTTCTGCATAAGTGGAGCCGATGTGTTGTTCAAATATTCGACGGCGCAGCCCGACTCCAAAATTTATATCCATCATTCTTTCGCCCGGGTTGGTCAAAATCAACATTTTTAGGTTTTGCTTTATTAGTGACGTATAGTCGGTAATTAAGTTATATGCACCAAAAGTGTTGTCGGTTACCAGAGGTAATTTAACTGCTAGTCCAGATGCCATACTTTTATCCTCTTAATAAATACTTATAATTTATATTTTAACCGGGTTAAAATACAATACACGATGTTTTACTTATTCATCTTCGGCACAAACATCGGTTGTTGCCGGTATATCGACACAAGCAGGATCTCCTTGAGCGTCGACCGAATCCGAATCCCCGCAAGCGCCCTCCATACCAGAAGACAACATACCTGCGGATGGTTCCATTGATAGTTGAGGACTGGCCGACCCATAATCTCCTTCATCAATTTTCGACAACAAAAGTCTGAGCAATAAATACAAAATACCGAATATAAACGGGGGCATCATAAACATCCCCGACACAGATCCCAGGAAATCCACTCCTTTGAAGTCAATCCAAGGACCAATTCGTGGCGAATCCGGGCCCATCTCGAACGGGATGTCATCGATGGGGCCTTCCTCGCCACCGACGGCATCAGAAATCTTGGTGTTGCCCAGATTATAGGCACAGAAGGCCAAGTTCATGATATCTTCGCCTCTGGTATTGTGAGCCTTAAGGGGGGCCAGAGGACCCGGGGGCACGGTGTCTGGGTCTCCCAAGGGCCCCTGGATGGCCTGTGTGATCTCGCGCGCGATGATATCAAGAGGTATGGCGCTAATTTGTCGTACTATTTTGCAGACAACAACATGTGGGTCAAGTATTTCCGCCAATCCCCTGAGGATATGGATTGGCGTCTCTCTTAAGAATTTCAATATTATTTCCCTAAACATTCCCGCGATATCGAACGAAGAATTGGTTGGGTTAGTAACTGAAACCCCTCGTGGTTGAAGTTCCGGGGGTGAGTTGGTTTTCTCGACGGTGTCCATAAGACCAACAATAGCAGAGATAGTACTGTCAAATGCTCCCGCAAGCTCGGGACAATATTTTCCGGCTAAATATGTGTTATACAGAATCGGCACCATAAGGGCTGCATGACGATTTAGCACCTGATTAAAGAAAGTATTAAATGCAGCTGAGTTCTTTATAAAAGCGTAATCTTTGTTGTTTGGTCTTGGTGGCCGGCCGTCGCTGCAGCCCATAAAATATAAAATTTCTGGGGGTAACTCATTATAATTTTCAATTGGCGCGGGGCTGAGTGAAAGTGCCGGGACTGTCAGCAATCTTTGGGGGCGTTGATCGGCGGGTACTTGCGGCGTTATCGTAGATCCATCATTGGAGAGATCGCCGAACATGTTGGACGGAAGATCACCGGTGTAGCCTATAATCATTGCATCAACCATCGACTCTTCTGTCATATTTTCCCAACCGAACTGACCGCCGATGGCCGGGATGGGGCCCGTCGTTGGGAGGGGCTCACCGCGTAAGATGATGATGAATGTTCTTATGAGCTCGCCGAATTGTGCAGTCGAGCCGTAGTGCGCGATTCCTGGGATCCCTTGCGCTTCTTTGGTTGCTGGTGGCCAATAATATAAGCTATAGGCAGTTTTTATCTTTTTGAAAGATATATGTTTGTCGCCGCCGGAGCTGCTGGAGTAATCGCCTTCTCCCGGGTCTTCGACGGTTTTGAAGCCAAAAAGTTCTTTTTCTTGAAGCACTTCAAAGTGCTCAACAAAATAATCAACTGTTAGATGATGTTCCGGGGTGACCAGCATCTTTTGTAGTCCGCTCGGGTCGTTGGGGTCTTTAATCGTTTCCTCTTCGCCTTCTATAATGATTTCTTTAACAATTCCAAATTTTCCGGGCCATATATCAGCACGTACGTCGCCCATTTTGCCAAATCCAGTATAAATGCCCACAATATCATACAAAAAAGCATCAGCATATGACTTTTTCCTCGCGCCTATAACACTAGTGATGGCAGTCGCGCAGGAGCGGTTATTAGGAAGATTAGAATCAGGGGAAGAAGCATCTGACCAAGTAAATCCGAGTCGTTCTTCAACCATAAACCGAATCATAGGACGTACAGTGCCAATGGACGGATATTTGGGAGCCTCAAACCCAGAAACCACCACATTTGGTGTATATGAGTGTGCAATTCCGCCGGCGTCTGCTGCGGTGGGACGGCTGGATAATCTTATAAAGTACTCCTCTAGAGCTTTCTTAAATGCGGGAGTCCCATTGTGTGGCAAATCTTCAAATTCACTTATTATTATTTCAACAATCATATCCTTAAAGGGATAGTTGGGGCTTAGTATATCTTGCATACTGAAGGCACTAAAGGCCACAATATTTTTTATAAAAAAGCGAATTATCAATGCCTGTATTAAAAGATTAATTATTCCAAATCGAAGGGCGTTCCTAGTTTTTTCCTTGATACTTTCTGTGTTTAAGCCGGCGCGCTCATCTTCGCATGCAGATCTTGCAAATTCCTGTTTCAGCTGTTCCAGGATCCCGTCTGCGTCAAGCAGGTCTCCTACATTTGGGCCATCGCAGTGAATATTGTTTTTAAATAAATTTAAAGCATTTATCTTAGCTTCGCTAAAAGAGCCATTATTTAAAATATAATTAAACACCCGGTCTATCATATTCAGATACACCATCGGGAAATCGGCCTGGACCTTAGTAGGCCAGCCAGGGGAATTCAAATTCGGATCTTCTTGCTGCAAAAATCTATAAATATATTCATTCAATTGATGGTCGATCGGAGGACCTACTTCGAGGCGCGGGTCGTGCAGCGGGTCGACAAAGTTTTCTATAGTACCCACCATGTCAGCTTCGAGGCCGGTGCCTAGACGATCTCTGGTTAAATTATATATAAAATTAAACTGTGGATCACCCGGAGCCTTCAGCAAGGGGTATTCAATAGTAATATCATAATTCTCTTTATTTCGCAAGAAATCAAATTGAATGCGGCCTTCTTCATAGAGAGATGAAACATGGTCATGTTTAAAAACTGATCCTGCGATCCGTTTGTCTGAGGTTGAGCCAGAGAGGCCGGCGGCTTGGAGGGCTTGGATAGCAGGTTGGTCCCAAGGGGAGACGTCGGATAACACGTGGCGAGCAGTACGTACGTCTGCCCGGGCTGGTAGGGGCCGAGCATCAGGGTTGAAAATTATCTGCCCAATTGCTTGGTCAAACCGATTCTTATACTCTGTAGGGAATGCTAGTTCTACTGTCACGCTTCCCGGGGTGATCGGCGCGCCGTTGTTTGATAAATTATCATGAAGATTGGTTATTGAGTCTTTAAAATTTTCAATACTGTCGCTGCTTGCGGCAAGGCCTTCCTGAAGAGCGTCGACGATGATCCCGATCTGCTGGAAACCCGGAAGGCGACTCGTATCTACGTCTGGACAGCTATCTACAAAATTTTCCACGTGTTGCAGGCCTGATTCGAGATCTTCGAAGATGTCAATAATATCCTTTATGATATCCGGGTCTGGTTCTACCGGGTCTTCTCCTGCAGGATCGCCGGTTTGAGGGGGCCAAAGACCCATTGCCTCCAACATCTCCAGCATGTCGCTGCTCGCGGTGGAAAGAGTCGGAGACAACAGCGCTGTGCGTGACGCCTCAAGAGAGCTGGCGAAAAATACATCTATCGACTCCACCATAGTATAAAATAAACGCGGGATAATCCGTTCGATGACCGGATTTGGAACAAAATATTCACTGTTCGGACATAAAAAGTCTATATCTGGTATTTCGATCTGGGGGCCATTTTCTAACAAATCTATTAGATTTTCTATCGCTGGCCCGGGCGTGAAAATATTTTCATCTAAACATATTTCGCAATCGGCAACAGCCGGCACAACATAATTATTAATCAATTCATTGCACATTGTTGTGGTGTCGACATAACGCGAGATAGATTGAAAAAATGCTAGAATCTGATTTCTGGTCGTCATAGTTCTTCGAATATTTTGAACTTCATATGCCTGATTAAAAACAACAATTCTTTCAATAGTTTCGGTAGTGACGTCGCCCGTGGAATTTAGTAGTCTACATACTTCAATTACATTAAGTATTTGCGACACCTCTGCTAAATATTCATACCCCTGCGAAAGGGAATCAAACCCAGCTGCGCGATACTGAGTATTCAAAATATCATCTAAATTCGGGATATCTAATTGTGCGTGGGCTTGCTCGAGCTCGACTGAAATGTCTATATCGCCGGTGCTGGCATCAAACAATTCCCCGCATGCGGTTTGGATGATCTCAGATATTCCTTTGATAATCTCAAAGCCAGCATTGGCCAAAGCGTTAAAAATTATGTTTAAAATTTGCTTCCCGAGGGGCGGATCTCCTGAAATTGAAAAATATATTTTAAAAGCGCCCAGTGGAGGTTTGAGGCCATCGAGACTAAGCTCATCAGATGGCATTGAGGGGGGAGCATAAAGATCGGCCTCCATCAGGGCATTTCTAACTGCTGCAGAAACTCGCGTCATAGATGCCACGGCTCCGCTGGCGAAACACATTATAGCCTCTTTGATAAGCTGTGTTATTCCAAATTGCTGCAGGATTTGATTTATCATTTTTGCTTCTTTGGTTTTATTTGGGCCGGCCAAAGGTAGATTAAAATTAACGACTTTATCAAAAATGTTGGTAACTTGTATTGCTGCGTTTATCCTTTTCGCCTTTTCCATGGCGAACATGCGACGGCGAAAATCGGGATCGTTGGTGAGATTATTGATAGCGACGACCTCATTAAACTTAACAAAAGATTTAATTGTTGATTTCAATTCTTCAAAATCATCAAAGTCAAGAGGCCTATCAAACGAACGAGGTGCAAAAATATTATTATATGGAGGGCCGCCGCCGGTGTCGGGGCCGAAAGGAACCCCCCACTCTGTAAAATCTCCTGGGGAGTCTAAATTGGCTTGAGCGCCGTAATTCTCAAAAAAATCAATTATTGATGTTTGCTGATTTAGGCCAGATCTCTCTCCGGCCTCGTTCATTATTGAATCATAATTCATCAACATGTTTCTGAGCATCGGGTCTCGAAAGGTTGAATTATATTTTATATTTGTAAAATAACCTATTTTAGAAGTCATCGTATTTCCTTGATTTTCTTCTATCATGAAATATTCCATTTTAACAATATTATTTTGATCATCAAAATAAATTGTAATATAATCTTCATCAGTGGGGTCTGCCTGATTCCCACGAAGATCTATTGTGTTATAAACTACATCTAATATTACTCTCATGGCGGCTCGAAAACCTACCTGCATGGACCCAAAATCAAAAGTATAATTCAACGGAGGATTGGCGTGGCTATATAGCTCCCCCAAATTTTCAAAAATATCCGACATGGCATCGGTCGTGTTGGCGGTGGCCGTAATATCAAAATTTTTCGTTGTATGGGGAGCGCCGTAACCTTGTTTTGTATTAAAAAGTGTCAGGGCGTCATCGAATGAAGGCAGTTCGGCTTCAAGATAAAGTTCGTGCCTCTTGTCGTAAAAATTCACAAATGTAGAAAAAATAATTTTCAGAGCACTTGGAAAGAGTGCCCCCGTTACTCTTTTTGTGAAAGTTGCACTCAACGAATTATTTATCTCATCCCTCAGGGCGAGAAAAATACTTTCCAGATGAGATATTGCACTGGTATTCTCTCCTACTATGAACGGATAAAACTCAGGAAAGTAGTGTGTTAAGAGGGCCTCTGTTGCAAGAAGCTTCAAAGTAGTATCATCCGCGGCAGTGGAAAGCGAAGCCACATGATTATCGCCCTCGTAATAAACAACAACATTATAACGAATTGCTGTTGTGTTAGTTTCTGTTGTATGCTGAGACGCAAAAGGAATATTAGGCGAATTTGATGAGATTGCTGCCTCTAAATTGATTCCAGCAGTATTTGATGTAGGAGGGCTCATGTTTAATTTGTACTATTAAATTTGCTTAAAATATATTTTTTAGACGTGAGGCCGCCGCCGGCTTCAAGATATGTACTAACAATATTAGTCGACTCCATCATATGCTGTAGCAATGTTGGAATTGTTGTGTTAATAGTATTATTTATCTCGAAGTTCAGCGCGGTAGGTATGACTTGCATACTCGGACTAGTTGGAATTCCAAAGAAAGGGCTATGGTGGGTGTGAGTCATAAGGGCCTTATTAACTATACTATTATATTCTAGAAAATTCTCGAATAAACCTCTTAGGCTGGCAATTGCCTCCGCCATATCAACCAGACATTCAACCAAATTTTCTCCCTTAACCAGGGGCTGCTGGCCTCCATCGCCGTTCATAGCCATTAGATCGATTCCATAAATACCCTGATTCAAATTGGAAGTTTCGCCGGCTTGAGCATTCCTATTATCAGTTCTAGTGACCAATTTAATGTTTTCTCTACCGATTATCCTAACTACATCGGCTTTAATTCCTACTCCAGAACGAGGGTTTTTGTTGTCTGTGCTACCCACTTTACCCTTCTCGAGCCCAAAATAATTATCTAGGTCGCTCTTTTGACTTATGTAAATTCGAGCGGCATCCAACTTAAAATTAGGATTAACATATATGTCCTCACCGTCGTTCGCCTTTGAAGTCGCATATGCGCCGAGGCGACCAGCAACAATATCTATAGCGGCACAATGAGTCCCGAAGGCCGAGGAGAGCTTATTGCCCGGTCTATCAACACCCAAAACAATTGAAGCATTTCCATTTGCTATAACGTCTTCAGCTTCAGTTTTTATAAATTTTGGTGTATCAAAATTTTGCCTTCCTGTACCGGCCGGAGCAAAATAAGATGCTATCTCAAGATCGGTCATGAGCGCAAGACGTCTTTTTATGGGTAGCGAAAGCGTATTAAAATCGATTCCGGCGACTGCTTTTTTCTTTGATAGGTCTATATCATTTTCTGAACCTGACATTTATTATTCCTTTACTATATCCATTCAACTGAGGTCCCATCGACAGTGAGCCTTAGATCGATACCCTCGCCCTTGGTGTGCCTGCTGTTGGGATGCTTTTCCTGATGATACCGGTCATTGCCACCGGTGAACTGCAGTTCCTGTCCGGAACCTTTATTAAAATCAGTATCGGCCCTTAGGATGCCTAATAACACAATTAGTTTCTCCTTCATGGCCACGGTTATATCTCCACCATTCGACAGTTCAGAACCTTTTTCAGTAATATGGTTATACTCCGGCCGTTTCAGAACAAGGCGGAAGGCATCTGCATTGGGAGTGCTGGCGGGATCCTGCAATCGCGTGGTGGAGGCCTTGGTTTGAAAATGAAAGTGTGGTGCCGTTGTGTTTTTGTTGGGTTTCCGATATTCATCGTGTACCTCGAATTTCTGCCGGGTGAGTATGCCCAGAAGCTTGTCGAGGTAGCGGTCGTGTTCCTCAGATACTCTTCCTTGTATCGTCGCCGGCTCAGCAGTGCCAGAGTTCCAGCGATCGGCCAGAGTTACCTGAGAGTATTCCAGATCTATTGCAAATACCTTCGCGCCAATGGATGTAATTACGGGATCCTTCATTAGATTTATATCACCATACAGAACCGTACATACGTTGCCGACTGGGAGAGGGCAGGCAGGCGAGGAGAGATAGCGCCTCACCCGGGCATCCTCGAGAGTATAAACTCTCTGTTTTAGAGTAAGCCCTTTCTTTTGACCAGTGGGGGAGAAATTTATGGGGCGGCATTCAAGCTCTGGAACTAAGACTTTATTTATATATCTTGGTTCCCCCAATTCCGGGTAGTCGTACTCGCGGGTATACAGCTGGCCCGATTCGTACGATGGCAAGAGAGTGGGAAAGGATCCCACTATTATTCCATTATACTCGGTTTTCCCCAATAAGCAATTAGGAGTAAATGCCTCCTCCATGACAGCTGAGAGCATAGAGGTCGTGTCCGTGCCGCGGCGTTCACCTCGAAGTCCGGGATTCTCAGCCATGGCATTCAGGGCTCCATATACTTTGCTGATGTCTTCAATTTTAATTACAGACACTTTTTAGTCTCCTTCTCTCTGACTATCGTTTAACAGGTCAAATAATTGCTCCTTATCATCTTCTGTAAGGCCTAGGTGTTGAGTTTTTTGTTTTTGCAAAAGCGACGCCAATTTAACAAGCTGCTCATTGGAGCGTTGAAGGTTTTCAACATATTTGGCTGCGATGGGGCCCATCTCCTTTCGCGCTGCATCTGACAATTTCATATCATTAATAGCGTCCATTAAGAGAGACTTCGCCAATGCGCGATCTTCGCGAATATTTGTTGTTGTTTCTTCGATATAGTCGTCTAAACTTAAATTTCGCCGTTTTCCCATTTGCCTTTAAACACCTTATATCTTTTTCTTAATTTATTCAGATTATTAACGACCTGTTTTGTATTAAGTCCTGTTATCTCTCGCAAGTATAAGTAAATAGCTTTTTTATTAAAAATTTCTATGGTATCGGCCGAATCCAACAATATGCGTACGGCCATAAGAACTTTTTTCTCATTTTCTTTAAGCATAAAAGAATCCCAAGTATCGATTTCGCCATTCAAAGACGTCCAAAATTCTATTTCAGTTCTCTTTTTCTCATAGGTAGGCGTATGCGAAATCAGGTCTTCTTCGAGCTCATTCAACATGTCTTCCATGAAGACTTCAGTTCGATTTCTCTTTTGAGTTCTCTTAACCTTGTGAATAAACCAGTTCTTAGTTACAACGGAAAAGTATGAAAACGCTTTTGACCCCTTATTAGGATCGTACTTATTAAGTATAGTAGTTAGCCACACCTTACAATCATCTTTCAAATAATCTATATTTGGAAGACTAGTAAAACGATAAGTATAGATAATTTTATCCACCATCTGATCAAGCGCCGGCTGAATGTATTCCACATACAGCTTTGTTCTTAATTCAAGGTCATTGGTGTTGGCATATTTTACTATTGCATCTTCATGTACTTTTGTAAAATAATGATTTTTAGTGCGAGATCGTCGCTTCTTCTTCTTCTTCT
>CEPX01145546.1_pt1 | contig 15584 bp, 17 predicted proteins | sample 361361 | NCBI WGS metagenome assembly CEPX01 (sample SAMEA2619974, study PRJEB7988) | marine metagenome | biome: marine biome (ENVO:00000447); feature: mesopelagic zone (ENVO:00000213) & marine oxygen minimum zone (ENVO:01000065); material: "saline water (ENVO:00002010), including plankton... | reverse complement strand
AGCTTATGAAGGTATAAAGGTTTTTGAGAATAAAAACAAAACTTTTATAAGAATATATTTCTTAAGAAATAGAGAGTAGCAATAATGAAAGAGAAAAATAAAAGATTTTTAATTTCTGGATCTTCTGGAGCTATTGGTGGAGCTTTTGGAGTAGTCTCTGGATCAAATAGTTTGGTTATTACTGGAATAGTTTCTGCTGTTGTTGCTTTGTTGATTGTATTTAGTCTAAATGAAACGATTAAATAGATCTAAGGCTATTTTATTACTTTCTTGATGATTTCACTTGCTTCTTTTCCAGATATTTGCCCCTTAAACTTACCCATGATTAATCCCATATAAGCCCCATTATTTAGACCTGGTTTTTTCTTAATCATCTTTTGAATTTCTTCTTCTAAATTTATATCTGGTTTTTCTAAAGCTTCTTCTATAGTCTTTCCACTAAATATCTTTTTGAGGACAGTCTTCACATCGTTTTCCGAGATTTTTGTTCCAACATTCTCTAAAACTATTTCTAGGACATCTGTATTTAGAATTTTTGAAACTTCTTCTATGCTTTTCTTTTCTTTTCTTGCTATTTCTTTTTGAAATAATATTAATGATTTTACAATTAGTGCGGGGTTATCTATTATGTGGTTTAGTGTTTTGAAGTCCTCTAATTTTTTTTCTTTTATTACTAATCTAATTAGTTCTTCATTTAGTCCAAGACTTGAAAGATATTTTTTGTTTTCAGAAGAGAATTTTGGGAGGCTCTTTTTTGATTCGTTTATTTTATCTCTTGAGATCTTTAGAAGCGGAACATCTGTTTCGGGATACATTCTTGCAGCCCCGGGCATTGGTCTTAAAAATTCTGAAGTCGAATCTGGGAGGGCCCTTCTAACTTCACTTTTGCAAATCTTCTTTTTAATACATTCTTCTTGTCTTGAAATCTCTGCTTTAATTGTTTTAATCATCATTTTTGGATCTTGAAAACCTTTTATTTCAACTCTCTTTCCAGATTTTATTGAGATATTTAGATCTTGTCTGATTGTTCCAATTCCTCTTTTAACATTACATATTCTAAGAATTTCTCCAATTTTCAAAGCTGCTTCTTTTACTTGTTCTGGGGTTTTAAGATCAGGATAAGTTGTAACTTCAATTAATGGAATTCCTAATCTGTCTAATTTATAAGTTATTTGTTTTTCATCAGGCTTTTTTAAGGTTTTTCTTGCAGAATCTTCTTCTAAAGCAATTGTTTCTATTCTTATCCTTCCTTCACTTGTTTCAATATACCCATCATGAGCTATTAAAACTGTTCTTTGAAATCCTGAAGTATTTGACCCATCAATTACGGTTTTTCTCATAATCTGTGTTACAGGAAATATTTTACAATTTAGTAAATGTGCTATCTGGAGGACAATTTTTAAGGCCCCCTGATTTATTTCATGAGGCGGTTCTTCATCTAATTCTACTAAACAATTTGTATCAAATACTTGGTAATTAAATTCTAGATTTTTTGATTTTTCATGAGCGGCAGCTATATCTATTTTTCCAGTTTCTCCAATAACTGGATTGAGTTTTCTTTTAATTGTATATTCTGGTTCATCACTTCTAAGAATAGATGGACAATTACAAAATAATTTGTTTGTATTTAGTTGTTGATGGATTTCAAGACCAGCCTTTAACTCAATTTTCTTATAATCATAATTTTTTATCATTTATTTTTAAAGTCAATAGCTTTAAATAATCTACTCCTTTATTTTAATTAATTAAACGAGGGTTTATTATGGTAAAAAAGATTAGCGATGTTCCAGAAGGGATTAAGATTATATCATTTATTTATTTCGTAGTCTCTGTTGGATTAGCTATGATTATTCCCTTAGTATTTGCTTTTGCAGATAGATTAAGGATTGATGGCGGGGCTTCTTTGATTGGAACTCCAATTGTTGGACTTGATTATAATTCAGTTGTTCTTTTAGGTATCTTTATGGTTTCTTTAGTTATTCTTGGATACTTGATTGGAAGGGATCTTTTAAAGGGAAAGAACTGGACAAGAATTGTTCTTGGTATATTTTTAGCCATTGGAATAATTATGTCTTTTAACGGATTTAGAGATGGTTTGATTATAGGCGGAATCTTTAAAATATTACTTAATGGATTTATCCTTTGGTATCTATTTATAAAAGAAAGCACAAAGAAATTTTTTAAATAAGATCTTTATTTTCCAATTTTATCATTAAATTCTCCAGAAATATTTTCTAACATTTTTTCTTTCACATTCCAATTCTTATGGGCTAAAACCCAACCAAGTTTTACTAATGCTGTTTCTGATAGCATGTCTCTGAGAGCTATTATTCCTGTTTCTTTTAATAATCTCCCAGAAGAATATACATTTTGATTTAGACCTCCAAAGATTGTCTGACTTGTTGCACAAATTACCATTCCTGAGGAGACCGTATTTTTAATTTTTGGAAGCCAATTAAATTTAGAATTTCTTCCTGGAACCTGTCCTAGTCCTGTTGTTTCTAATATAACTCCCTTATATCCTTTTTTTTGTAAGTATTCTAAGATTGAAGGATCTTGTCCTGGATGAATTTTAATTATAGTGACTTTATTTGAGTATTTTGTATCTAGTTTTACTTTTTTTGAAGAATTTCTTGCATTGAATTCTTTCAGAATTTTGAAATTTTTTGTTGTTATTCTTGCAATTGGACTATCATTCACTATTTTAAATGCGTCTCTTCTTGATGAATGTAATTTTCTAACTTTTGTTGCAGGCATAGCGATACATGATTCATCATTCAGATTTTCATGCCCAATTAATGAAATTTCTGCAATATCAGAAATTGCGTATTTTACAGCACAGACTAAATTTAATGAAGCGTCTGTTGAACCCCTATCAATAGAACGTTGAGAGTAAGTTATTGCTACCGGCTTATTTAAATTTTTCAAGAAAAAAGATAATGCGGCTGAAGTATAATGTAAAGTATCTGTTCCATGAGTTATTACTAGCCCTTTTATTGAACTATCATTTAATAATTCCTGTGCTGTTTTTGCAATTTTCTCCCAATCTTGAGGGCTCATGTCTTCTGAGAATTTCATAAATGGCTTTTTTATTTTTATAATATTACAGATTTCTTTTATTTCTGGGGCAATACTCAAAATTTCTTTTTCATCTGTTGGAATTGTCCCTCCTGTTTTTGGATCAAGCCTTGAAGAAATTGTCCCCCCAGTTATGATCATTGCAATATTAGGCAACTTTTTATTTTTTTCAGATTTCTCCTTTTTTTCTCCAGATTTCTCCTTTTTTTGTGATTCCAGTATTTTTGCATTAAGAATTTCACTTTCTCTAATCCCTATATTATAACCTGAAGATAATTTTAAGAGGATTATTTCCGGGTCATGTGAATCTAAAATATGCCCCTCCCAAATTTTTGTTTTTGTTTTAAATTTTACTTTATTTCCAGGACTAAATTTTTTTATTTTCATATTTAGATAAACTTGAGAAGATATAAAAAGGTTTGGAGTTTGATTTTAATATGGAAAAAATAAAGGTGATAAAGCCTCTTCAAAATAAGAAAGCATTTCCAATAAAGATTGGATTAGAGATCCATGGTTACCTAAATACTTCTGAGAAACTTTTTTGCAAATGTAATACAATTTCTAATGATGGAATAAACACCAATATTTGTCCTATCTGTACAGGAACTCCGGGGAGTAAACCAATGGCCCCAAATGAGACCGCTATAAAAAGATTAGTGGAGATTGCTCTTATTTTAAAGTCTAAGATTAGTAAGGATAATTTAATTTGGCAAAGGAAGCATTACGATTGGGCCGATAATCCTAAAGGATACCAGACAACTATCAGTGGGACTCATGCAATTCCTTGTGCTGTTGGAGGAAAGTTTAATGGGATAAATATCACTGAAGCTCATTTAGAAGAAGATCCAGCCCAATGGAACCCAGATACTGGAAAGATTAATTATAATCGTAGTGGCCTTTCTTTAATTGAAATTGTAACTGAGCCAGAATTTTCAAATTCTTCTGAGGTAATTTTTTGGCTCAAATCTTTGGTTTTATCTTTATCTTATGTTAAGGCTATTAGAAAGAATGCGGGAATTAAGGTCGATGTCAATGTTTCTACTTATGGAGAAAGGGTTGAAATGAAAAATTTGAATTCCTTAGAAAAGATTCGGAAAGCAATAGATTATGAGATTATAAGGCAGATTGAAAATTATAAAAATGGAATTTTTCAAAAACGTGAAACGCTTGCATTTGATGATAAAATTGGAAAGACTATTAAGATGAGGGAGAAGGAAGAAGCTTCTGACTATAGATTTATTCCTGATCCAGATTTACCCATATTAAAAATTGACAAAAAATTAATTAACCATCTCAAAAAGAATCTTCCCGAGATGCCAGGAGAAAAATTGAATAAGCTTTTGATGAGATATAAAATTGATAAAAAAAATGCAGAAATCTTAACTAAAAATTTAGAACTTGTAGAATTTTTTGAAGAATTGTCTAGTAAGGAAATTGATATAAAAAAGAATCTTTCTTGGATAACTATTGAACTTTTAAGAGTTTTAAATTATAATAAAAAAACCTTAGAAGATCGAGATGTAGACATAAAACCTGAACATTTGGCAGAATTAATCAAATTTGTTGAAAAAGGAGAAATTACTGTTTTGAAGGGTAAGCAGATTATGAATGATTTTGTCCCAAAATCATTTTCTTTGAAAGATCATGACATAGAAATTAAAAATATTGCTGATAATGCTATTGAAAATTTAGTAAAGCAGGTAATTAAAGAAAACATTCATGCTGTTGAAAATTATAGGAATGGTAATGATGCCAGTTTGAATTTTTTAATAGGACAAGTTATGAAATTATCAGAAAGAAGAGCTAATTTTAAAACCGCAACTATTATATTGAAACGTTTAATAGATAGAAATGAAGAGTGATGAGGAAAAATAAATGATAAATAAATTATTAATGTCTTTTTTTATCAAACCTTTTCCATGCTTTTAAGGTAGCTTTTGAACGGCTTTCCAGTCTTCCTAAAACTCTTCTACGAAGATCTGTTGCAGAAATTAAACGCTTTTTTTTGAGAGAATCACTTACTCCTTTTGCAATTTCCTTACAAAGTTTTTTCCTCTTTATAGTCGTCACTTTGACTTCTTTTGCAGCTTTGTCAATAGCCCTTTGAAGTTTGGTGATACTAAAACGTTGCATTTTACCATTACGCTTAATTATATTAATCATAAAATTCACCTATAGTTTTCAACACATAGACTATTTAAATATTTTTTGCATATTTGATTAGGTAAATTTTAAAATGAGACTTTTAAAGAATTAATTTAAGAATTCTGTTATAGTTCCTATAATAAATATTACCGAAATAATGATTATAGTCTTCCAGCTCATTGGCATCTTTATTTCTGGATCTTTATTATTCCGTTTATAATTTTTAGATTTTTTATTTGTTAGAAGGATCAATATTCCAGTACTTCCTCCAGAGATTACGCCCCCAATTCCAAGAATAGAAGCAAAACTTATGAAATTTAATTGTGAGATTAAAGTATAAAGTATTAGTGGAATAAGTGAAGTTAAGAAGAAAGCCATTTTGGGAGATAATTTAAAATCATATCTATACATATCTCTTAAGGAATATGAAAGAACAAAAAATGAGGTTAGCATTGTAAATATTCCTAAAATAGTTATGAAGGGTCCAAAAGAGAGAGTTGCAACTTGTGTTACCGATTTCCCAAGAATCCCTACAAAAATTAGACTAAAAATTGAGTAAACTATTATTGGAATTGAAGTTCCTAAAATTACCGCCTTTTTAAATAATTTTTCTTTACCCCTTATTTCCTCCCTTAGTTCTGGAATTGATGTGAAACCAAGTAATGAAAATAAGATAACTCCAATAGGAAAGGTGAAGTACTCCTTATTGATTGTTAGAAGATTTATTGTTTCTATTTGCGGAAATAATTTAATAAATAATCCAGTGATAATTAAGATTATTGCTATAACCCCATAGACTTCAATTTTTTTTAGTCCCTTTAAACCTTCCCTTAATAAGAGGGTCATGATCATCCAAAAAGCTACTCCTAAGATAAAAGGATTAATATTTCCAGGAAGAATTTTTGAAAAGCTTTCCCCTTCTCCAATTAAATATGCTAAGAGAGCCGAGTAAATTCCAAAGACCATACCACAAAACATTAATCTTTCCCCCCAAATTCCTAAATATTTTTTTGCATATCCTGGAAGGTGGTGAGTTCCCCTTGTTCTAAGAGATACTTCTGCTAGAGAAAGATTTACAAAGAGTATCATTATTCCTAAAGAGATTAGCCAAAAGAGTCCAACAAAAAATCCCGATTTTGCGAATACATATGGAAGACCAAGGATTCCCGCCCCCATTAAGGTTCCTGAAAGCGTAAATGTTGTTGCTAGGAACTTTTTATTTATTCCAAGAAAATTATTTCTTTTATTAATTTTATTTCTCTGAAATAGATTCTCCATTTTATCACCTAAATTAAAATGAATGACTTTGTTTTTATAAGTTTTGGAATTTAAATTAATATTTTTATAAGGTATTCTTAGAATAAACATAATTAGTTAATTTTATAAGCTGTTTATTGATTAAAATATTGGACTTGTAGTTTAATGGATAGAACAACAGGTTTCGGCCCTGTAGATGGGGGTTCGATTCCCTCCGAGTCCGTTTGATTAGTTTTAAATATACTTGTGATTAACATTATTTATGGCAAAAAAGAAAACAACTTTTAATGTTTCAAAGAGTAATAATTTTAGTGAATGGTACTCAGAGATATTAAATAAGGCTGAAATTGTAGATTTGAGATATGGTGTCAAAGGATTTATTGTAATTAGACCTTGGGGTGTTAGAATAATTGAGGAGATGTATAATTTTTATGAATCTGCTTTAAAATTTACCGGCCATGATCAAGTATCATTCCCAACAGTAATCCCCGAAGCAAATTTTAAGAAAGAATCTGAGCATATTAAGGGATTTGTTCCTGAAGTTTTTTGGTTAGCTCTTAAAAGAGGCGAAGAGAAGTTGGCATTGAGACCTACTAGTGAAACTGCTTTTTATGAAATGTATAGTATGTGGATTAGGAGTTATAGAGATTTACCTTTAAAGATTTATCAGAGGGCGAATATTTTTAGGTATGAAACAAAAGCTACCAGGCCTTTAATTAGAGATAGAGAATTTCATTGGATTGAAGCCCATGATGTTTTTGCAACTAGAAGTGAGGCTGAAAAACAAGTTAAAGAAGATATTAAAATGACTGAGGAAGTTATGCATAAAATTTTTGGTGTCCCCTTTTTACCAATGAAGAGACCTGAATGGGACCGTTTTCCTGGAGCAGAATACACCATAGGTAGCGATTCTCTTTTACCGGATGGAAGAGTAATCCAACAACCCTCAACTCATTTACTAGGTCAACATTTTTCTAAACCATTTAATATAAAATTTATCGATGAGAATGAAAAGGAAAAATTTGTTTGGCAAACAACTTATGGTCCGTGTATCTCTAGAATTTTAGCTTCTGTTATTTCAATTCATGGAGATGATAATGGTCTTATTTTACCTTATTCTCTTTCACCAATCCAGGCGATTATAATCCCCTTTCATAGCGAAAATTCAAAGAAGAAAATAGACCTTTCAGTTAAAAAAATTTATAAAAAATTAATTGATAGATCTATAAAATCTGAGATTGATAATTCTGATAAGAGGCCGGGAGATAAATTTTTCTTTTGGGAAATGAAAGGTGTTCCATTTAGAATTGAAATTGGAGAAAAAGAATTGACTAAAGGGTGTGCCAGTGTTTTTATTAGAGATATAAGAAAAAAAGTTAGTATTGATTTAAAAAATTTAAGTAAAGAGATAAAAAAACTTGGTATAGAATATGATAAGAGGCTTTTTTCTCTTGCAGATAAATTTTTTGTGGATAGAATTATTAATTGTAAGGATAAGGCGGGAGTCAAGAGGGCTCTTGAAGTTGGAAAGATTGCAAGATTTGATTTTTGTTCTGTTGGGAATGATGGGGAGAAATGTGGAGAATTTGTTGAGAAGGAGTTGCAAGCGAGGGTTATGGGAATTCTTGCAAATAAGAATGAGAAGGCGAGCGGAAAATGTTTGTTTTGTAGGAAGAAGGCTAACGTAGTTGTATATGCTGGAAAAAGTTATTAAGTTAATCTAAATCTTTATAAATTATAGATTATTTTTTTTTATATGTCAGTACCTATCATAAAAAAATCTAAAGAAATTTCCAAATTGAAAGAAGGAGATGAGATTTTTATTCATGGAAAAGAAATGATAGTAGATAAGCATTACCTCCTTATGAATCATAAAGATACAAGGGAAATGATCGTTGAAGTTTTTAATCCAGAAAATGAAAAAGAATATCAAGTAAGATATTTTGATGATCAGGTAGATAGTAGTATTGAGGTTTATGAATTAGTTGAAGACTTTCAATATATTAAGAAAGAACCAAAGAGTATTGGATGGTAAGTTTATTTTTAGGATTTTTAGAGATGTAAAGTTTAAATACTCTATTAGGTATATTTTTATGTCCTAATTGGACAAATAAAAAGGAGGATAAAAATGGCTAAAGTAAGAAAAGCTAAAAAGGCTGGAAGAAAAAAGAAACCTGTGAAGAAAACTGTTAAGAAGAAGGTTGCTAAGAAGAAGCCTAAGAAAAGAGTTGTTAGAAAACTTGTGAAAAGGATCACTAAGAAAAAAGCAAAGAAAGTTGTTAGGAAGAAAACTAAGAAGAAAGCAACTAAGAAGAAAAAAAGAAGGTAGTGAAGTATAAAGGCATATTAAATCTAGAAATAGAGAAATATACTCTTATTTGAGGATACATGTGAGATTTTAGATCTTAACTCAGATATGATAATAAAGTTGTTAGTTAAATGGAAGGATAAGTATAATTCTAAAGAAAGAAGAAGAGCTAAAATAATCTCTCTAAATGGCAGAAAAAAGAGCTTCTTTTTAGATAAAAAGTAATCAGAATTCAATAAATTAAACAACCTATAAATAATCAACTAGGTTTATAAAACTCTATTTTTTTAAAAATATATGGAGTCAATAATAAAAGAAGCAGAAAATATTCTATGCAATGGAGGTATTGGAGTTTTAAAAACAGACACCATATATGGTGTTTTGGGAAAGGCAATGTCTAGAAAAACAGTAGAAAGGGTATATAAGTTAAGGAAGAGAGATACAAAAAAACCATTTATAATCTTAATAAGTAATATAAAAGATCTTTATTCATTCGGTATAAAGGTTGATAAAAAGACAAGAAAAATCCTAAACAATTTATGGCCAGGAAAAGTTAGTATAATCTTAAATTGCCCTTTCAAAAAATTTAAATATTTACACAGGGGAAAAGATATGCTTGCATTTAGAATACCTAAAGATAAAAATCTTATTAATTTATTAAAAAAGACAGGGCCATTAATAGCCCCAAGTGCTAATGTATCTGGTATGAAACCTGCGAATACAATTAAAGAAGCATATGAATATTTTAAAGATAATATAGATTTTTATGTGGATAGTAAAAAGGTAATTTCAGAGCCGTCTACACTGATATATATAAAAGATGGGAATCTTTCTATAAAAAGGCAAGGAGCATCTAAAATTCCAAAGGAATTTTTATAACCCCCCTTACTTTATCTTTTTAATTCTTTATTGATCTATAGCTCCTAAAATTAATGGAAGAGCAATTGTTGCATCACAATTTATATCTACAAATTTAGCATCGCTTTTCAGCTTTCCCCATGATTTCCCTTCTACTAATGGGGCTCCAGATGAACCACCTCCAGATGGAGAATCTGTAGTGATCTGTATTCCATAGTCTGCTCCGTCTGAAAATTGTAAGCTTTGTTGGATGAAATTTTTTGGAGTTCCTCCTCCAATATAAATTACTCCCCTTTTTTTTGAAGTCCATGCTTCATCTATTATTTCTTTCATATCCCCAAATGCATCAATTGAAATTTCTTTTCCTTTTTCAATTTTTCCCCAAATCATGAGACCTATTCCAGAATCAGCAAGTGCAGGACAGTAAATCGAGATTTTATTTTTATAACATGTTTTTAAAATACTGTTTGAATTTTCTGGTAAAAGTTCTCCTATCTTTTCAATGAAATTTTTTATATTTTTTATATTTTTAAATTCGTTCCAATTTTCTTCGAAGAAATTCTCTAATTTTAAATATACTTTATTTTTCATTAATACATTATACATTCTGTAAAATCCTTTTTTGTTAAATTCTTCATCATCCCAAATATCACAGTGATAGTGTTGACCTCCAAGAGCTTCGACTAAATCATGTGTTAGATTTGCTCCTGTTGTTACTATTATATCCACGTTTTTTTTATTAACTAAGTCAATTATGATCTCTTTCATCCCTGCAGGGACCATTGCACCAGCAATTCCCATAAAGACCTTACAATCTTTTTCTAAAAACATGTTTTTTGCTATTTCTGATGCTATACCTATTTTTCTTGCCCCAAATCCAGCATTTTTCATTTTAGAAACAAGTTCCGAAACCTTCATATCTTTTGTTAATTTTATTGGTTTAATCTCTTCCATTTTTTTCTGCTAGCTCTGTTATTTCTTTTTTAAAGTTTTTAAATTCCTCTATTGGAATTCTTGTACCAGTTGCTTCTGGATGTCCTCCACCAATTGAGTCAGGAATAATCTTTAGTAATTCTTTAGTTATCTTTAAAGCATTTTTTCCTCTAATTGAGACATTAATATTTTCTAGTTTTTTGAATGCAACAACTATTAATTTATTTTTATTATCATAATAAAGCCTGTTTGCAATTTCTGATGATAGACTTATTTTTCCAGAATATGAGAAAAAAAGTAAGGGAGATTTTTTATCTAAATTATTTTTTGCTTTTTCTATTTGCTTTTTATAAAATTCATTTAATTCAGAATATCTTTTATGTAGTTCTCTAGTATATTGATTTGCTTCTAAAATGTCATAAGCATTTTTTGCGGAAAATAGATATTTTATTAATTTTACAACATTTGTAGTGGTATCCTTTAATCCAAAATTTAATATTCTAACCATTTTTCCAATTTCTGTAGAATGTAAGGCTTCAAATGGAGATATTTTTGAATTAAATAGTTCTGGAAATTCTTTTTCAAATTCTTCTGAAAATTCGGGTTTATAAACATCCCCAATACATCCGATCATTGCTAACCATCTTGTTTCTTTTTTATCAAAAACTTTTTGGGCCATATATGTTGTTGGTTCTGCTGATGGAAGAGAGTTATAATAAAAAATTTTTTTTATTGCTTTTTTATTTGTTAAACTTCTATGATGATCTATCCAAATTAAGGGAATGTTTCTTTCAATTGTTCCATCAATAAATTCAGTGCTCACTTCTGCTTTATCAAGTATAAAGATTGAATCAGGATTTAACTCATCAATTCTTTTTAAGTATTGTATGCTTAAATCTGGAAAAGATTTTATGGCAATGCCCTTACCTCTGTCAATTGATTTTCGGAGTATTAGAAAAGCACAAAATCCATCAGAGTCATTATCAAATAAAAATAACGGGTTTTGAGAATTCTCTAGATGCTCTCTTATTTCTTTTAATTTTTCTAAACTCAACATTTATTTATAGGAAATTTGGGGTATATTAATTTATGCGAAATGTTTTAAATTAAGGTTTATTATCTTTTTTATGGGTTATGTTTTAGGAATTGAAACCACTGCACATACTTTTGGAGCTTCTATCGTTTCAATGGAGGGGAATATTTTATCTAATGAAACTGATAGTTATACCACCGAAAAAGGAGGGATGGTTCCAATGGAAGTTAGAAAACATCATAAAAAAGTTTCAGATAAACTTTTAATTAAGGCTTTAGAGAAGGCAAAAATTAATGAAGAAGATATTGAGGTCATTGCTTTGTCCAATGCTCCAGGGCTTGCTCCTTGTCTTTTAGAGGGTATGGATTTTGCTAAGAAATTAGCATTAAGACTTAATATTGGAATTATTGAGATTAATCATTGTATAGCTCATTTAGAAATTGGAGAAATTACTGGGGCAAAAGATCCAGTTTTACTTTATGCAAGTGGTGCAAATACTCAAGTTATTTCTTATGAAGCCGGAAAATATCGTGTTTTTGGTGAGACATTAGATTTAGGTGTTGGAAATTTTATTGATGGTTTTGCTAGATATATTGGACTTGGATTTCCGGGAGGCCCAAAAATCCAAAAATTAGCTGAGAAATCCAATAATTTGATCGAATTGCCTTATTCAATTAAAGGAATGGACGTTGCATTTTCTGGGTTGCAAACAAAGCTTAAGGTTTTATATGATAAAGGAAAGAGTGTCGAAGATTTAGCTTATTCAATGCAAGAAGTTGTCTTTGCAATGTTGGTTGAAGCTGCAGAGAGGGCGCTTGCACATACTGAGAAAAAAGAGCTTTTGCTTGGTGGCGGAGTTGCATGTAACTCAAGGTTACAGGAAATGTGTAAGAAGATGTGTGAAGATAGAGGCGCCAAATTCTTTTGTCCGGCCCCACAATTTTTAGTAGATAATGCTGGAATGATTGCATATTTGGGAGTTAAGATGTATAATAATGGTTTAGTTAAGAAGGATTTAGGTGAAGTTGATATTCGTCCAAGAGAAAGAACAGACGATGTTGTTGTCAGTTGGAAATGAATTTCCCATCGATAACTTTATAAATCAATTTTTCAAAGTTATTATACCAATGAAGGAATTTCCTGAGGGCGAATTCTTGATTTGATTAACTAAACAAAATACTAAAAATGGCATCTATATATGAGATTGTAGAGACTGCAGCTAGAACTGGGAAAATTGATAAAGGCATTAATGAAGTAACTAAATCAATTGAGAGAGGAGTTGCAAAGTTAGTTGTTGTTGCTACGGACGTTGATCCAAAAGAATTAACACAGCATTTACCGATTCTTTCAAAAGAAAAAAATATTAAATTTATTGAAGCTGATTCAAAAGAAAAATTAGGTATCTCTGTTGGAATTAATAGACCTGCTTCAGCGGTCGCAATTATTGAAGAAGGGGAAGCTGATCTTAGCTCCTTATAATAACCTTATCTTAATCTATTGTAATAGAAAGTAAAAATGGCTAAAACACAAAAGGAATTAGAGAAGAAAAAGGAAAAAAAGCAAGGATCTTCTAAGGGCGCAGATAAACTTATTGAAGAAGGAGTAGTTCCAGCAATTGTTGAACTAACACTTGGAAGAGCTGGAACAAGGGGAGAGATTACACAAGTTAAATGTAAAATTTTGCAGGGAAAAAATAGGGGAAAATCTATGAGAAGAAATGTTAGGGGCCCTGTTAAAAAAAGAGATATATTAATGCTTAGAGAGACTGAGATTGAAGCGAGAAGAATTGGTAAGAAAATAACTAAAGGGGCTAAGACTTAAAATGCCAGTTTGTTCATTTTGTAAAAATAATTATGAATTTCCAAATGGAACTACTGTTGTCCAGAAAGATGGCTCTTTGAGATATTATTGTAAGTCTAAGTGTAGAAAAAATTCTGAGATGGGAAGAGTTAATAAGAAAGTTAAGTGGGTTGTTAAACCAAAATCTAATAGTTTAGAGAAGTCTAAAAAATAAATCAAATTTTTCTTTAAAATTTATTTTGTCGACGATAAATCCTATTTTTGGCTAGGAAATGTTTATAAAGTCTTTTAGTTTTTTTATGATATAAACTAAGAATTTTGAAGTTTAAAATGGTTAAGAAAAGTTATTCGGCAAAAGATATTTCAGTTTTAGAAGGGCTTGAAGCAGTTAGAAAAAGGCCTGGAATGTATATAGGTTCTACTGATAAGTATGGACTTCATCATTTAATTTATGAAGTTGTAGATAATTCTGTTGATGAACATATGGCCGGATTTTGCAATCTCATAAATATTAAAATTCAAAAAGATGGATCTGTAGTCATTGAAGATAATGGACGTGGAATGCCTGTAGACATACACCCAGCCTATAAAAAATCCGCAATGGAAATTATTGTAACTAAGCTTCATGCAGGCGGAAAATTTGATACCAAATCTTATGAAATTAGTGGGGGACTTCATGGGGTAGGGATTTCGGTTGTTTCTGCACTTTCTAAAGAAATGAAAGTAGAGGTTAAAAGAAATGGAAAAATTTATTCTCAAGAATATAAAATTGGAAAACCAAAAACTGAAGTTAAGGTTGTTGGAAAGGTAGATTTAGGAAAACATGGAACTAAAGTTACATTTTTACCAGATGGTTCCATCTTTCCTAAAACTGAATTTGATTTTAAGACATTATCTACAAGATTTAGAGAAATTTGTTTTTTAAATGCTGGTTTAAAAATTATATTTACAGATTCTAGGGGAACTTCTGAAAAATCTGAGACCTTTTTTTATGGAGGAGGTTTAATAGAATTTGTAAGATGGCTAAATAAGAATAGAAAACCAATACATAATAAGCCAATTTATTTTAGCGGGAAAGATGGAAATACTATTGTTGATGTAGCTATCCAATATAGCGATTCTTATAATGAAAATATTCAAGGATTTGTAAATACTATTAACACAATTGAAGGAGGAACTCATGTTGCTGGTTTGAGATCAGCTTTAACTAGAGTGATTAACGATTATTGTCTTAAAAAAGGCGCATTAAAGAAAGGACAAAAATTAACTGGAGATGATGTTAGAGAAGGTATTACAGCAGTTATTTCTTTAAGGATGAGAGATCCACAATTTGAAGGTCAAACAAAAACAAAACTTGGTAATGGGGAAATCAAAGGAATTGTAGATTCAATTACAACAAAGGTTTTAGCAGATTTTTTAGAAGAAAATCCAAGTATTGCGAAATCTATTGTTATTAAAGTTACTAGTGCATTAAAATCAAGAGAGGCGGCTAAGAAAGCAAAAGATTTAGTTAGAAGAAAGAATGCTCTTTTTGGAGGGAGTGGTCTTCCTGGAAAATTATCTGATTGTTCAAGTAAAAAAAGAGAATTAACAGAACTTTATATTGTCGAAGGAGATTCTGCAGGAGGTACTGCAAAAGGTGGAAGAGATAGAGAAACTCAAGCAATTTTGCCACTTCGAGGAAAAGTTTTGAACGTTGAAAAATCAAATCAAGCAAAAGCACTTGGCAGTGAACAAATTTCTAATTTAATTACTGCAATTGGAACTGGTGTTGGAGAAGGTTTTGATATCTCTAAATTAAGATATCATAAGATTATCATTATGACTGATGCAGATGTTGATGGTCAACATATTAAATCCCTTCTTTTGACATTATTCTTTAGATATACCCCTCATTTAATTGAGGCAGGACATATATTTGTTGCTGTTGCTCCATTTTTTAAAATCAAGAAAGGATCTAAAGATTATTATACCTATTCTACTGAAGAGCTAAAAACAAAATTGTCTAAGCTTATAGGGAAAGCTGAGGTTAGTCGATTTAAAGGTCTTGGAGAAATGAACGATGAACAACTTTGGGAAACTACAATGAACCCTCAAACTAGAAGACTTAAGCAAATCTCAATTGAAGATGCTGTTGAAGCGGATGAAACTTTTTCACTTTTAATGGGAGAT
>CEPX01108597.1_pt1 | contig 15598 bp, 24 predicted proteins | sample 361361 | NCBI WGS metagenome assembly CEPX01 (sample SAMEA2619974, study PRJEB7988) | marine metagenome | biome: marine biome (ENVO:00000447); feature: mesopelagic zone (ENVO:00000213) & marine oxygen minimum zone (ENVO:01000065); material: "saline water (ENVO:00002010), including plankton... | reverse complement strand
AGTAGAAAAACTTATTTTCCAAAACTTTGTTTTGATATTTAGTTGGGTTCATTTGACTCTTTCTTTTTCTTGCGATTATTTCCTCTTTTATTAATAATCAGAGGTTTTGTTAGATTTAAAGTTTTTGGTGGGGGGTTGTTTTATTTTTCTAATATCAAATTAATAAACAATCACATTATTACTTAGGTTTTATTATCCCAGAAGCATAACCTCTACGACCATCATCTTGCATAGGGATAGGGGCCCCCGCGCCATTTAAATATCCCAAACCAGGGCTGGAAACAAGATGAATCCCCCCCTCATCAAGTGAAATTGAAGTACACATGTTAGTTCCTTCTTCTATATCTATATTATTCGTCCCCCTAAGCCAAGCTCCAGATCTTCCTTTATGAACTTTCTTTGCCACCCTTTCAAGAATCGGCAACATTTTCTCTCCGATTTCTGCAATTACATAAGGGTCTCTTAAAAGAGTTTTAATAGAATCATGGTATGAAATACGCCTACCATCCCTATTAGGAACAAATCTCACTCTTGGATCATTTTTTTCAATCAATTCTGTTAATAATCTTCTCTTCCACCCATGCACGGGAAGGGGGGGTACAAACATATCCCCAGAATTATCGTACACAATCTTCCCTTCAGGAAAAGGAAGAACCAGACTTTCAGTTGCAGTCCATATTCTATATTTAAATCCTTCTGCAATTTCAGCGCAGTTTATTTCATCTGGATTTTGTAGTGCTATGTCCAATAAAGAAATTGTTTGGGCAGCTGTAGGTCTGGATAAACCAGAATAATGAAGGGTCTTCATTACTTCACTTTGATAATTTGGTCCAGCTAAAGGGAGAACAAATGTTAAAGTTTCATCTAAGTGAGGAACATCCATCAATGTTCTTCTTTCTTCTTCTCTTATCTGCCCATTTCCTTTTAATTCAATAGTTTTCATTTTATTCGTTTCCTCCTTTCACTTCTTCATGAGGAAATATGACTGAAAAAGGCAGATATTTCCCAGGGATATAAACTCCATGTCCTAAGAGGGGGCCGTTTTGTAAATTTTGTAACACCCTTCTAATTTCTTCAAATTGAGGCAGATCATATTTATCGCCATTTGGAAGTTTGTCTGAGGATACCCAATGACTTTTACCATTAGGATGTTTATGTTGGATGTCTCTTGGCCAAATCATCCCAAAAAGATTATTTTCTGAAAAACTTGTATTCTGTAATTGTAATCCTGAGGTATTATGTAAAAAAATATTCTTGCTTCTAGGTGAAAGGTTATACTGGCTCAGAATTTCCTTTTCAAAAAATTGAGAAACATCTTTTAATTCTCCTTCCCTTACTATAAACTGAAAATTAGGATTAGCGTTACCATAATGGCCAAATAAAAGCGAGGCTAAATTTCCTTGTATTTCTGGAGAATTTAAATCTCCCATTCTTGAGAATAATGGATGTAAAAGATGGACGTATTGTAAAACATTTGAGGAATCCTTTACTACTTCCTCATATTTAGTAAACCAGTCATTACAATCTACAAACGCTGGCAAAAGTTGTCCTGAATCTCCAGTCCACCCCCCAAAAAATCCTGCTTCACAATAATTGAAATGGGGATTATTCTTGATAAGTCTTGCTCTTTCTTGTCCTATTTCCTCATCTGATATATTATTAATATCAAAAGAAGGCAACATTCTCTGAAAAACTTCTTCAATAGTCAGAATCATAGGGGATGGTTTATGATGATCTATAGCATTGCTAAATGCAGGATGTCTAACTAATTCATTCAATGCTTCTTGGCATTTTTTGTATCTTTCTTGGACCATTTTCATTTCCCTGTGCTTTTCAGCACAATCAAGTAGTAACGTAGAAAGATTTAAATATTAGCTACTATGTTGGTATAGTAGTATGGAACAGAGATTTGAGGAGATTTTAAGCAAAATCGGGTTAAACGGGCAAGAAGCAAGAACTTATTTAGCTCTGCTTAAACTTCAGGAATCCCCGACAGGCGAATTATGCAAAGAAACAAATATTGCCAGCTCAAACATTTATAAAATCCTTGACTCTCTGATAAAAAAAGGTCTTGTGAATTATCGTGTTCAGAATAATACTAAAATATTCATGCCTGCTCCGCCTGAAACCTTAAATGAATTATTTTTAGAAAAGGAAAAGAAACTTGAAGAAGAAAGAGGGGAGATTAGAGAGCTAATTGATAACTTGAAAACTGAGAAGTTAGAAGAATCCTATTCTAAATATAAATATTATGAAGGTTTTGTTAATGTAAAGTCGATGTGGCATGAAATTAATTCTATTCTTCCAAGTTTAGATAAAAATACAATAATTAAGATACACACTGCTCAAAAAGGAGCTTATGAAAGATTAGTTGGTTTTTATAATGAATATCATAAACTAAGACATAAGCTTAAAATAAAAGAACAAATGATCTTTCCGCCTCATGAAAAGCAACTCGCTAAAAAAAGAGAAAAACAACTTTCCAATATCAGATTTATGGATTTGAAAAATGATTGCGAGTGGGGAGTAATAGGAGATAACTTATTTATGCAGTATATCACGGGAGATACTCCAAGAGGGTTTTTAATACAAGATGAGAAGTTTGCTAAAACTTTTGAGCAAGTCTTTGATAATGTGTGGAAACTTGCGAAGAAATAATTCACTTCCAAACAACCTTCTTTATTTTCCCTGTAATCTCCATAGGCTTTTTATGCTGCCAGATGTTTCTGCCTATTGCCAAGCCAATGCAGCCGCTGTTCATGATTTCTTTGGTTTGCTTTATTAGTTGGCTGTCTTGTTTTTTTATTCCGCCGGCAATAACAATCTTGGTTTTGCCAGCTGATTTAACAGCCCAAGCGAGATCTTTGGGATTGCCATTATATTGGATTTTAATTATATCTGCTCCAAGCTCAAGTCCTGTTCTTGCTGAATATGCCATGAGTTGTTTTTTTGATTTTCCTTTTATTGATTTGCCGCGGGGGTAAATCCAGGCGACGACTGGCAGGGGTGGGGAGTGGGAATGCGCCTGCCTTAGAATATTTTCAAATTCTTGGAGCATTATAGATTCATGCTGGGAGCCGAGGTAGATTGTATAGCCAACTGCAGATGCTCCCAGCTTTACTGCTTCTTTAACAGTGCAGAGCTGCCGCGAGAGAGGGTCGCCTTTTACTAGGCTTGTTTTGCCATTTAACTTAATGATAAGTGGGACTTTTGCTTTTCTTATTTGTTTTTGATATTTTGCAGCTATTCCTTTCTGGAGGATTATGGCAGTGTATTTTCCTTGTTTGGCTATGTTAATGATATATTCTGGGTCAACATTCTTGTCATTAAAATCTACTGGACCGTGTTCAAGACCTTGGTCATAAGCTAGGAAAAGAGCTCTGCCTTTTTTGAGAATCTTGTTAAGTTTTAATTTTGGCTGAGTCATTTTGGTCTTGGTTGGGTCATTTTAATTGTAGTTAATTATTTTAATCACCTTTTTTATTACCTCTTTTTTCTTTTATATCTATAATCTTATCTCTTATCTGCTTTATATCATTTTCGTTTATTTTTGATAAGGCTTGTTTTGATTTTTCTAAGAATAAAGGGGCCTGCCCTATAATAAAATCAGACTCCTTCTTTTCAATTATCTTGTCTATATAGTATTGTGCTATATTTCTTAAATTAAAAGCTTTTTTTATTGTCTTAATATCCTGCTCTGAATAAAAATCTGATAATGCTAATTTCATAAATTCTAAAGTACAAGAATGGATCTCGCACTTAATTCCAAGCCTCATCAAAATAGCATATAAAGAATAATACATTGAATAATAGCAAGCAGAAATAGCAAACATCAAATTATAATCTTTTTCCCTAGTCATAGTCCCTATTGAAGCTTCAGCCATCTTTATATAACCTTGAGAGAGATTTTCATTTTGCTCAATTAACCTTATCCCGTCCTTTTGTTTACAGCACCATTCAATGCTTACCATATTAACTCCACAGAATCTTCGATACCTTTTAATATAATATGATTTTTTATTATCTCTTTAATAATTGTCTCTTTCTCATTAAATTTATTTTTACTTGACTTAACAATATTTATTTTTACTTTATAAAGTTCCTCTAAGTCATCTATCTCAGATATCTGGTCAACAACGAAGAGATCTAAATCAGAGTTTTTTGTTTGAGTTCCTGAAGCATAAGAACCAAATACAATCAACAGTCCTTTTGTCCTTTGTTCTAATTTTCCAAATAAATCTCTAAGTTTTTTATTTTTATTTAAAAATTTCAGTTTACGGTTTATTTCAATAATTTTAATAATCTCCTTCATGTGGGTATTAAAAGTGTTTAAAAAATAATATTTATTTCTTCCTTCTTGTGTAAATTTTAAAATATCTTTTTCTTCTAGATTATTGAGAATATTGGCGACAGTTTTTTGATTCAAATTCAGCTTTCTGGCGATATCTCTTCCATAAACCTTTTTATGATAATCAGATGAAAATTCCCCTATAATCTCTGCTTCCTTTTTATTGAGTAACATATTACTCATATGAGTAAAATAGTATTTAAATGTTTGGGTTTGAGAATTTGATTTTCCTTATTTTAACTTCAATCTTAACAATTTATTCTTAGCTCCGAAATGCCTAATTACTGATTCACTTTCTCTGAGACCAAGTCTCAGGCTTTGCGGGATTGATTTTCCTACGATAATTCCAGCAACAAAGCCAGAAGCAAAAGCATCTCCTGCTCCTGTCCTCTCTACAACTTTTATTTTATTAGGTTTGAGAGTGTATGTTTTATCTTCTTCGCTGTTATAGCACTGAATTTCTTTGTTTTTGTCCGTTATAACAACAATCTTAGGGCCGAGTTTTTTTAGCCCGATTAATTGGTCTTTGTCTTTTGTGAGCATCTGGGCTTCTTCTTTGTTTAGGACTAGGATGTGACAGATTTTTAAAAGAGGTTTTAGATTTTTTCTTTTTATGAGGTAGCTGCTCGGGTTGAAGGCAAGTTTTGCTCCTTTTTTTGTCAGAGTCTTGGCCAGTTTTATCTGCGATTCAAAACTTTTTCCAAGGAGGGAGGAAAAGTAAAGCCACTTGGTTTGGAATTTTTTTATTTCATTGAAGGAGATGTTATTGTTTACCCCCTTATATGTTAAGATTGTTCTGTTGTTTTCTTTGCTGTCAAGAATAATGGACTGCCCGCTGAGAGTGTTTTTTTGCTGCTTTCCTAGAAAGTCTATTTTTTCTTTTTTTAGGAGTTGAAGAATATCCTGGCCAGCTTTGCTGTCTCCGATTTTGCAGACGCATCCTGTTTTTAAGCCAAGTCTTGAAAAAGCAACTGCTGTGTTTGTTCCCCCTCCGCCAATATCAAATTTTAGATCTTTAATTAAGAGCTTGGCTCCGACTGGATATGCTATGTGTCCGCGTTTTTCAGCAAGGTTAGTGTCGACAAATGTGTCTGCGACTGCTGAACCAAATGTAACTACATCAAACATTTTATTTTACCTCTCTTAGTATGAAAAGAAAAATAGAATTAATAAATGTTCTTATTATTTCAGAGCGTGCGCTCGGGGGACATATGCCCTATCCTTAAAATAACTTATTAAAATCAAACTTCGCTCGAGCTCCGCCTTCAGCTTTCGCTCTCGCACACATTTTTATTAATGCCCAATTTCTCTTTTCACATCGTAGAATGCTAGACGTAATATAAGGAATCTGTAACTGATTATAAATTTTAGTGGAGCAAAATGGGAAAGCAACGTAAGGAGCGGATTTTGCGAGGGGTTGTTTATCTTTTGAGTTTTAGTTTCCTTAAGACATATGTCCTTTGTTATACATTATTATTTCAAAGCTTCCAAACCAGGAAGTCTTTCTCCGGCTATGTATCTTGCTAAAGCGCCTCCGGAAAGACTAATATGATTAAACTTTTTTTTGTTAATACTGCAGTGTCTTAGTGCGTCATTAAGGTGGCCGCCGCCCAGAACTGAGAATCCTTTATTTTTGGCAATTGCTTTTAATATAGCTTTAGTTCCCTTGCAAAATTTTGTATCAGCACAGAATCCTGCTGGACCTTTCATGAAAATTGCTTTTGCTTTTTTTATTTCTTGTGTATATTTTTCTATTGTGGCAGAACCAATATCAAAGATTTCATATTTGCTTGGGAATTGCTCTAGTGGAATTTCTTTTCGCTTGTTTTTAATTTTAAGTGCAAAATCTATTGGGGTTGATAATTTTGATGCTAGTTTTTTGATACGAGTTTTTAATTCTTTTTTTAGTTTGCTTCCTGGCTTGAGATTTTTCTGGATATACTTGTTTTGAACTCCGAGATTTTTCCCTTTGACTATGAGGCATAGTTGTCCAAATAATCCGCAAGCAAGGATTTTGTTATTTTTGAAAAGTTTTATATTGTCTTCTGGCTTGGCTCCGCCGAGAATAAATAAACAGGATTTAAGTTTTATTTTTTTCAGAGCATTGATTTCCTGTTCTAGGAGTCTGCCTGCATAACTTGGGAGATATTTGGGAAAAGAGACAATTGAAGTTTGATTTCTATGACAGATAGAAAATGCGTCGTTGACATATATGTCTGAGAGGGGAGTGAGGGTTTGTATTATTTTGTTATTTTTATTTTTTTCTGGTTTAAATTCATCTTTCTGGAATCTAATGTTTTCTAAAAGAATTGCTTGTCCTGATTTTAGAGATTGTATTGCCTGCCTTGCTTTTTTGCCGAGAGTGTCTGGAATGAATTTTACTTTTGTGTATTTGTTGAGCTGATTTGCATGTTGTTTTAGTGAGATGAGGTCTGATTTTCCTGGTCTGCCTTGGTGAGCTAGAATAATTATTTTTGCTTTCTTTTTCTTTAGCTCTTTAATTGTGGCTGCTGCTTGTTTAATTCTTTCAGAAGGCAGAAGTTTTTTATTTACAATATCAGAATTTAAATCTGTTCTGAGAAGAACTGTTTTGTTTTTGAAGTTGAAATTTGAAAGGGTTTTCATTTTCTATTTGAACTTATTTATATAATCAAAAGATGCTATAGCTGCTTTTGCCCCTTCTCCAGCTGCGACAACAATTTGCTTTGTTGGAATATCTGTAACGTCCCCTGCTGCAAATACACCGGGTATGTTTGTTAAGTTTTCTCTGTGAGTTATTGTACTTCTAAAAATCATTATCTCTCCCCACTTATTTTTCTTTATGATTTTTGCAAAACTAGTTTTAGAGATTAATCCAATTTCTATGAAGACTCCGTCGGTTTTGAGGATTTTTTCCTGACCTTGTCTTGAATATTTTAAGCTAGTGACAACCTTGCTGCCTGCAATTTCCAGAATCTTTGTGTTATTAATGTGTGTGATTTTTTTGTTTTGCAGAACTTTTTCTTTTAGCACTGGTTCTCCGCCTAATTTCGGATTTATATCAATCAGATAAATTTTTTTTGCATATTTAGATAAAAACAAGGAAGCATCTAGGGCAGAATTTCCGCCTCCGACAACTACGACTGTTTTATTTTTAAAAAGCGGGGCGTCGCAGGTTGCGCAGTAGTTTACGCCTTTTCCTAAAAATTCTTCTTCACCTGGAACTTCTAGTTTTTTTGGTTTTTTCCCGGATGCAATGAGGATTGCTTTTGTTTGGTAGATATTTTTTTTTGTTTTAACTAAAAGAAATTTTCCTTTTTTTTGAATGTTAGTAACTTCTGCTTGTTTTATTCTTATATTATAATCTTGCATATGTTCTTGGAATTTTTTAACTAAGTCTCCTCCGGACAGAAAGTGCAAGCCAGGATAGTTCCCGACATCAGAACTCCAGGATGTTTGGCCGCCGACATCAAGACTTATGATTAGAAATTTTATTTTTCTCCGTGCTGCATAAATAGCTGCAGTTATTCCTGCGGGTCCTGCCCCGATAATAATTAAGTCATACATTTTAGTTTTTGGATTTTTTATTTATCCTAATCTTTATTTTAAATCTTTTTTAGCATATCAACCATTCTGCAACTATATCCGAATTCGTTGTCATACCAAGCCAAAACCTTGACTGTGTTGCCTATGGTTTGAGTTAGCAAACTATCTACTATGGATGAGTGGGGGTTTTTTATGATATCTGAAGAAACAAGTTCGTCTTCGCTGTATTGCAAAATTCCTTTTAATTTTTCTGCTGCGGCTTTTTTCAATGCTTTATTGACTTGATCAGAGCTTACATTTTTATTTAATTCAGCGACAAAATCTACAATGCTTCCGCAGGATACTGGCACTCTTATTGCTAACCCATTTAATTTTCCTTTTAATTCTGGGATTACTTGAGTTACTGCGGATGTTGCTCCTGATGTAGTTGGAACTATGTTCGCTGCTCCTGCTCTGCCCCTCCTTAGTTTTTTGTGGGGGGCGTCGAGTATTTTTTGGCTGGTTGTATATGCGTGGATAGTTGTCATAAATCCTTTCTTGATTCCGAAAGCGTCATTTAAGACTTTAGCAACGGGGGCAAGGGCATTAGTTGTGCAAGAAGCAACTGAGATTATTTTGTGTTCTTTTTTTAGTTTTTCTTCATTGACTCCTAATACGATTGTGATATCTGGATTTTTAGAAGGTGCGGAAAGTAAAACTTTTTTTGCTCCAACTTTCAGATGTTTTGCAGCTTCTTTTTTATCTGTGAAAATTCCTGTTGATTCAATTACAACATCAATGCCTAATTTTTTCCATGGAAGTTTTTCTGGGTCAGCTTCGCACAAAACCTTAATTTTTTTGTTTCCAATTTTAAGGAAATCTTTTCCAGCTTCTACTTTTTTGTTGTAGTTGCCATAAATAGAATCATATTTTAATAGATACGCTAGAGTTTTTGTGTCTGCTAAATCATTGATTGCAGAAAAATTTATTCCCCTCTCTAATCCGATCTTTAGTATGGTTCTTCCAATTCTGCCCAACCCGTTAATTGCGACTTTCATTTTACCTCTTTTATATTCCCGATAATAAAACCTAGTTAATAAAGTTTTCTTTACTAATGAATTTGTGTATAACTTGAGTATATAAATTTTTAAATAGTTAGATAATTTTATGTCCAAATGAGAAAAGAACTTTTAGGTTTGGTTTGCATTTTTGCTTTGCTTTTTAGTCTGGGTTTTGTTTCGGCGCGGACTGATGATTATAAGGAATTTATTAGTGTGACAAAGTATCATCGGTATGGGGGTGGTGTGACAAAGACTGTTTATGCAGATTATGATAATGAGAACAGGTTTTCAACTTATGATTATCGGCACGGATATTCTTATCGGACCTCGCGGGATTATTGGGATAGGCATTATGATTATGAGGTTTTTGATAATGAAGAATATGACAGGGGGTGGAATTATCAGAAGAGGTATAATTACCGAGAAAGGGATAGTTGTCTACGGGAAAATAATTATCTCAGGGGACGCTGTTATGAATATGGTGGGGAGTATTCTGCTGAATATAGCCCTTATTTGAAGAAAACAAAGATTAAGAAGTGCTATTCTTCTGCACCGAGGGGCAAGTTGTTCTATACTAAGTGCTAATTATTTTTGTTCTTCTTGAGTAAAACTAAAGGTTTATAAAAGGAATTTCTATTGATGAATTATGGAAGACGATAATGCAGAAGGAGACGCTGCTCCAGAAGGAGACGCTCCAGCAGAAGACGCTCCAGCTGACGCTGAAGCTGAAAAAGAAGACGCTCCAGCTGACGCTGACGCTGACTCACCTGAAGAAAGCGCAGAATAATTCTTCAGTAAAAAATTTTGTTTTTTTTTATTTTGACAAGCCCGCAAACATGGGCGCGGGCCAACCTAGACTCTATGCCTAGGGTCTGTTTCGTTAGTTTTAAAAACCCGATTCTCGTTGTGTTAATATGGAAACTGTACGGAGTTATCCCCATCATTAGAAGATTTCTTAGTTGTAACTCCAAAGATTTTTATACTTGTTCTGAATTAAATATAAATGGTGGTTGTAGTTTAGTGGCAGAACGCACGGTTGTGGTGAGTGATTCGCTTTTGACTAGTGGATTATTATGCATTACAAATGCAAATCGCGAAATCCGTGAAGCCCGAGTCCGATTCTCGGCTTCCACCCTTGAGGTGAGAAAATGAAAACAGAAAAAATTAGAGGGTTTAATGATTTTGTTGGCGAAGATGCTTTGAAGCGAGCGAAAGTTAGGAAAATTATTGAGGAGCAGTTTGAGGTTTACGGGTTTGAGCCGGCTGAGACGCCGATTATTGAGGCTGAAGATTTTGTTAAATCTGAGAATGAAGGGGACGAGGCAGTGAGTGATGTTTTTAAGCTGCAGGATAAGGGAAAGAGAAAACTTGCCTTGAGATATGAATTTACTTTTCAGTTAAAGAGAATTGCGAAGCAAAAAAAGCTGCCTTATAAGAGATATCAGACTGGGCCGGTTTTTCGCGACGAGCCTGTTTCTTCAACGAGATTTAGGCAGTTTACGCAGTGCGATGTTGATGTTGTGGGCAGTTCTGTTAAGGATGAAGTAGAAGTTTTGGCTACGATTAAAAGTATATCTGAGAAATTGGGGATTGATACAATTATTTATATTAATAATAGGAAACTGATGAATGAGATTTTAGAAGATGAGAAAATTGAGGAGAGATATATGGAAGATGTTATTCGGGAGATTGATAAGTTAGATAAGCTTCCGGAGAAAAAAGTTCTTGAGAATCTTAAGAAGTATAATGCTGAGAAACTTTTGAGAATATTTAAGAAACCGGAGAAATTTTTTGAGAAATATAATTTTTATAAAGATATTCAGGAATTGCGAAAGTTTTGCCAGAATTACGGGGTGAAGGTTGAGTTTGCTCCGAGTTTGGCGCGCGGGCTTTCGTATTATAATGGAACTATTTTTGAAGCGAAGGTTAAGGGAACTGGGGAGAGTGTGGCGGGGGGTGGGGCTTTTGAAATTAATGGGATTCAATCAGTTGGTTATGGTGCTGGTTTAGAAAGATTATGTGCACTGGCTAAAGTTGAGTTGGAAGGTGTGAAAATTTTAGTTTTATCAATTGGACAGGATAAGAAAGCAATTCAGATTGCTGAGAAATTGAGGAAGGATGGAACAGCGACGGTGGTTTTGCTGGACAAGGGGGTAAGCAAGGCGCTGGATTATGCAAATGCTCGGAAAATCGAGAAGGTTGTTTTTGTAGGTGAGGAGGAGGTTAAAAAAGGGAAATTGAAAGTTAAGGATATGAAAACTGGTAATGAGAGGCTGGTTAGTGAGAAAGAATTAGCTGGAGATTTATGATTATTTTTGCGCTTGATTAATTTCTTCGGTATTAGATATTTCTTGTTCTTCTGTTAATTCTGCAAGTTCTTTTCTTAGTGCACGAGCTTCTTCTTCGTGCATCTCTAAAGCCATGGAAATTTCATCAAAGTGAATGTCTTGTTTTAGGTAAACTTTTTTGTTGTTAGAGAGATGGAGAACTGGAAGAAATGATGCGATCTTTTCTTCTCTTGATGGAGCAAGTTCTGAATATTTCATGTGGATTTTTTCAGGCTGTTTAATGTGGTTTTGAATGCGGAGGAAAATATCTTTTATTCTTGTTTTCAGTGGGATGCGGGAGGTTTTAGGCAGGACTGTGAGGGCGGACTTTTCTGCTTGCTTGGATTTTATTTCTCTTTTAATTCTCCGGTTTTCTGTGTCAATTGCTTTATTTAATGAAGACATAAGTTCTTTGAGAGTAACTTTTCGATGGCGGGCCATGGGAGTGCGGGGGACAAGAAGGGGAAGTTCGTCTTCATCAATTTCTATTCTTTCAAAAGAATACTGGTTTTCCTGTTTTCCGTAAAGAGCTTCATCTAAACTTTGAATGTGAGTGTTTAATAAGATTTCAGATTTTAATCTTAGAAGGAGGGAGCAGGCAAGCAAGACTTTTGAAGAAATAAAGAAATCTGCTTCTTCTAATTGCTGAATTGTCTCAATATATTTGTCTGCTAAAACCCCTATATCTATATTCCACGGATCCAGCTGCTCTGTTTTGATTAGGTCGTATATAATGGCCTGCCAGCTTAGTTCTTCGCTGGTTATTAAGTTGAAAAACTGGCCTTGGTTAATTTTATCTTGGGTTGTATCCTTTTTCTCCATTTATAGAATATAGTAGGAGAATTAATAAAGTTTGTTATGTTAGTGGCATTAATAATAGTGTCACTACTAAGTTACATCACAACCGAAAGCTTTAAATACTGGTTTATGTTTTGTATGTTATCACCTCTTTTTCCCCAGGAGAGGGCGACAGAGCACACTTTTTTTCGCTTTGTCACCTCTCTTAGGGTTATATTTAATATGGCAAAAAAAATTACAACATATGTTCAACGCTCACAAAAAGTTCCCAATGTAATGAGCTTTTTAGAATACAAAGATCGCATAGATCCAAAGAAGATTGCTGTAGCCGATAGTGCACAGTTGTATGCAAATCATCGGGGCGCTATGCATAATGGTGTTCCTGTTTTCCCCGGATCTGTAATGGAGGCTGAAAGAGTAAATGTGACAGCTGAGGCAAATAGATTGGGATTAGATTTATTTGCTGAAGAACTTTTTAAAAAAATTGATGCTGAATTTGAACAAAAAGCAAAAGCACAAATGGCAAGAGAACAAGGAAAATAGGGGGATATGTTATTCTTTATTTGATTGATTTGCTGAACTAGGTGCGAATTCGGTAAAATGGCATTTGCCGCAGTATAGCCGTCCTTGCCCGTGACTTAGAAAAATGCCTGGACCGCATCTTGGGCATGATCTTTCTTTTGTTAATTTATCACCTTCGATTTTGTATTTTGTATATTTTTTGCTTGTGGGTTTGTTAACATGTTTTTTCTTTCCTTTGATTTTTGACTTTACTACCATTACTCTGTTTTTTGTTCTTGTTTAGTTTCTGGCTCTTCTGCTGGTTCTTCTGCAGGTTTTTCTTCTGGCTTGTTTGGTTCTTTATTTTCTTCTTCTGCTGGTTGTTCAGGTTTTTGCTCTGTTGATTCTGTTTTTTCTGCTCCGGCTTTTTGTTTTTCTTCTTCTTTTATTTTATTCCTTATCTTCTTTGGAATTGTTTCTATTTTTTTTCTTGCTTCAGGAGAATCATAAACAAAAACTTCTGCTGTGAATGTTTGCGTCCCAAAATTGCTGTTAACTTTTTTTACTACTACTAGATTTTCTTCTTTGTTAATTTGTTTTTTTACTTCTTCGACGCTTGGAACTGCTTCTGATTTTATTTCTAATGTTATTTCTTCCCGATTGAGAAATGGGTTTTTTTCCTGGCTAATTGTTTTTGCTTCCATAGAATTATCTGGATTTAATGGCAAACTCGCCTGTTTTGTTTATTTCCATGTTGTCTGCGATTTCTGATTTTTCTGAATTGAAAATATGAACGCGGCCTTTGAAATTATCTGATGCTGGTGTTTCTCCGCAAGATGGGCATTTATCTCCTTCGTAAATTGCTCTGCAGTTTAAACATGATTTTTCCTTTGCCATTTTTTATTTTTTCTCTTTTGCAGATTTAGATGGTTTTTTAGTTTCAGACTTAGCTGCTTTTTCTTCTAGTTTAGCAAGTTTTGCTGCTTCTTTTTTTGATTTTTCTTTTTCTGTCTGCACCCAGTCTAATTTTCCTAAGCCGGGCTGTCTCATTGTTAATCCGATTTTTGGCTCTTCACCTTTATATGAAATTGCGACGATCCGTGCAATGCAGTCATCTTTTTTGTTTAGTGATCTTTTCCCGTCCTTGCCTGTTAGTGAGCCGGTTTTTGAGAATGAAACATAGTCGTCCATTGTCTGTGAAATGTGAATCATGCCTTTAATTACGCCCAGATTGATGAATGCACCGAAACTTGTGATCTCGTCTATGGTTCCGTAAGCTAATTCTTGTAGTTCTGGTCTGAAGACAATTAATTTGAACTGTGATTTGTAGTAGGCTGCCCCGTCGCCCGGGATTATGATGCCTTCGTCTACATTAAGAACTTCTAAAACAGAGACAACTGTGCCGAGTTCTTTGTCCTGAAACCCGGAGTAAGTTTCTTGTAATTGTTCTTTGACAGCTTCAGCAGTAGCTAGCCCGAACAACTTCGGCTCTACTCTAACATGATCTTCGACTTCAACTAAATAGAACATAATTAAATGAGAAAAATTTGGTTTAAAAGCTTTTTGTAGGGGGGTTTTTGGGGAACCTTTTTGATTTGTTATGAGAATACTACCTAGTTATACTTCAAAGAATCCTTCTAATTGTTCGTAAACTTTTGGCATTTGTTTTTTTATTTCTATTTGTATCTCTTTAGGTTCTGTAATCTTACCATCGTCAGTGATATCCATCTGTAAGTATGCTTTGATGCATTCTTCATCTTCGAGCATTATAAAATGTTTTGCACAAAGAGATTTATGATCACATTTGGTAATTCCTTTCTTTTTACAGATTACACAAGTACCCATAATATCATCCGGTGTTTCTTTTTGAGCTTTATCAAATTTTTTCTTAACGTCGAGATTTGTTTCCATATTTATTATGTCTTTTAGAAGTTTAAATAATTTTCCTTGCATTATTGACTGAATGCTGAACTATAGGAATATTTATATAGTAGTTATAGTTACTATATAACATGGACAAAACAACAATACAGATAAATCTCGGAACTCTTGAAAGACTAAAAAATCTTAAGCATTGTGAGAGGCAATCTTATGATGAGTTATTAAATGTGCTAATAGATAGTTGTGAAGAAGAAAGTTTAAGTGAGGGAGAGATTGAAGATATTAAAATAGCACTTGAAAATGTGAAAAAAGGAAGAGTGAAACCTATTGAACAGGTTGCAAAAGAATTGGGAGTGACTCTTAGGTAAAATGTACTCTATTCAAGTTGAAAAGAATGCAGAAGATTTTTTAAAAAAATTGCCCAAGCAGGATGCTGAGATTATATTAAATAAAATTTATTCAATTAGAGAGAATCCATTCCGATTTCTAAGAAGATTAAAAGGCGGAAAATTATGGAGGTTAAGAATAGGTGATTATCGGGCAGTTGTTGATATTGTCATTTCAATGAATAAAGTTATAGTGTTAAGGATTGGGCGTAGGAAGAATATTTATGATTAAATAATTTCCAGACTTTTTTTCCCTCTGATTGTGAGTATTTTGTTGTCAAATCTTTTTTTGAGATTCCGGTCTAGGGTGGCGATTATGACCTGGTTGTTTTTTGCATATCTCACAATTCCGTTGTCAACTGTGTCAGTTCCGAGCGGGACATTATCAAAATTGTCTACTAACTGCAGTGCAAGTTTTGCTGATTCTTTGTCTGCGGTTTTTTCACCCTGCCTTTCTGCTAATTGTTTTAATTCTTTTAAAACTTCAAGCGGGACAACCCATTCAATTTCTTGGTCAAATAACTGATTAGCTAAGCTGTCAAAATCTATTTTTTGCTTTGCTGTTGTTAAGAGGAAGTTTGTGTCTAGTAAGATTTTCATGAGAATATGAGATAAGGAAGATTTATATAATTAATGAATTAAGAAATTATATGAAAGAGGTAGAGCACATTTTGAGGATTTTGAAGGAGACGCGCGAAGCATTTGATACGGGTGATGTGGTGAGAGTGAAGCATCTTTCGAATCAGACTATTCACACGGCGGCGATTTCTCAGGATGGGGATAATGTGGTTG
>CEPX01071459.1_pt1 | contig 15634 bp, 9 predicted proteins | sample 361361 | NCBI WGS metagenome assembly CEPX01 (sample SAMEA2619974, study PRJEB7988) | marine metagenome | biome: marine biome (ENVO:00000447); feature: mesopelagic zone (ENVO:00000213) & marine oxygen minimum zone (ENVO:01000065); material: "saline water (ENVO:00002010), including plankton... | reverse complement strand
GTATTTCCGTAACCTAAGAACGGTTAGCGGTGGGCTTTTACTTCCTCCGGGGATTGGGGCGGAGAAGGCTGCTTATTTGAATGTGACGGATGAGGCTCCCATTGAGCTGCTCCCTTTCACTACAGAGGAAAGTGTAAACTTAGTACTCTTTGACGGCCTGACAGCTATCGACATTATGACTGCAAGTTATGAGGAGCAATACGAGTATCTTAGAGAGTTCTTTGGTGAAATGGGTGGGTGGGAGAATTACTGGCATAAGCTCAATCGCAAAAACCTGTCTGGATGGCCAGTTCAACTTACGATCAAGGGTGAGTCCAGCGTCAATGTGACAATAGAAAAGCTCGATGGTACGCATGTGTCCACAAGAAATTATCAGGGTGAATTCATTAGTGAGCATAGTGCTGTCGGCCCACAGTACAGGCTGCCTAAAATTATTGTTAAGAACGATGAGAGGATGAGGCTGGAGCTTAATCCTGGAGCTGATTGGAAGGTTTCCCGTTGGGATGGATGTTCGTCAGAAACTGACATAGCCTGTGTAGTCGCCCGTGACACTTACGAGCCCAGCGTTTTGCTATTGAGACACGCCCCGGGTGAGGAAAAGAACGCCGGGACAGAGTCAGTAAGAGAAGTGGTGTTATCTATTTTCAACCGCGAGGGTGATAATTTTGTCGGGGCAGACGGATATGGGTATGACATTACTCATTTCTTCTTTGTTGCGTCGCTATCTGCTGGGGACTTAATCAAGGGGAGAGATGGTATTGTCTATCATGTTGTAGGGACAGAGTTTCCATCTAACAACAATGAATCATCAAAAGCCAGTCAGTTCAAAATAAAAGTAAGAGAGCAGTCTCTCCCAAAGCAAAACAGTCACTAGCCTTACTTAATCTATTCGTGGAGGCTTTTACACATTGCTGCACGCTGAACTGTCCGGAAACTTCGGGTAGTTCAATTTTTTATTACCATATAATCCTGATAGGCAAACACAAGAAAGATATCAGGCGACATGGGCACCTTTGGCTTCCGCTAAGCCTGGCGCGTCGCAAAAAACATATTCATCCTAGCCAGGCGAATTTATTTCTATTTTTACCAAGCGATTAGGCAAATATAAAATATGAAGACATTTATCAGCAAGGCCGGCAAGTTGAGCCTAGACAAGCCCCAACAGAAATGGTGGGGGGAAGATCCGGATGTCATGCAACAATCCATTTTTGCAGGTCAGGAGATGATCTTGATACAAAAATCGGACAATGAGCCTGAATACTACATGCTCAAGTACCTTGGCTTCGAATCAGAATATTTTTTGGGAATTGAACAGGCCAAATCGAAGGCTGTTGATTTTGCAAAAGCGGTGCTAACAACAATGTCCGGGCTCGTTAATTAAGTCAACATGGCCGCAAATTGCATTTCCGGCTGGCCGATTCTACTTCCACATCACGAACATTTAGATAGGCTATCTATAAGATCAAGTCTCTTGTTCTCATTGTACCGAGATAAGGATCTTCGCTCTGAACAGAGACTATCCCGAGCTATTGCAATTGGCATGAAAAGTAAGCACACGGCAAAAATCAATAATAACGCCTGATGACTTGGAGAGTTTAATATTGCATCTGAAATTGCAGCGACAAATTCCATTCTTTACCTGTTATAGATGATTAAAAAAAAATAATACCATTTTTATGTTCCATTCTCAACACTCGAAAAATCCGGACAACTTGCGATGGCTCCTGACTTTAAATACTCGCCTAATGTTTTTCTGTTGGTTTCTGCTTTAATTCGTGATAAATTTAAACAAATCTTACCATTAGAGAAATTTATGCCCGATAGAAAACTCTCAGCTGATGAAAAGTGTCTTGCCTTCGACCTCATTATGGCCAACGCGTTAAATAAAAAAATCACTAATGAGGAGTTCAGGCTGCTCCTTATTGACACTTGGGGAGAGCACTCAGCAGATGCTTCTCAAGCACCATCTCACATAGATGATAAAATCACTGATGCAGAATTTTTAATCCAGGTTGCTCGGCGACAGAGAGAACAAAGCAATAGCAGCGTGCAAGCAGCGGAAGAGCACGCAATGGAACTCAAAAGCATCAGGTTTATTCAAAATCATAGCGTCACACCAGAAGCAGTACATGATACGGACACAGATCATCGTTTTGAGCATGTGCATGACAACGAGAAGTTCCGCCACTTAGTCAAAGAGCATGTCACCAAAACGTGGTTGGCTGACAGTGGGCGGATATTTGATACTGAAGCAGTAAAGCAAGGAGCACCTCTTTCTGAAGCGATTACTGACGGGAGGATGAAAGAACTCCACAGCAGCTCTTTTCAGGACAGAGATTAGCGTACGGAGATATCTCCTTTAGCGCCTTCCACAGGAAGACTTGTCACATTATTGTCGACTCACCTACCAAGTGTTATGGTGTATTACAAAAGCGAGCTTGAATGCTATGCAATTGCGGCTCGCCTCGCTTACTCTGACGTCTTCAACGAGACGCAAACGTTAAACTGAAAATCACGAGACCAAAGCAAGTGTCGCCCCAGGTCCTTCGAGAAAAACATGTAACAGGTGCGTTGCCACTGTGGCACGCACCCAAAATCTAAGAACCTGTTCTTCCTGCTGCGGAGACCGAACGCACAGTGACTTCAGCGCGGGCAAAAAGTTTATTCCCATATACCTAGCATTGAGAATAAGGATTAATCCTATATTTCATCGTAGGCTACGGGGTAATAATACTATCGACACTCCCTCATAAACAGCAATGATTTAGAGGCACTCTACGTGCCTCTAAGTTAGAGTTCTTATTTTCTTCAAAATCTATCAAATGCTCTAACGCTAACACTTGAAGAGCAGGGAAAAAGGAATTCCACTCCGTCAAATACTCGTCGACCTATATAATTGTAAACAAAGTCACTCCCCACATCACTCTTACGGACATCTGGGTTTACTCTAGAATATCCGACTTGGATCGAATTCCCTACAGTGATATTAGTTATTTGAACACCAGTATCACTTCCATAAGTTGGCGTCTTGATTGCAAAATGTCCTCTATTTGCATTTAGAGCTATATCTTTAACAACATTCACTTGATGAGCAGGTTCAACAAATGGTAATTCAAAAGTATCGCACGTCATTGATGCCGAAAGAGCAATTTTTTTTGGTATGCCAATCCCATAAACAGTTCCTCCGTTTAGGTTTGACAATGAGAGCCCGTCGGTGCCACTGCTTTTAGAGTAAATAATCACCTTGGCTTTATGGTAAGAGCTTAATGTCAAAGCGTCATCAAGCTTAAATGTGTCGCCTATTTTAATGTTTTTAATAACACGATCTCGATAAACCACTCCCAACTCAACATCATCCAATGTTACATCATTGTACCCTAAATACGAAAATGACTTCACTTTATTAAGCCAATAACTCAGAGCTTCATACGTGTTATACGTGAACTCAGAGTCACCTCCCCTCCCTGGAGTTCCGACCTGTACAACCTTAGCCATTCCATTCCCCACGTAACGAATTGATGCAGAAACTCCATAGGGTTTGGTGTAATCATTTTTCATACCGACTTCAGCATCAGTATGATCAACGTCAACAGAAAGATTGATAACCCCTACTTTCTTTCGAGCATGTATTCCTCGACCTGAACCAAAGGTAGAATACACATCGTAACTTACATGATACTCACCTTCTTTTTTCCAGCGCAGATATTCTTTGTTTGGGGTAAAATCTACACTAACCGCATTGTTATTCTTAATATTTAGCGCAGTCTCTATAGAAAAATAATTCCCGTCACTTATTGGGATCAATTCCACATTAGCATCGAAATCACTCTCATTGCTAATTGTGACAACAGCAGATATATCTTCAATGTTTGCGTACTTATAGTATTTCGCCGCCTGGTCAGGTTTAGATATTCCCAACGTGGCAGATAGGCATTTTTTGAGTTCATCAGGGTCACCACCAACCACAATAGAGTCCGTGTAGAGGTCTTCACCTAGCTTTGCGCTTACTCCTGCATCTACATTAAGGATAGAAATATCAGCAGAAGCTTTTGCAGAAACTGAAAGATCAACAGCAAGAGGATTGTACCTTGCGCACGCAGCAACTTGTTCAAGATTATCCATGTCATATCTCTTAACTACAGCCTTACCCTCAGCTCCGATTTTTGATGAAACTTCGACAATCTTACTAAGCGCAGCAAACACGCCCACACCAGCCTCTATCCCCCCTTCTCCTTTGAGTTCACTAGGGATCACACTTAATGCCCCATTTCTTACATTTACTTGGGTGAGATCAGGACGCAACACTCCAAACACACTGATGGTTCTAACTATTCCTGTTCCGGCCATTTTAAATCCAATAGCACCGATAGCCTCTCCGCTCAAATAAGGAGATATGTAAATGCCAGATAGTAAGTCTGTTACACTCAACTCAAACCCTGAACTGCCTTCTATATTAATTTTCGTACCTAAATCATAATGACGTGAAGTGATTTTCACAGCTCCCCACCAAGATGTATCGGTATCTTCTTTTATTTTAACAACGCGAATTCCACATACTTTTACGACAACTGCTCCTAGATTTGTGTTATAACCCTCTTCTTTACTGCCACCAAATGCAACTTTCACACAGCTTTCATCCGACAATGAAAAACCTTGTTGGGAAACAGCACCTGGGGACTCAGAATATTGTTCCACAATAGTACCAAAGCGAAGTTCTGTCGAATTAGGGTCCTCTGAAGAAATAAATGCAATCCGACTATCCAGTGCTACCCCCTCCTTTTCAATTTCTAATGCCACATTAGGTTTGTAGAGTAGTTTTTTGTCCGTCATTTCATCCCAGTACTGCTGATTGGTAACATATCCTGAAGTTGAAGTGAATGAAGATTGTGATGAATCGGGGGCTAATTCTTCGACAAGTGCATAGTAGGATGATAGTAAATCTTTATCAGGATCATCTTCTGTTGGGATATTTATATCGGTTATACGATACCAGTCTGTTCCCCGCATAGTATAATGTCGTTCTATATCCAGCTCATTTAGATATATTCTTGCAATTCCAACGGCAACATCAGGTTTAAACACCAGCTTATTTTCGACGATGTCAACCATACTGTCGCTAAAACTTCCCTTTGAATTGTCATCTAGATTAGCGTTGGTGTCTGAAAATAGTGCATAAATAACACCACCACTATCAATCGCCGGCTTACACGAACCGCCGAATTCACTACTGCACCCAATCCACTTTTCAAAAGCGCCTCCTTCTTTCTCCTCAAACGTTATGGCTGGTGGTGATAGTCTATCAACAATTAAGGTATTCGATTCATATATTGAAAATTCATCTATCTTAGGTTTCATCTCAATAGGCTGCCCATCAACAAGTATCTGCCCTTCTCCAAACACTCTAAATGACAGTGAGCTCGAACGAATTGACGAGGGGAGTGACCCCCATCCATTCAATTTAGCAAAGTAATATGACAATGCTTCTTTTTGTTCATCAGCTTCCATTAACCAAAACGCTTCCCATAAAGAGTAACCATTCGGAAGTACGGGTTCTGCAAATATTGATGTCGGGTAAACAAAGTCACTAGCTTTCATTCCTGGCTCTCTAAGATAAAGAGCCTTTCCCCCTGGGAGCGGGGATTGGTAACCCGACGCTGTTAGCGCCATCATATTTTGTTCATGAAGCTCATAGAACTCTTCAGCAAGCAGTTGATCTTTATGTTGTTCCAAGGCGAGGTAGGCCGCAGTGGTATATAGAGACACAGTTACACTTCCAACCAGCAAATCTTGAGTCTCGACTAATGCGACCATCCTGTTGTCTCCTTTTCTTGGGTATCCCATAGCTCTTCCGTTTCTCACCTCAATAAGAACAAACTCTGGCAGGTTAGAATAATCTTTCGTGTAACCAAATCTCCAACTTCCATTAGAGTCTGTTTTGGTTTGGTAGATTATTTCATCAGTCCGATGATCTTTAATCACAACATCAGATTGCATCATAAAGGGGAGGTACGTGTTGTGGATATTACTGGAGCTTCTGATCTCTACCTCGTAATCCTGTTCTGCTTGAATGATGTAGGTTTGCTCATAATGGGCATCGCCGTAGATTGTCAATAAATGACCATCTCTAGGCATATTGTAGAGACCTGCGTGTTCGATGAATGACCATGGAAGAACCACCTGTTCATCATAAAACAGTGTGCTTTTATCTAAGCTTTCAATTTTAACTCTAGGATTATCGGTTGGCGGCATGTGAATTTTTGTAAATGCCAGACTAGTAAAGGATGTAGCAGCAAGCAAAAGTAAAATTAGATATTTCATAATGAATAAAATGCCCGTTATTGTTAATTCAAACTATAGTAGCGGGAAAGGGTTGCTATTTACATACCTCGTAGGTATTCGATATTATACCTTTGCATCACGTTTGGATATAAAATTAAAAAACAGCAAGGTTTTACTTTCATTCATTACACGCTGATTTTACACCCTGAACAACCTCTAAATAATTGTTTTTATACAAAAATACTTCGATGTTTTCAATCCCACATAATCCTGATAGTCAAAAGCAAGGGTTATGCCTGGTGACCTAGGTAACGATAGCTCTAGCTAAACCTAACACACCAAAGGAACCACATTCATCCGAGTGAGCAATTTTATTCCCACGTCGTTAAATTAGCATTTTATCTATATTTACTGAGTGCATAGTGTGAACTCCCTCACTCAATCCAGCCTTCACTTCGAGACCTTTCACAATCTCGATAACAAAGAAAAAGCCATCAGGGAATCGACTTAATACGGAGTTTGAGTTGTTGTAATAGAAGAAGTTAGAGCCGGGATCTCTTAAGTCGCTACAGTGGTTGACAGAACGTCAGTTGTACTGCTTTTATAACATGCATATTCAAGTTTTCATTTAACATGTTTTTTATTAGTGTCGCATCTTGTTTTGTTTAAGCGCGTTATCTTAACTCCTGTCTACTCCATAAAAACTATTTTCTTCTTGCAACCTTAACTCACTCGCATTTTTTATAAGCCGGCCTTAAAATAATGTGATTTTGTTAAGAGAAATAGACGTATTCATTGTCGACACACAAAACACTGAACAAATCATTCTGAATTATCTCATTTTCATCTAAGTTAAATTTAAAACCGCCTGCAAGAGAAGGGGAAATGCTGTTTTTGATCTGAAGTGCCTCTATTCTCTTTGATTGACTTCTTATTTGGTCAATCAACACTCTCTCTCTTTGCTGTGAGAATGACACCTTTTGGTGCTCAGTTTCACACCGAGAATTTTTCAACGCTCTATCCAATTCGCTTTCAAAAACATCTACTTCACTTAATGAAGACGATGCTATATGCTCAACATGTTCTCGAAACAACTCCATGGCTTCCAAAATCGATGACAAGTATCTAGCAGAATATTCAATCAAATCTATCTCACAGCCTTCTTTCCTAAGGAACTCTGCATGTTTTTCTCTTACATTCCCTTCTTCTTTAGCCGACAATAGAGCTGACAATAGGCTTTTAGTGGAAATTAGAATCGTCGGATCTACATACTCCTTACAGACACGCACCTTTACTTCTCTTATTAGCATGTTGTGATGATTTATAGCATTTCGAGCAAGCTCCATAGTGCGATATTTCTCATCCGAATCAAATCTTTTTGACAAGAATTTTTCTACATCGCTTGCAATCTTGCAGTGCTTAAGCTTCCTTGGCGAGGTTCCACTGATTTTAACTAAGGCTTTATCTTTTAACTGTTCACTTCCAGGCCTCAGCTTCTCTGTGACAGATCGAGAGGCGCTTAAAAAAGTCCAAAGCTTTTCATTTATGGCAATAAAATCAAACTCCCCACCCCTTCTCCAACAAAACAACTGTTTGAAGCTCTCTGTGTGAAGTTCTATGTATGCGTTAACAGCAATATCAAACCTTACTTCGATATCAATTACACGGCTTAAGCGCCCAGATATGTCAATAAAATTATCCATACTTAACCCTCATATAAAGTTTGCTATTGATTGAACTAGCAACTTGCTAGCTTTATGCCTATCTATGGGTTTAGAGAAAGATGCCTTAAGTAGATTCATCAAATCGCCTTTAGTTGGCTCCTTCCCGCTATACAGGTAATCATCCACCATCGATTTAACAACAGAAGAATCCAGGCCGTACTCTTTCGCCAGTACTTCAATTTCGCCCTGGCGTTTGTTGTCAGCAAACTTTTCGAAGCGCGTATGGATGTCACCTAGCTCGTCCTTTTTGAACAATTTCGCGTTGGGTTTGATTTCCTCATCAATAAACGCTGTAAATAAGCCGGCTTTGTCCTTAAGACCAGAGTTGCGCTCCAGTGTATCCAAAATCATTGTGCGGATGCGCATGAACTCAAAGTCATCATCCTCGCCATCCAAGCGCTCGATGAGGTTCAGGATGTATTCGACGTTTATCTCGGCTGTATCAAGCAGCTCGATATCGAACTGCATGGATTTCATCTGCGCTTCTATTTCAAGCTGATGTTCACGTTCTTTCTTCTCAGCTTCAGTTAGCTTGCCTTCAGCACGTAACTTATCAATCTCTTCCTGCCGCGCTTTTGCTTTTTTGTCACGTTCTTCTTTTTCCGCACGTTGAACATCGTTGTATTTGTCTTTGTACTTACTCTCGAAGTCAATCAAATCGTCTTCGTTAATCTCCAACTTGCCAGCCTGAAGATCGTCATCGTAATCCGGGAACGTTTTTAAAGCATTCTTCATGCGAATGACATCGCGGAAAGTCTGGAGGAATTGATATTGATCCTCTTCACGCACCAAGTCATCAACGGCATCAGGTGTTGGTGTCTGTTCTTTCAATTGCTTAATCTTTTCGTTGAACTGTTTCTTCAGGTCCGGGTAGGGGCTCATGATCACCACACTGGCCACGTCCTCTAAGCCCCCGCCTTTAGAGTGGCGATTGGCAAACAGCATCAACGCTTCATCCGTTGCCTCTTTCAAATCACGATAGCACACGATATTCCCGTGTGATTTCCTAACATCAAAAACACGGTTGGTGCGTGAGTACGCTTGTATTAACCCTTGGTGCCTGAGGTTCTTGTCCACGTAAAGCGTGTTAAGTGTGGGGCTGTCAAAGCCCGTCAGGAACATGTTTACCACCAGCAGGATGTCGATGTCCTTTTTGCGCACGCGTTTCGAGATGTCCTGGTAGTACCGGTAGAAATCCTGACTGTCACGGACATCATAAGAGGTGCCGTGATCATGATTGTAATCTTTAACGCAGTCGCGCAAGAACGTCATCCGGGAATCATCCTGACTGACTTTAACCTCAAGGCCGTCGGTTTCAGATACGCCGTCAAATTCTTTATTGTCGTTGCCGTTACAGCTGAAGATGGTGGCAATGCGCAATGGACTATCAGCGCCTTCCTGAGACTTTTTAATAAGCCGGTAGTACGTCATCAACTCATCAACGGAATTAACGCACATCATCGCCGTGTAGGCCCTGTCATGCGTTTTATTGTTGTGCACGGCAAGAATGTCTTTCACCACCTGCGCAATACGCTTCTCCGATGACAGGTAATGCTTGTCATTCAGAAGTTTTGTGTTTTCCGCTTCAACGTCCGTACCCTCGAACACCGCTTTGACTTTACGGTAATCCACAGAGAAGCGTAGGACATTCCCGTCTTTAATAGCATCCGTAATGATGTATTTATGCAGGCAGGCACCAAACAAGTGGTTCGTCGTTTTCATACCCACACGCGTTTTGATGGCATTTTCCTCAAAAATCGGCGTACCGGTAAATCCGAACATCTGACGTTGATTGAAGAAGTCACAGATGCGCTGATGGGTGTCGCCAAATTGACTACGATGACATTCATCAAAGTTAAAGATCACGCGTTTATCGCGCAGTGACTTGAGCGTCGTCTGGTAGCGTCGTTGGCTGATGGCCGTGTTGAGCTTTTGAATGGTGGTAACAATCAACTTGCAACCAGGATCGTCAAGCTGCTCAACCAATTTGCGTGTGTTGTCAGTGGAATCCACGCTACCCTCACTGAAGGCATTGAATTCCTGTGCTGTCTGGTAGTCCAGGTCGCGGCGGTCAACCACGAAAAGTACCTTATCAACTTCCTTCATGCCACTGATAATTTGGCTGGCCTTAAAGGAGGTCAGGGTTTTACCTGAGCCTGTCGTGTGCCAGATATACCCGTCACCCCGGCCGATTTCGACCCGGTTAATCATGGCCTCTACAGCGTAGTATTGGTACGGACGCAGCACGAGGACTGTCTTACGACTTTGATGATGCACAATGTACCGGGCAATCATCTTTGAAACGTGGCACTTTTCCAAAAACGTATCGGCAAATTCGGACAGGCGATTAATGGGCTTGTTGTCCTCATCCGTCCACGGAAAGATGAACTGATAATTCAGTTTGTTGTTGGTTGAAAAATACCGGGTGTTAACGCCATTACTGATCACATAAAGCTGAATGTATTCGAACAGACCAGCGTTTTGACCATAAGAGGTCTTGCGGTACCGCACAATCTGATCAAATGCAGATTTCAAATCCAGACCGCGACGTTTCAACTCAATCTGCACCAATGGCAGGCCGTTAATGAGAATGGTGACATCATACCGGGTTTTGGTGTTTTCACCGTTGTTGGTAATTTGTCGAGTGACTTGGAAATGATTCTGGCACCAGTGGCGTGAATTAAACAGCTCAAGATTGACCACCGAACCGTCAGAACGGTTAACTAACACGCGTTGACGTAAACGTTGTGATTTATCAAAGGAGGTGCCTTTACGAAGTTGCACCAGGACCTGTTCGAACTCATCGTTACTCAGCGGAATATCATCAAGCTCTTTTCGGTTGTGGTAACCGAGCTGTTGGCGAAAATTATCAACAATGGCGGACTCATTGGTGGCCTCCAGGATTTCATACCCTGAGTTGGCCAATTGTTCAACCAACTGCTTTTCCATTTCGAGTTCACTCTGCGCCATTGTTTTACTCCCTTTAGTTTTGGTTTTTCAACATATTATCACAAAATCAACAAACCAAAGGGCAATCCGTCATTAGATTACCCTTTGAATGTATTCATTGTTATGCAAGCAGTAACTGCATTAGTCCCTGCTTTTGCTTTTTTAGTAACTCGCGCTTTTGGGTAAGGGCACCAACGGCTCTGTTCCATGCGAGCAAAGAGGAAGCGATCTTTTTTTGCTCGCTGAACTCGGGGAGAGTCACTTTGATATTTTTTAGAGCGGTTATGCTGATGTTAAGTTGAGCCGCACCCTCTGCCATTGCCAATATGTTTTTTTGCACTTCATCCGATAGGAAGAGGTATGTCAAAAACAGCGGGTGAACGTGATCTTTTTTAGGTGTTATTTTGCCAACACGTTGATTAAGATAAGCACCAGCTTCTGATTTTGATATCCATCCATAATTAGTAAGGCTACCAGACATGCCGAAAACAAAATCACCTTCCTCAAGGCGATACCTTTCAAGGCCAGCAACATCAGCAGTGCGTACTTTGGCCGCATTCTCCAAAGACACAGAGCCGTTTTTAAAGTCGCTCATCCTTATGACGGGAATTGATGCACCTTCAATGTTGAAATTTTTACTTTTAAATGCGTTTCCTGAAATAATGTTTGCAATGTCACCCAAAGAAACTTCTTCACCGCTAATGCGAGAAAACAAATCTGACATTAGTCCGCGCTTTTGTTTCTCTTTCAGGGCGATGAGGCGGTCGTATGCATTAATGGCTTTTTCCCACGTCGACAAAATACCGGCAATGCGTTGCTGCTCTTCGAATTCTGGCCAGCTGTGTTTGTATCCTGACAAGAAATCAGTTGGAACACGTCGGTGCCCCGATGACCCCTGCATGTTAGCTGCACCTGCGTTTCTAAATCTATGTGTTCTTGTTAAATAATTTATGTATGCGGGACAAAATCCCTCTTTCGCTCTTAGGACGTGAAACTCTGTGCTTCCAAAACCGACTCCAGAAGACAACCCCCCTGCAAGTGCCCCTTTCCCATTTTCAAAACATGGTGTTATCTTGGCAACAAGCACATCGCCGTTCTCGAAATAGGTAAACCCCTTACTGACTTCAGAATAGAGTCTGGTATCACGAACCTCAATACTCCCGTCATTAGAAACTGATGGCATTGGGATAAAAGAAACTTCTGTGTTTGGCTGAAGTTTAATTTTTCTTTTGGGGTTTATCTCGCATGCTTCAGCTAATGTGTACTCCTTTCTGTCTTTATGCATTATAACCCAACTCCTCTAAGTGGCTGGACATTTCAGATTCGAGTATTGCAATCTCAGCATTCACATCGTTGATTTCATCCTGCACCGCTTGAACATCGATTTCCGCTTCTTTTTCGGTGGTGTCCACGTAGCGCGGGATGTTCAGATTGAAGTCGTTGGTTTCGATATCCTCAATGGACACCAGCGCACTGTATTTATCAATAGCCTCACGAGATGTCAGGCAATCAACAATACGTTGAACATCCTCATCTCGCAGGTTGTTTTGGTTTTTGCCTTTTTCGAAGTGATTGCTGGCATCAATGAAGAGGACATGCTCGCCATCTTTGCGGCATTTCTTGAACACCAGGATAGCAGCCGGGATCCCCGTGCCATAGAACAAGTTGGATGGCAGACCGATGACCGCATCCAGTGCATTCATTTCTTTAATGATATGTTTGCGGATCTTACCTTCCGCACCGCCACGGAACAATACACCGTGAGGCACTACAACCGCACACGTGCCGTTATCATCCAGATGAAACAGGTTGTGTTGGATAAACGCCATATCCGCTTTGTCTTTCGGTGCCAGTGTGCCATACGGCGCATAGCGGTCGTCATTCAACAGCAGATTGTTGGCATCCCATGAAAGCGAGAAAGGTGGATTGGATACTATTGCTTCGAACTTCTCACCCATGTGCTGTGGAGCTGTCAGGGTGTTGTCCTGTTTGATGTCGAAGTCTTTGTAGTGAACATCATGCAAGATCATGTTCATGCGCGCCAGGTTGAACGTGGTGCGATTCAGTTCCTGCCCGGAGAAATTATGCACCTTTCCTTTAGCGTGTTTGGCAACAGATAAGAGTAGTGAGCCACTACCGCATGTCGGGTCGTACACGGATTTGATTTCTGTCTTACCCAGTGTTACCGCACGGGCCAAAATCTCGGATACTTTTTGCGGAGTGTAGAATTCGCCCGCTTGAGAGCCTGCGCCAGCGGCAAACTTACCAATCAGGAATTCGTAACTGTCACCCAGCACGTCCGATTCAACGTCATCCAGACGGAAGTCGATGTTATCCAGGCGACTCATGATGAGCTTCACCATGCTGTTACGTTCATCCGGCGTTTTGCCCAGCTTGGATGAATTTAGATCCATATCTTCAAACAGGTGAACGAAGTCTTCAGCGGCTTCCGTATTTTGTGTACTTTGCTCAATGGAGTCCAGCACCGACTGCAATTCATTCAACACAAATGCGTTGTCGTCTTGTTTTATTTCAGCAATGAAGTGACTGAACAACTGATTGGGGCGCAGTTTATAACCCAGGGTGTCGAACGTGATGTCGTCGATCATCTCAAGGTTTTCTGCGTAATCTTCCATATCAGGCGTCATTTCGGCATACGTATAACCTGCGCCGTCTAGCGCATCATCCGCCAGGAGGTTGAGTTTGTCTGATAAGAACTTGAAGAAGATGAAGCCGAGGATGTAGTTTTGGTATTCGCTGCCATTCATGCGGCCGCGTAGGAAGTCACATATTGCCCATAGTTGCTGTTGGAGCGCCTTGCGTTGTTCTTCTGACATTGAGAAATCCGTTTGTTAGTGTTTGTTTTGATGTTGCAATAAAATAACAAAATAAACCAAATCAATCAACAACAAATTTGTTTTATCGCTTGATGCAGTTCATTGTTACAGTTTCGTAAAAAGACTTCGTCCACATGTACCTGATTGGTAGCATTTAGGCAATTATCTTAAAAACTGAAATATAAACGACCATGCTCGGCTTGGTGGGTGTTTTTAGGGTGGTTTTGGTGGTTTTTTGCCGTTTATTAAGTTGTGGCAGATTGTCCAAAACTTAACTTTCTTCTTACGACCATTATTTTCTAATGGATAGGCACTCTCAATATGAAACCTTAACTTTCTTTCTTGCCGCCAGATCCTGTATACAATTTGGTAAGTGACCTCTACTCCTTTACTGTTTTCAATTTTGCAAGAGCAATACTTTCCGTGACCGCCGTGATAAAAAAATTGATTAGGCAAATTCGAAAGAATGTCAGGGATTCTTTTTGATAGCAAGTACCTTTCTATGCTGAACACTCGTTTGTCTTTATTGTTTGGATAAAGTTCATCATTGGTGTACGTTTTGTTCTTCACTCCTTCAGTGAAAACATGATGAGATATGGTTATGTAGAGCGTGTACTTTTCTGGTATGTTGGGATTTTCGAAAGTTAGCTTCTTAGCGCACAGGTGTTCGAAAGTATAGGTCTTTCCCTTGTAATGGAAGTTTCTCCACTTTTGTACAGCCTTATCTGGTAGGTTGAAATTTGCCATAGAAATCCTTTTCTACCCGTGAAATAACAAAGGCCCCTTAAGGAGCCTTCGCCAAAACTCAAGTTTTGGTATTCAGAACGTCATTACCGGACTATGCCTCGACCACTTTGGGTTACGCGGTGTCATGTTAACATGTCTGCCTCACCGTATTTGTAATGTATCACAAACAAATATAAAACCCTGCAAATTTATATATCGTTTTGTTATAGCTGATAGGTTTTATATTCCATCCAGCCAATTGATATTCCTCCATATGTTCCTAAATGCGTTTTCTATTCTGGGAAGATATGGGTCAATATACCCTAGTGTCATGTCTGGTGACTCATGGCCAAGTATACGCTGAATTAATTCAAGATCATGCCCTTTACGATCAAGCCAATTGGCGAGTGTGCGCCGGCCGGAGTGACTGGACCCATAATGCAATCCAGCACTCTTCAGCAGCGCCCGCACCATGTTCTCAATACTGCGACACACCATGGTTGAACGTTCGACACCTTCTTTGTCGATATACTTCTTGGGTGCAAACGAATAATTGCGCCAGGACTTGCCGACTTTTACGAGGAACAACGGACTTTTAGGGTTTAATCCACCGTAGGAGCCATCCTCAGACGTTCTGATGGATTCTTCCTGCCGTTGCCGCAACCAACGCGCTAACGCCTGCCTGTGCGCGTCTGCGAGGATATAAGCCGCACGAGGATTGCTGGTCTTGGTGTAGGTGCCGCGAATGACAAACGCTTTCTTCAGCGCGCCACTGGGATACACCACATCCGACACCAGTAATTGCGGCACTTCATTAATGCGCATGCCAGCACCGAACAACATCCATAAGATAGCAACGTTGCGCACCCCCAGGTCACCGCGACTGGCCACCCACATAATGTGATTCAGCTGCTTGGGCGTCTCCACCACTTGCGCCTTACCACGGCCGCGCTCCTGTTTACGCAGCAGTCTGTTTACCGGTCTGTGCTTGCCCATATCTCACCACCTGCCCGAAACGGGCCAAATTCCCATATAGGTAAGATATAGACAACAAAAAGCCCCGAGGCAAGCCAGACGGGGCGATGTGGGAAGCTTGGGTTATAAGACCAACACAAAAGC
>CEPX01167635.1_pt1 | contig 15637 bp, 27 predicted proteins | sample 361361 | NCBI WGS metagenome assembly CEPX01 (sample SAMEA2619974, study PRJEB7988) | marine metagenome | biome: marine biome (ENVO:00000447); feature: mesopelagic zone (ENVO:00000213) & marine oxygen minimum zone (ENVO:01000065); material: "saline water (ENVO:00002010), including plankton... | reverse complement strand
CTATCAATAAAACAATTTGCAAAATTGCCTTTCCTTTATGTTTAACAGGTTTTTTCATCATAGTCCTGGCGGAATCGCACACCCCCTTATTCCAATATTAAGTAATTTGCTAGTTCTCTTATCTTTAATAGTGTAAATGCTCGTCCCTTCTGAAAAAGTAAACTTCCTTATATCAAATCTTGTAAACAATATATTATATCCAACATACTCAAAGTAGCAATACTTAGCTTCTTGACTTGCAATTTCAATAGCTACAAATGCTAAATTATACAATGGACTATTGATTTGCACACTGAATTCATCAAATACTCTTGTTTCACCATTTTCACTTATAGTTAAGTCTCTAATAACATCAAGATACACACGATCAGGTCCTAAGTTTACATTAAGGTCAAGTTCCCCTAAGGTAACACTGGCCTGTTTAGCTTCAAGCTCAACTTTCAAATCTTGATAGCACTGCTCCACTCTTGGTAAGACATAGGCTTTAATCTCTTGCCTAAGCTCATTAATATAGGCAGGATGTTGATTAATACAAGGTTTATAGTTTCCAGTATGTTCACAAAAGTATTCGACCTTATAATCGTCATACAGTTTGTAATTATCAGGCTCTGTAAAACCACCTTGAGGCATCATCAGATCAACCGCTTCATTCACAGCCTTTCTCGCACACCTCTCTATAAAGCTCTCAGGATTTGTATCATCTCCAGTAATTATCGTAGGATCTCTGTCTATCAGCAAAAAGAGAACGATAGCACCAACGAGAGCCAGAGCAAGAATAACAAATATCATTACCTGTCCTCTTTTCATCATTTTCTTAACCATAATGTAACCCCCTCCTTCTTTATTCTTTCAATTTTATCCTCAATGACAAGATCTTTAAGATAACTATCTGCAGTATTCCAAGAAACCTTTAGAAATCTAGCAACCTCAGAGCTAGTAACGACCTTATTTTTTTTAATCAACTCCAATATCTTCCCATTATGTGATCTCATAGGCATAGTCCTAGCAATATTATAATGTTTTATAATATTAATACTAATATGAGAATACAAAAGACCTATATAAATCTTTATATCTAAATAATTAGCAAGTATTTTTACCACGCTTTTTCAAATAGTCTTGATGATAGTCTTCTGCTTTGATAAAATCACTCGCCTTTTCAATTTGCGTTGCTACTTTCTTTCCTAAACTCTTTTCAACAACTTCCTTACTCTTTTCAGCTTCCTCTTTCTGCTCATCGCTATAATAAAATATCACGCTTCTATATTGGCTGCCCACATCAGGCCCTTGCCTGTCTTTTTGAGTAGGATCATGCATTTCCCAAAATGCAATTAACAAATCTTTATAATTTATCTTACCTGGATCGAACTCAATATAACATGCTTCTGCATGCCCCGTAGTATCTGTGCTCACTTGCTCATAACTCGCTTCTGGAACATTGCCGCCCATAAATCCTACTTCCGTTTTTTGCACGCCAGGAAGTTTAGAAAACGCAAGCTGCACATGCCAAAAACATCCAGCTCCAAAACACGCCTTATCTGTCATTTACTTCAACTTAACAGCGGTTCCGTATGCGAGCAATTCACTTGCCCCTGCCTGAATGGCTGAAGTCATAAACCTAACATTAACAACAGCATCCGCATTTAATTCAATAGCCTCATTAATCATTCTATTAAGTGCCTCTTCTCTGGACTGCTTTATCATTTCAGTGTATGTCTTAACTTCTCCTCCGACAATATTCTTCAAAGTAGCACCAATATCTCTTCCTATATTCCTAGCTCTAACCGTATTCCCCTTAACAACACCAATTATTTTACTTACCTTCTTTCCAGGAACAGTTTCAGTAGTTGTTATAATTATCTTGTTCATCTTACTTTTTACTTTCTTTTCTTTATATTCTTTACTTCTTCAATCTTATCTTCACTTCTCAAATGAAATAAAATATACAACCCTAATAATAACAAAATACCCCCATAACCACTCAACGCATATAGGGCTCCTTTTTCTGCATAATTGACCATGCCAAAATACAACATTACACACCCTAATATGCACATAAAAATTCCAGAAACTATTCCACCATTATTCATCTTCTTTTATAGAAATAAGAGCTAATAAAATTAACTAAGCAATCAAATCAGATTCACTCTTTTTCTCTTGCTCATCTACAACAACAGAACGAATTATCTTGCCTTTTCTAACTGCACTTTCTCTCATTTCAACAGGATCTGAGATGCTTGTATCAACTTCAATCTGATCAATCACTATTGTGTGATTTACCTCTATCTTCTTAAACTCAGGAACATCAAAAAACAAGTCTTTTACCAATTCACTGTCAGTAGATTTCAAAGTAGCAAAATCTGCCTTGGCCCCTTTATCTCCCTTACTGCCAGGCTTAGCACTCTTAGGAGCTTTAGCCTTAACTTTAAGTTCAAAATTGTCTCCTTTAAATGTAAGGGCAAAAAATGCCTTGGGAAACTTCTCCATAGCCCCTAGTATCTTTCCAGGCTCCACTTCAGTATTAATTAAGTTTTGCTTGATCCCCATAAATTGCTTAACCCTTTCTACATCGATTCCAAGCTCATCCTGTATCTTCAATGTACTAATAATTGCACCTTTCATCTGAATCTTTTCAGCAGGCAACTTCTTCAAACAGTTAGCTACCAGAAAGTTAACAAACTCTGCGCTAGTCTTCACAACAAACTTGTCTTTTTGCTTTTTCCCTTCTAACAAATATCTGTCAGGGAAGGAGCCTTTGCTAAATTTAATAAAAGCATTATGAACTTCCTTATCATCTTTGCCACTCACTCCAGAAAATATTTTTCTAATCACATTCATCTAACCAACTATTTTTATCGATATATAAATCTTTTCGAACTTAAGGCAGGTTTTATAAAGTAAAACGCTTATTTTCAATTATGGAACTTAACGACAAGGACATTAGAAAATTAGCAGCCTTATTCCTAATGGTAGTTCTTACAATTTTAGTCTTTATCCTAGTTCAACCAATTCTAGTAGCAATCTTATGGGGCTTTATCTTAGCATATGTGTTTATTCCAGTATTCAAACCAATTAAAGCAAGAATAAAAAGCAGAAACATAGCTTCCGGCCTTACCTTACTAATAGCTGCAGTCATTGTCATACTACCCTTATGGTTCATTCTTCCTATAATGGTAGACAACGTGTTCGACCTATTCAGAACAAGCCAAGAGGTAGATGTACAAGGATTTGTCTCCACAATATTTCCAACAGCCTCTGACGATTTCAAAGTTCAACTAGTATTAACAATAACTAATGGAATAAGTAAAATATCTGGACTAATAATTAATTATCTTGTTGACTTTCTCCTCAACGGAATTACTATAGCGCTACACTTAGCAATAACTTCCTTCGTATTTTTCTTTACGCTCAGAGACATGCCCAAACTTATGGAATTTGTTTCCGGACTCTCGCCACTAAGCAAGAAACAGAACGCAACCCTAGTAAAACACTACAAAGACATAACCCATTCTCTAGTTTATGGACAAGTAATTGTGGGATTAGTACAAGGACTCTTAGCAGGCCTTGGAATGTTAATATTTGGAATTGATAACGTCTTTGTATTAACAATGCTAGCTGTAATCTTTTCCATAATTCCAATAATAGGCCCTGGAATAATTTGGGTTCCTCTAACTATATTCCTATTCGCAACAGGCTCCCAATTAATAGCCGTCGGCTTCTTGCTATATAATATATTCATAACTTCAACATCGGACAACTTCATGCGCCTTTACCTAATCTCAAAAAGATCTAGCCTATCACAAGGCCTAATAATTGTGGGAATGATCGGCGGCTTTATCACATTCGGCCTATTAGGAATAATATTAGGGCCTCTAATCCTAGCATATTTCGTGACATTCCTAAAAGCGTACAAGGAAGGTACACTTACATCCCTATTCTCACAGTAAGTGCAGTGAAACAAAATTTATATACCTCTCTTCTTTTTCAAAAAAATGTCTGATAAAGGATTTATGGATGAAATTGTTTCTTATATTAAAAAGAACGTAAAAAAGGGTTACACAGAAGAATCTCTTAAGTGGGCTCTAATGGGACAAGGCTACTCAAAACTAGAAGTTGAAAAAGGATTAAAGAGAGCACACATGGAACTAGCTCAGCAAGCACCCTTGCTTGATGCCAAGCCAAAGATTACCTATGAAATTGTAGAACCAAGAGAGCACGCAGTAAAAGTAGAATCGGACTCTCGTCCCTTGTGGAAAAAACTATTTTTTGGCTAAGGAAAAACAATATGACACTAACACCCTCTGATTACACATTAAAAAAAGGAGATGAAGCACCAGATTTCTCTCTTCTATCTACTAGCAGAAAGCAAGCAACACTAAATGAGCTAAAGGGAGAAAAAGCAACTCTAATTGTATTTATGTGCAATCATTGCCCATACGTGCTTGCCAAGTTGCCAGAGCTAAACAGAATTTATCAAGATTTTAAAGACAAAGGATTACAAATAATAGGCATTAACTCAAACGATCCAACTACTTATCCAGAAGATAATTTTGAAAACATGAGATCTCTTGTTAATTCAGGAGAGATTAATTTTCCCTATCTTCAAGATGAATCTCAAGAAGTTGCTCGTTCTTATAATGCAGCGTGCACACCCGATCCCTTTTTATTTGATGAAAATCTAAAACTCATTTTCCACTCAAGAATAGACGACCCTCCCAATTTGAATCAAGCCAAGGCACATGAATTGCATGAAGCAATAAATGAATTCTTACTTTCTGGGAAAATAACAAAATACAATGAATCTCCCTCCATGGGCTGTAATATTAAATGGAAATAAAATATTTGATTTTCTAAGAAATACAAGAAAGAGAGATTGGTGTGGAAAGTATTTTAAATAATCAAGATATAAATTAAACAAATGACAAAGTTATATTCAAAATTGGCAAGAGTTTATCACGAAATGTATCAAAATATTTTTGATTACAAAAAGGAATTTCAATTCTATAATAAAATATTAAAAAAATATAAATTAAAAAGCATCTTAGAAATAGGGTGCGGTAGTGGAAATTTGGCACCATACTTCTTAAAAAAAGGATATGATTACACAGGTTCAGATTTATTTAAGGAAATGTTGGATATAGCAAAAGAAGTTGAACCAAAGGCTAAATTTATTCAGGCCGATATGAGAGACTTGAGATTGAGAAAGAAATTTGATGGAGTAATTATTTCAGGAAGGAGTTTTACATATTTAACTACAAATGAAGATGTTCAAAATACACTGAGGTCAATTTATAGAATCTTAAATAAGGGAGGGATTTTGATTTTTGACAACTTCAATGCTGAAAAAATGATTAATCTGAAGAAAAAGAAATTTGAACAAAAATCAGAATATAATGGTAGAAAATATAGAAGAGTTAGCATCAAGTCTCCAAATCTCAAGGAGGGTTGGACTGAAAATTGGGAGGCTACCTATTACATCGAAGAAAAAGGTAGAAAGACTAGAGCCATTAAAGATAAATCTACTTTAAGATCATTTACCAAGGATGAACTAAAATTATTTTTGAGATTACATAATTTTAAAATAGAAAGATTAATCGACCAAGATTTCGCTTTTACAATAATTGCTAAAAAATAAAAAACGCCGACTAGAAATAATAATTTTAGAAAACAGAAAGATTTATATATTATATAAGTATATACTATGATAAGTTTATAAGGTGTCAAAATGAAAACTGAAGTGTTACATTATCCAAGGCTGGATACAATTTTGAATGTAGAAAAGATAATAAGGAGTTCTACAATTCCGCTTTCAAGGAATGAAATAGACAGAAGGCTTCCTAAGAAAGTTATGAGGCCCACACTAAATGTTATTCTTAGATACTTAGAAGAAAGCGGAAAGATTACTATACTAAAGGAAGGCATAATCTGGATCTACAAAGACAATATAAGCTCCAAATTAAGAGCCAAACTTGATAAGGGAGTTACTGTAATGTAACATGAAGAAAGAAGTTGAGGTTAAATTTGATGAGGGCGCATATGAGGAATATGAAGAACTACAAGAGTCCGTTGCAGAAGGCAAAAAATCAAAAAAGAAACCAACCTACGAACAACTCCTAACTTCAATCAATGCAGCAATTAAAAATCTAAAAGCTAATCCTCATTATGGTGACTTAATTCCTAGAAGAAATATCTCAAAAAAAGTTATTAATAGGTACGGGACTGATAAGATACTAAGGGTAGAATTAGTAGGATATTGGAGACTCTTATACACATTAGTTGGAGATAAAGTTAAGATTATCGCTTTCATATTAGAATTCATGGATCATAGTAAATATGACAAGTTATTTGGTTACAAGAAGAAGTAGATTTTCCAGCATTACTAAACTTTCCTAAAGCAAACCCTTTTCCCGCAACTTTTCTAACAAAATAATTCCAGGCCTTCCCCGTTCAGACTCTTTTTGAACAACATCCATTAACTCATCAAACTCAAGCCATTCATACATTTCATGATCTTTAGATAGTTTTATTTCTCCATCATCCAGATCACATAGGAAGAAGACAGCATATCTATGCGCCTTGTTCTTTACATCATACATGTCAACATAAAAAGGCTCCTTTAACTTTATCCCCACACCAATCTCCTCATCAACCTCCCTATCTAGTGATTTAATATAGCTCTCATCATCTTCATTTAATCTTCCTCCTGGCAAAACCCAAAGTGGCTCATCATCTCCAGCAGGCCAAAGAACTAGCATTTTCTTATCTTTTATAATGAGAGCATACTGCGCAATATTTGTCTTCAAATGTTTCTCTTCCATGTTAAACGCCGGCGGGAGGAATCGAACCTCCATATCGTTTAAGAAATCAGGGTTCAAGCCTGACGAGCTACCACTGCTCAACACCGGCTAGGTGATAAAATAGACTCCTTTTCTTTTCTATTTAAATATAACTGATAAGACAGATATTTCTCTTTCTGAATGTAATTTTTTATTTCTCTCTCATAATCAATCATAGAACAAATAAGCTTTTTTAGATCTTCTATGAAGTCCTTACTTCCAAGATGAAATGCTAGACCTCCATGTTTGTTAAAATGACCGTCAGTTATTGAAAAGCCATATATGAATAACTCTTTTTCTTTTCTATTGCCATTAACAATAATTTGAGGAATTCTTAATTTATCTCTTTTAACCCCCATGGGAAAACCAAGATTAGTTAGGTTGTTATAAATCTCCTTATTGTATTTTCTAAATCCATAAATTAGTTTTCTCCCCTCTCTTTTCCTACTAGAAACTCTACCCCTAATTCCAAAGATATCAAAAAATAAATCATCAAACATCTGCATATTTACTAGGGAGTTATTAGTAAATTGGATAGGATAATCTCTCTGGCCTCTTCCATTATGGGAGTTAGATAAACAACCATCTCCACATAACATTCCTAAAAACAGAGCCAATTTTTCCTTTTTATTCATCTCTAGAATTAACTAAAATTAGTTATATATTTTTATAACCACTCTAAAGTTCTTTCCTTATAGATCGACAAGTCCAATGACTTTTCCCCTTTTAAACTTTATTCTCCATTACCTAATATCTATAAAACTGAAGTTGGACACTAAATTCATCTGAGATTCTAACGTAATCATTCCCTTGTTTTATAGATCTCCTAACATCATATCTCTTAAAATCCCAAACAATAAAACCATTAGACCTACTTGCATTTCCTATCCTCGCTTTGCTCTCATCACTCTCAAAACAACCAAGAACAATTGCTTCAGTAATATGTCTAGGAAGAACCAGATCAGGTTCTTCATTATCATCAGAGAGCCCCTTAGGGTCACTCGAAATATTATAGGTAATAGGTTGAGAAACTACCCTTGGATAAACTCTTTTATTACCTACAAAATAATTTTTCCCATCGGTATTGATTTCCTGAAGTGTTTGAGTCTCAGATACCTTCACTTCTAAAGTCATAGAAATAACACATAAAATCCCTTTTAAACCTTTTAGGTTCTCAAAAACAATATTAGAACTACAACTACCAAAGCTTCAAGGTCCGACTATTAATAAAAAAATAATTAATTTAGCCGAACAATGATGATAGACCTGCTGCACTTTCTACAGGCTTTTCTTCTTCTTTCTTTTCCTCCTTAGCTTCTTCTGCTGCTCCATCTGCTGCTGCTGCAGGGGCTGCTGCTACTGCACTTGCGTTTTCCATTTCCTTATCAATGTCAACACCTTGCAAACTAGCAACTAGAGTCTTGATCTTACCTTCATCAACATCAGCACCAGTAGCTGCGATAACTTTCTTCAAACTATCTGCATCTATCTTTTGGCCAAGCTTATGAAGCAAAAGAGCTCCGTAAATATATTCCATTTATGCGTCCTCCTTTTCATTCTTAGTTTCATCTTCTTTCTCTTCACTCTTTTCTTCTTTTACTTCTTCCACTTTCTCTTCACCCTTTTCTTCTTTCTCCTCAACCTTTTCTTCTTCTTTTGATTCTGATTCTTCAACTTTTTCTTCAGCCGCTTCTTCTTTCTTATCCTCGCTTTCTTTTACAGGTTCTTCTTCTTTATCTTCGCTTGGACTTAAGTTAGAAAGTGCTTTTGCCTCCAAGGTAGCCTTTGAAATAAAGTAAGGCACTGTCTCCTTACTCGTGTATCCCACATTAACAGCAAATCCAAATCCTTTTCCAATCATCTTTCTAAGTTCTTCTAACGCGCCTTCCTTATCAATCTTAATATTAGTATAAACCTTATCTGAAACAGAGTCATACGCAGCAACAGGCAAAAATCCAACTTTCATTGGTTCTATACCAAGTTTAGCTAACACGCTAGCCAATTTATCATCAATCTTATCTCCTTCCTTAGCAACAGTAGCTTTAGCCTTTATAGCCAATTTTCCACCTTCGACTGCAACCTTCAACCCAACAGCTCCAAGCTCTGAAATAGCAGGACCAGGCATTAATTCTGTAGGGCCTTCCTGCACAACAAGATCTTCAGGCGCCCTGTCCCCAGCCTTAGCCTTAGCAGGACTCTGGCTATCACTTAACAAGCCACTTAGTTCAAAAGCATCCATATCTGAAAATAAAATGACAAAATCAGCTCCAATACTTTGTTTCAAGTTCTGCAGCGCACCTTTATCGGTCGCCTTTATAGCTCTTAAGATCAAAGACTTTCTAGCAACTCTAAGTTCAGCTTTTCCCCTTAGGCTCTTCTTAATCTTCTGAAACTGAGATGCCGGTAAGCCCTTACTAGAAGCTACAAACACAGTCTTAACAGACTTCATCTTTTCAGCTAGCTCTGCAACAAGCTCTTTCTTATATTCAGGAACTGTACTAATTTTTTCCACGCTATTTTACCTCAAGCCTTATGGGCTTACTCATAGTTAATTTGACCATAACATTCTTCACATTCTCATTCTTTTTTGGCAGTGCATTTACAATAGCTTTGTAAACAGGCTTAAAATTTTCCTCTATCTCACTATCAGACATGCTCAACTTTCCTATAGGCAACTTAATACTAGCCTCCTTAACCCTCATCTTAATAGCCTTTCCAATTTTATCAACCACTTCCTTAACAGAAGCATCATCTTCTTTCAATATAATTCCTAATTGAGGGCTTGGCATTTTTCCAGCAGGCCCAAGCACTTTTCCAAAAGCCGTAGCTACCTTTGGCATTAAAGGAGCATTAGCAATAAAGAAGTCATATCCATCTACAAGGCTTTTAAGTGCCTTCTTATCTTTATACTTAGAGAACTCAACTGGTGTAATTGTATCAATAACCTTGCTCTTTTCGTTCAAGAAAGCACAAACTCTTTTTTCTTTAACCTTATTTGGAGTAGTTAATACAAGGTTAATTTGATCTCTTTTCAAATCTACAGCGCGCAAGTTCACAACTAAGTCTACAGATTGATCAAATTTTCTTTCCTTTTCTTTCCTAAGCTCTTCTAACGCTTTCTTTATGTCCATTTTTTGCCTCCTACATCATGACCCTTAATCTGAGAAAACCAGATCAAAGATATGTAGTTAATCAGCAATTATTACTAAAATTATGCTTATTTAAATCTTGTGACTATCCAAATGTTCTCGCTACAAACTTAATAATATTTGATATAAGGAAGCCACCAGCCCCAAGGATTAACATACCTATAGCAGAAACCTTGCTAACACTCTTAAATTCATAAGCGCTCGGCTTTTTCAAGATTTTCCATACACGCTTACACTGAACAATAAAAGATCCTAATTTTCTCATACCTTTTATCAGCAAAATCTCTTTTTAAAACTATTCTTCTACAAAATCAATCCCTAATTCATCTCCCAATGTGCCAACTGCCGCATTGGCTAGATCATCCCCAGATCCAACTATTTGTTGGCTCTTTACGCCTGTTACAATAAGCAAAACCTTAATAGTGTTCTCCATGTCTGGAGATATCTGAGCTCCAGAAATAAGTTTAGCATCTGGCGAAACTTTGTTTCCTAGAATTTCCATAATGTTCCTATATTCATCAAGGCTCATATCATTCCCTCCAATAATATTTACAAGAGCACCACTCGCCTTACTTATATCAACATCTAACAATGGATTCCTAATAGCTTTCTCAACAGCATCCTTCGCCCTTTCATTGCTATCGCTCTCTCCGATACCAATAAGCGAAACACCACCATTAGTCATCACTGCTCTTACATCTGCAAAATCAAGATTAACAAGCCCAGCTTTTGTGATCAACTCTGTAATGCCTTTAACAGCGTTTGTTAAAATTTCATCAGCAACCTTAAATGCAGTATGTATTGGCAACTCTGGAGCAATCTCTAAAAGCTTATCGTTTGGAATCACAATTAAAGTATCAACAAAACTAGCCAATCTTTCCAAACCATATTGAGAGTTTTCAATCCTCTTCTGCCCTTCAACTGTGAATGGCAATGTAACAACTCCAATAGTTAACGCGCCACCTTTCTTAGCTATCTCAGCAACTACTGGCGCACTTCCAGTTCCAGTTCCTCCTCCCAATCCACACGTGATGAAAACAAGATCGCTATTGGCCATTTTCTTCTTAATCTCAGATTCAGACTCGCGAGCAGCCTCTTCACCTATCTTAGGATTGCTCCCAGCTCCCAAACCATGTGTTAACTCTCTACCTATCAAAATCTTAGAATCCACATTTGTATATAACAAATCTTGAGCATCTGTATTAATTGCAAGAATCTCACATCCCTTAATTCCAATCTCTTTCATCCTAGAAACAGAGTTTCCGCCCCCACCTCCGCAACCTATAACTTTAACACGAGCTCCCTGTTTTTTTAACAGGCCCTCTAATTCACGGTCTATACTATCGTTCCCACCCTCTTGTTGCTCAATAAAAACATCAGCCATTTTCTACCCAGGTTTAAACAATTTATAAGGATTGTTGTGTTCCTCCTAAGACTTAGATTAAGGTGTTCTTCCTAGGGAAAGAGCCTTATAATCTTGAGCTCTTGCCATATGCATATCTCTATCTTCTATTTTACCCAAACTATTTGCCATAGCTGCCATGTCAATATGGATACCAGCCATGTATTGGAAAATACCTAAACGTCCAATTCCAGATCCAATATCACCAGACTCATAAAGATTTAATCCTTCAACACAATCATCCGCAAACGAACAAAAACTCTCTACGAATAAATCTCTATCTTTTTCTAAAACTTCACAGGTCGTATCATAAGCAAAATTTAAATCTCCGACACTCATGCTTTTTGCTCCTCCACCTTTTTATCTCCAGGAGTCGTTACATTAATCTTATCAGCAGCCTCAACTTTCTCTTCATACACAAGTTCAAGGCCAGTAAGTTCCTTGAATTTTTTTCCAATAGATTTAACATACATATCCAATCCCTTTGGAAGCTTAACTACCACTTTCTTATCTTTAATCTCGTTTTCTGGTATAAATCTGAATAAAAGTTCAAGAATAGTTTCACTCTTTTCCTTATCATCTGTTACTTTCCTAGAAATGGTAAACTTATACTTCAAATCACGTCCTGCCAAGGGATTGTTAAAGTCTGTAACAACTCTAGCCCCACTAACAGCCACAATCTTTGCCAAGGTATTATCAAGTGCTAGTACCATTCCTGGCTGAGGATTAACCTTCTTCTCAGCAAATGAGGCTAGAGGAATTGTTTTAACAAGCTCCCTTTTTCTTGGACCAAAAGCATCTTTAGCTTCTATTTCAACACTATACTCCTTACCAACTTCCTTTCCTTCCAACGCCTTATCTAAACCAGGAACAACCATCTTATTGCCCACACATAAAATAACTTTCTTAACTTCAGCTTTTTCATCCAACTCCTTCAAATCTTCAGCTATGTTAGAATCGAAAATCCTTCCATCACTATATCCAGTGTACTTCAGCTCAACAAAGTCATTTTTCTTTACCTTGTCTTCCTTCTTAATAGGTTCACTCATACCTGGCTGTGTTTAGTAAGTTTTATAAACGTTTCCTGCGACTTTCAGCCATGGTTTTGAAGTTAATAGACGCAACACAAGCGAAATCTGGCACAAGCATCATGATTGAAGGTGAAGCTTACACAGTAAAATCCAATGATAAGAGCAAGTCAGGTAAGCACGGTTCTGCTAAATGTAGAATAGAAGCTATTGGCGTCTTCAACGGAAGAAAAAAAGTATTAGCAGTTCCTGGTCATGAGCGTTTCGAAGTTCCCCTGATTGAAAAAAAGAAAGCTCAAATCTTGTCAGTTTCAGATACAACAGCAAGCATAATGGACCTTGAATCATATGAAACCATAGACGTTGAATTTCAGGAAGACTTAAAAGCTGATTTGGCTGCAGAAAAGCAAGTAGAGTACTGGAACATAGAAGGTAAAAAAATGATAATGAGAGTATATTCATAATGGCAACAAAAATACCCGTAGCACAAAAAAGAATGTTTGAAAACGTTTTCGTTTGTAAACGCTGTAGTAAAAAAGTAAGGACGCAAGCAGTTAGAGTAATTGCTGGAAAGATAAAGTGTCCTAAATGTGATTCCAGAGCTTTCAGAGCAATAAGGAAGAAATAAAAAGATGGTCAGTACTTTCATTATCTACGATTTAATACTCTTAGTTGCATTTACATTAGGGGTAATCTATTTTCTTTACACACACAAGCACAACGTTCAAAGGCAAGGCCTTCTCTATCTCTATAGAACTCGGCTTGGCATAAAATTTATTGATAAATTTACTAAACGTTATGGCACATTTCTTAAAAAAATAGAACTTCTAGTAATAACTTCTGGTTATATCCTAATGATCGCAGTTACATGGCTTCTTGCAAAGCTATCCTGGGTCTATCTATCCTCACCTACACTAGCAAAAGCTGTTAAAATTCCACTAGTTCTACCATTGTTCCCATACATACCAGAACTATTCAAAATAGATTTCCTACCTTCATTCCCATTCACATATTGGATAATAATAATCGCAGTAATTGCAGTACCTCACGAATTTGCTCACGGTATTTATGCTCGCCTCCATAAACTAAAGATACATGCAACAGGCTTTGGCTTCCTAGGCCCAATCCTTGCAGCTTTTGTTGAACCAGATGAGAAACAACTTAACAAAGCTCCAAAGAGGGCACAACTCTCAGTTCTTGCAGCAGGAACATTTGCCAACGTTCTATTCACGATCCTGTTCGCAGCAATAATGTGGCTCTTCTTCGCAGCGTTCTTCGTTCCAGCAGGAGTTAACTTTAACACTTATGGCTCTACTGTAATAGACATAGATAAAACACAAATACCAGAAAACTTCTTAGATTCAAATGAAACTTTTATTGAACTCTCCTCACAAAATAAATCTTATTTCTCAACAAAAGCTGGCTTGCAACAAGCGCTCGACCTTGAAATAGAACAAATACAAGTCTTCGAAGACACTCCCGCCTTTAGAAATCGACTTGACGGTTCAATAGTAGAAATAGATGGAGTTCCAATAACTTCTCTACAATCTTTAACTCAAGAAATCCAAAAACACAGCCCTGGAGAAACTGTTGAAATCAAGCTTGCAACTCCCGAAAATGTTAGAGACTTTAATCCTGAAATCAAATCCTATGAGATCACATTTGCAGAGCGTGATGGCCAAGCATATCTTGGAGTAGGCATCGCACCCCCACAACTAAGAGGATTCATGGGCGCCTTTTACTCTTCAATAGCCTCAATAAAAGATCCGTTCATATACTACAAATCAACAATAGGTGACTTCGGATGGTTTATCTACAATTTGCTATGGTGGATGACCTTGATTCTCATATCTGTGGCGCTGTTCAACATGCTCCCAGTAGGCATATTCGATGGTGGCAGGTTCTTCATGTTAACAGTCTGGCATCTAACAGGCTCGAAAAAGGTCGCAGAGCGTGCGTATAAGTGGGTAACATGGCTCTTCCTTGTACTAATAATCGCTCTAGTTTTGAAATGGGTTGCTATTTTCTTTTAGTTAGTTAATAAATTCAACACCTTTCTTTGTAAATGCAACAAGTCTAATACCAACAGGCACTGTTAACAACGCAGATATAAGTGCCATATGTTCCTTACCACTGCCAGATGCGATAGATAAAGCAACTTCAAAATCGTTTGCCAATGTTTCCTTTAACTTGCTTCTAATCTCATCTTTTAAATCAACTAACGTTTTCTCACAGTCAACATCAACAACAACACCATTCGCAGGCTTAGGAAAAGGTTCGCTCTCTTTATTTCTAACAAGAACAACACGGTCCCACTCTCCCCTTTTAGCCAAGGCATTTACCTGACTCCAACTTTCCTTATCTTTTCCTAAAAATGCTACAAGCTCCATCGCTGAAAAAGAAACGCTAGCTTTATAATGTTTCTCGTCATGTTTCACATATGCCAAAAGATTTACCTCTAGGAGAAATAACTCTGCGTCGTTATGAAAAACCTTACGACACCAATAAGCGTGAGCTTACTCGTAAGGTCTGCCTATCTCTTGGCTTATTACAACCAGGAGACTCTCGTGACATAGTTGTTGACGTTCTTCTTGTTCTAGATGATGCTAGAAAACAACGCAAACTCCTCTCATCATTCGAAGTCCGCGATCTTGTTGAAGCTAGTCGTACTAAACACTCCCAAGAAGCAAAAGGCTTAGCAGAATCTAACATAAGAAGGCAGCTAAAGCGCTTGCGTGACGCAATGCTTGTAGATAAACAAGGAACCTCTTACCGTATCTCAGAGTTCGCTCCATTATCAGAACTTTTCGAGAGTAAGATAGAATCATTTCTCATTCCCCAGACAATAGAAAGAATAAAAGAATACCTTTCTAAGCTGAATGATGCAGAATAACAATCATTATAAATACATCTTATTCATCAAATAACAATGATAAAACAAACCCTCTTTGTTTTTTGCTTAATCCTATTATTAGCAACAGTTTCAGCTGTTGAGATACCCTCCCTTACAGGAAACTCTGATTCTGCTGCCTGTTCAGATCAAGTATCTGCCATTAATAAGTTAATAGATGAGGCAAACTATTGTGAAACAGATTCTGATTGCTCTGTTGTCTCCGGATTCGGCTGTCCATTCGGCTGCCACCATTTTCTAAATGTTGGCGCAGACACATCTGAAATTAAAGATGCAGTTTCATCATATACAGAATCAGGCTGCTTACAATG
>CEPX01040568.1_pt1 | contig 15639 bp, 2 predicted proteins | sample 361361 | NCBI WGS metagenome assembly CEPX01 (sample SAMEA2619974, study PRJEB7988) | marine metagenome | biome: marine biome (ENVO:00000447); feature: mesopelagic zone (ENVO:00000213) & marine oxygen minimum zone (ENVO:01000065); material: "saline water (ENVO:00002010), including plankton... | reverse complement strand
ATCGTGAACAGCCTGAAACATTTAAGTTCAGGGTAGATTAATATGTCTTTGAATGATTTGTTTGGCCAAAAATCAAACAAGCTGATAACTGCACAAGATGCAGAAAATACATCTAATGATGTAGAATCTAAAGATCTTGTACGAGCCGAAGTCGCTCGTCGAAAAACTTTTATACCCAAAATAGATTTTAGTGATCCAAAAAATTTCGCACGTTACGGACAAGCAGAAAAATATTATGTCGATACTATTCAACATATATATCAAACATATCCATATGATGGTTCAAAAGCAGAACAAATTGAATGGCACAATAATGCTTCATATGTAGATAATTACTTATTTGATAATGGTTATCCTCGAACTACCGGGTACGTTACTTTAAATACAACTTATGCTATTGGTAATACTGTTTCTAATCCTTCTTCGTCTGGAGAGACATTTAATAGTGCTAGTGTGCCCCAGTATATAACATTTAAAGGTGGTCCACATAGTGCGTCAGCAGATGCAGCCGAGGGCGTTTCGCTTACTAATTTATTTGGTGATAGTAAAACAAATATATATAAAATATCAGATAATAGAAGTAGTAATTTAGACCTATCATACGATTTAGGAAATACGATTGAATTTTGGTATAAAGTAGATTCTACTTCTAGTTTTTTAGATCAATCTACATGTATTTTTGATGCATGGAATAATGAAGATTTAACTAGTGATTCGTATGGAAGAATCTTAGTTGAAGTTCTTGGCTCAGGATCTGGTGATGGAACAACTTTTCCAACTACAGGTTCATTTACAGTATCATATCTTTCGGGTTCTACAGGAGCTAATCGTATACATGTAGGTTCTGGGTCTGCAATGCCAAGTGATTGGGCAATGACAGATTGGCACCACTACGCATTCACGTTTAAAAGTGATACTTCAGTTGGTACAACAAAAGTTAAATTTTATGTAGATGGAAATTTAGTAACCGAAACTACTTCTGGTACTACTGCAATAGCTTCTTCTATAGATCGAGGTTGGGTATCAACAATCGGAGCATATCGTGAAGCTCCAATAGTTGCTGCAACTTCTAGTGTATCTGAGGGATATGGTACATATCCTACGGCATCTTATGATGAGTTTAGGTTTTGGCGACAAGCTCGAACAGAAAAAGAAATTAAACAAAATTGGTTTACACAAGTTCGCGGCGGCACAAATACTGACGATGCTAATATTGAACTAGGTGTTTATTATAAATTTAATGAAGGCACTGTAAATACTAGTTCCATTGATAGTACAGATGCAAAAGTATTAGATTATTCAGGTCGAATATCTAATGGTAATATTGAAAATTATAGTTTAGCAGTACGTAGTTCTGGTTCTGCATTAACCAATGAATATAAAGATCCTATTATTTATTTAAATAATTATCGTGTAGTTGATTATAAGTCTAGTTTAGAGTCTAAGGGTCATACATATGATTTGGGTAATCATACTTCTATAATGAATTCTATTCCAAAGTGGATTACAGATGCAGATGAACATAATAATTCTACAGTATTAAAGAATTTAGTTCAGATTTTATCTAGTTATTTTGATACTCTACATTTACAAATAGAAGCTCTTCCACATATAAAAGATGTACACTATCCATCACTACAAAGTGGAAGTTTCCCCTATCATTTTATTCAAGAATTAGTCGGCTCGTCAGGAATTATAAATCCTGATTTATTTATTGAAGCCAATGTAATAGAAGAAATAACTTCTAGAGATGAGACACAAAAATATTCTCAAAATATTCAAGATATTAAAAATGTAATTTATCAAAATATTTATAATAATTTATCTCATATTCTTAAAACTAAAGGAACTGAAAAATCTTTTCGTAATTTACTTCATTGTTTTGGCATTGATAATGAAATATTAAAAATTAATATGTATGCTAATAATGTTGATTTTGTCTTTAATTCTGACAATAGTTATTCTGCAACACACAAGAAACAATATTTAAATTTTAATAATACTAGTAGTTTTGGAGCTACTGTATATCAACAAACTGATTCTTCGAATTCAAATTCGACAAGCTACATGGCAAGCCAAAGTGCGAATCAGATGGATCATGTTCCATATACAGCACAGTGCGAAGTATTTTTTCCTAAAAAATTCTCTTCTGATGTAACAGATAAATTTCATACTCCATTTACACAAGTTTCATTATTTGGGATGCACGAGGCTACTGCCAGTGTTTCTGATTTAACATGGGCTCCTCAAGACATAGGTAATTTTCAAGTATACTTTATTAAACCAAATCGAAATTCTAAAGGTGGATATTTTAAATTAGAATATAGTGGATCGATAAATCTAACATCATCTTTTATAGAAAATGTTTATGATAATGAAAAATGGAATCTTGCAGTTAGATTTAGACCATCGGGAAGCATCTTGTTGGGCACCAACGATATTACATCCACATATCAATTAGAATTTTATGGTGTTAATTCTGTATCAAATGTTGTACAAAACGAATTTCATGCCACCTCAGTTATTTCTGATATAGAGGCCAAAAAAGCACTTAATGCATCAAGACGAGTTTACGTTGGCGCACATAAAACAAATTTTACAGGTTCTACATTATATCAATCTGATGTTCATATTTCATCTGTAAGATTTTGGAATGATTATCTGGATAACTCAACTATTAAATGGCACTCATATGATGCATCTACACATGGCAGGCAAGAACCATATAAATCTGCATTTTTGGTAAAATCACTAACTGGCTCAAAAGGTGGCATTTTTATTCCGCAAATTGAAACCCTGGCTTTACACTGGAATTTTCAAAATTTATCTAGTGCCGATAGTAGTGGTCAATTAACTGTTCTTGATTGTTCATCTGGTTCTAATATTTCATATGATTGGTATAGTGATCTAAGCTCTAAACATCATACCGGACAGGGTTCTAATTTTCCTGTAAATTATTCTAAAGCAGTAAGACATAAATATATTAATACACTAAAAACAAGTCAACCCGGAATTTTAAATAATTCGGATATGATTAATATATTAACACGAGATGATGAAACTTTCACTAGAGACACTGTACCGATTCAATATTATTTCTCAATTGAAAAGAGTATGTATCAAACTTTATCCGATGAAATACTTAAGATCTTTACCGGATTAAAATATTTTAATGATTTAATTGGACATCCAATAAATCGATATAGAGTAGAATATAAAGACTTAAGAAAATTACGTCAATTATTTTTTACGGGAGTACAAAATACTCCAAGCTTAGAAAAATATGTTGATTTTTATAAGTGGATTGATAGTTCCGTTGCTGCTATGATACAGGAATTATTTCCGGCATCTGCTAATTTTTCTGACAATATTCAAACTATGGTTGAGAGCCATATATTAGAAAGAAATAAGTATTGGAATAAATTTCCAACAATTGAAGATAAATCACCAGATCCCGATGGAATTGTCACATCACCGCACTATGATTGGGTATCAGGATATCATCCACCAGGAACTACTAATCCTCAAAATTGTCTTTGGTGGAGAGATCGTGTAGAACGAACCGATCCTCTAGTAACTTCTGGAAATGATGAAGTAGATGCAAATAGAGAAGTTTTAAGAAAAGTAATTGTTAGAGGCATCCATGGGCCTGCAACAATAATAGTAGGTGGAGAAGAAATAGGGCCGCTATTATATGATCAGGTAGAGGTTGGATCTTATGAACAAAATACATATTTTACTCGTCGTAAACCGTCACCCACCCTTACTACAGCAATAGATTATAATATTAAGGGTGGAACTAATTTTCATTTTAATAAGCTTCCTCCATTTGAGTTTACTAGAAATGCTACTTCTTTTGGAACGACAGATGGTATTATAGGTCAAGACGCAGTAGTAATAGATAATTGTAAAGATGGTGCCGATAGATATGATAAGTTTAAAGCCGATAGTAAAAGTCGTACTGGTGAACCAAGTGGTTTTACAAATTCAGCAAAAGGATCTCTATTAAATCCATTTAGCGAATATATTAAAACAGTTACTACAGGTACTCCTGAAATAACAAATAATTTATTTGATAGTTATGGGAAAGACAAAGAAACTCCTGCACAGGGGCCTTTTACTGATACACATGTTGGAGGAGCGTCTCATCGCCACATAGAGCTTAATAGAGGTACAACTCTCGATACAGCAACAATTAGACCAGAATTATATATAGATTCTAATACAAGTGATACTGCGACAAATTTAGTCCACCCTGCACATAGTGATGCTGATATCCCATCGGCTAGATATTTTAGAGATGAAACAGCCAAACGTTCCATAAATATTCGAAATATTAAATATACGACAGCATCATTTAATTTAGGCAACTATAATAAAGATTATCAGATTATAAGTTCGCCCGGAAGATCTATGCAAAATCGTTGGCTTGTAAAAAATGAAGGTAATGTTACTATTAACGCTGGCATTTCTTCAACTGCCGTAGCCGGTTTAATAGATTTCGCTTTACCAGATCGCTCTACTGATTTACTTGGAAATACTTTTGGAAACTCTAAACACGTAATTACAGAACAATTTTCTGCTCCTGGTGGAGTTGATTCTCTTCCACGTAGATGTAGGGATGCAGAAAGTGAAGAATTTAGTCCTTATAATTCTATTAATTATCGCAACCTTATTGTAAGACAATTTTTAAACACCAAACATCAAACTCATGCTGGTCCAAGAGGGTATGTAGAAGGTACAGCCACTGGTTCATACCACAAAACACAAAGAAATACAGGTTATAGAATTCAACTTACTGGCACATTAGATTCAGATGTCCAGCTTAAAGCATCTCATGATAACTTTTTTATTACGCACCAAATTCCTCGTTCTGAGTATCAACATGCTTGGATTACAGCTTCCGCAATAACTTTAACTGATTTAAATACAACTGGTGAGTTTAGACAAGAAGGCTTTTCTTCTGATTTCCTTAACGTCAGAAATACTGCAAGTTTTGTTTTAAGTGGTAGTTTATATGCAGGTTCAGGAAGAATGGATATTGACTTTGCCGGTACATATACTACTATATGGGATCCATACGATATTGCTAATTTAGTAACAGGACATCCAAATTCTTATGATGCTGATTATGTACATCGTTTTTTTGCAGATCCTAGTGCAACAGTTAGTAAGGCTAAACAACTAAATGCTTTATTGTTACATCGTAATGGCCCATATCAATATCCTTCGTGGAAACAAATTAGGGTTGGCGAACGACCTTTGACCAGAGAATTGAGAAAAAATAATATTATTACCGTTCACGAAATGGAGCACGAAGAATTAAACCAAGATGGAACGTCCCGCAACATTGGAGGAAATGTTAAACATTTTCCAGAGCCTGTAGTAACTTGGAATTTACCTGTGCGAACTACTGTTGGACTTGATGAAACTAATAAATATAATATTGATCATTCATATAGTAATGTAGTAGAAATGTTTGCAAATCCACATTTAACAAATATAACAAATCTGTACAGAGAAAGAAAAAAAATATATGATACATTAATTTCTTTATATGCAGATGATGATTCAAAAATAAATTTTTCTTCTATTGATTATAGAGAACTAATTTTTCCAAAACATCGAAATGTGGGATTTCAAAGAACTCGGCAAAGAATTAATTATAAAGAATCTGAAGACACATTAAAATTGAGTCCAACAGCAATTCGAACTTTTTGGCGATCAGAAAGTGCTAATAGGATTAAGACTAATATTTCTTTTAATGCCTTAGATACTAAATTTAGTATTCCGCAACTTAATTCTTTTAAACAGCTTGATAGTTTTTGGGCGTTAGATAATTTTAATACTACTATTAATTCAAATACATATGAAGTATTAGGTGACTTAGCTTATGTTGGCACACGCCGATATGATGCTTGGATTAGTAATCAATTTCGCACTCACGAGGGTTCAGCAGTTACACAAGTAACTCCTATAGGAGATTTTGCTTCGTCTATTGTACCAGTTTTATATGAAAATACGAATTTTATAGGACAAAATATTTCACAAGATCAAGCTTATGAACTTTATTCAAGTGAATTTTTATCTAGAAATACTACCACAACACATCAACCCGGCATTGAGTCCTCACAGACTTTAGGTTTGACTGCAACAGGAGTAAGCACTGTTACACCCCTAGAAATTGTCCAGACCCCAACTGTGCAAACTCGCGATAATGCTCCTCTAAGTTCTACTGAACCTGGACTTGGTGGTGGCTTAATAGCGGAAACATTATTTTATAATCCAAATCTAGTATTAGATTTAGGTTATGACAATGTATTAGATATTTTAAACATAGAAACATCTGGATTGTTTTATAAACCACCCACAAATTATGATTTAGAAACTAAAGCAGATGATCCTAATGCTACAAATAATATAATAACAAATAATAAATCTCCAATGGTTCCAACCTGTTTAGTAGCGGCAGATCTAAGCACATATGCTCCCCGACCTGCTATACAGTTTATTCACAACCCATACTATAGTGTACTTACAGAAACTGGTTGGAAATGGAATGTATCAGAGTTATCTGAAAAAAATCCGTGGTATGATACGTATGAAGATTATAGCCAAGATTTAATTAAAATTGCGCCTAACCATAGTATTTTACCAGAATTTTCAATCTCGAAGCATATGAGATATTATGTTAAAACCAAAAATGGTGATTTTAATACCAATAATCATTCTTTTCTTACATTAGATGGCGGCGGCAGCAGATTAGAACCAAAACATAATAGTGCTAATAAACAAGTCACGTTTAAAAAAGAATATTCAAGAGATGGTGCGGGCGCATTTGATGTTCTTTCATATCCCACAAGTTCCGCTGACTCCGAAATAAAAAATATTCAGAATAATGCGTGGGGCACATATAAAGGACCATCCGGCGACTCTACCTATATTCATTTCCAAGATAAAAATAATACGTTTGCAGCAGGTACTTTTAATATAGATAACTCAGTTATGACTGTTTATGATATAGTTAGAACTAATCCCAGTACTGGTAAAAATAGTGCAGGAGAAAAATGGAGATCATTTTCTCCATATCAACAAAGAAATGCAGCAGTAATGTTAAATACGAAAAAAGATAAACAAGATTATCTTACTTCTAAAATCGAAAAAATTAATAGAACTAATGAATCTGCTATTAGTTTACAACAAGAAAGATCTTCTGCGGGCGGAACTCCATTCTGTGTGTCATGTTGGGTTAATTTAGATTCTAAAGCAAATGATAATTCATATGTTGGTGCTTGGAATATTTCACAAGGCAATAATGAAGCAGAGCAATGGTGCGGCTTATGGTTAAAAGCCCCCAAAGCTAAGTCTTTTGTAGTAGCGGGAGGTACTGCTACTTCTAGAGGAATTACCTTTTTTATGAGCCTCGACGGACACCAGCCAGGATCAAGTGGAATATCAACTATTGGTGATAATATATATGAATTTTTTAATGCTGATGGTACTGAAGCAACATTAGACGTTGGCGAAACATATCATATTTTATTTGAATTTGTTCCTCAAGGTACAACGGACGGAATTTCACCAGCCTATATTCGAATATTTTTAAATGGAAATAAACTTTACGGTAAACACATTGTATATGCTGATAGTGATTATAATCTTACTGGGACAGCATATTCTGCTTGTCCGATAGGAGCAACCGGCTCGTTCGGTGGTAGTACAGTTTATGGCGGCGGCCAAAATGATTATGGATGCAATAAGCTTACTAATTTAGAAATTGGAAAGTCAAACCCAAAGAGCGTAACTGTAGAGTCAGGACAATACTTCAAAGGCACAATGGATGAATGTTCAATGTGGTATGGAACCTTAACCTCTGATGATGTAACCAGGATGATGTATTATTGTCAACCTAGTAATTTAATGGAAGAGTTTTTAAATAATGAAATTTCAGGAGTATCAAGTGATTGGGATGCAGAATTTGGTGATACTGCCCCTTATATTGGAGAACCGTCAAGTGTTACATATACTGGGTCTATACCAACTTCTAGTTTTAGTTTTCAATCATTAGATTTGTTTCAGTGGACTAGGTTAGGAGTACCTTTTACTATTAAGCCTGATAAGGTTCAAATTGATTATAGTGATAAATTTTTTGACCAGTATTGTCATACAGATTTTATAAAACATTTTGATCAAGTTACCACAGATCATAAAGATTTGGGTAAGAAAACTAAACTAAGATTAAAAGTAAATGCAGTAAAAAAACTTTTACCATATAACGGTTTTTATCCATCACAAAGAGTTTTACAGTTAGCAAACTTATTTAAAGAAAGTTATGGTGATAGTATTACATTAGGAAATCCAAGCCCACCACATAATAGAACTGGTCAACACAAAAGTCAAGCACTCCAATCATTGTTGCAGCCATTTTTTGCACCTGGATTATTATTTAATACTATTAAATCTGGAATCGCTGTAGATTTTCCAATTTTTATAAATGAGTCTGGATTAGAACCATATAAACCACGACCTTTTATGGATGCTTTTGATCAAGATAATACATATGTTTCTAAAAAGATAGATATTTTAGCACCCTCTTGGTATTGTAATCCACCAAAGAGTTATGATGGAAGAATTGTAAATTCGACGGATGCCCTGCCCGATATTATAAACTCAACAGCTTTCGAAGAACTAAAAGAGTCACAACCAAAATACAATACTCACCTTAATGGAACTCCATCAGAAGGCTTTGTTATTATAAAAGAGCCCAATGCTAGGCTAGGTTTTGAAACACTATTAGATATCGAATCAGCTTTTTACACAGAAGGAGAATTAAATAATTTAATTATTAGTCCTAATCAAAAAAATACTATAATTTTTCAAAACATAATATTAGAAATTAGAGGCAATGAGTGCGAAGAAAATATTATTATTTTGCAGCAACCACAATTTGATAAAGACGGAAAAATTGTAGAACCCCCAATAGAAAAAAAGATAAAAATAAAACATGAGTCTAATTCTAGAATTGCACCACGTATTGAAACAACATCTCACAACAATAACGAAGCAACTTTATGGATAAATTTTAATGGAGATGATAGTGAATCTTTAGTTTCTCGACACATCGAAAAATATATTATTGACTACATTAATTCTAATAATAATATAGAATTTGTAGCTATTGATAGAAACCCGGAAGAATCAGTTCGACTCCAAGAAGAAAACGAACATAGAAATTTAGAAGATACCTTTCGTTCTATAGAACCAGAAATAGCTAGTAAAGATGAATTGTGGATTACGGGTGCAAATCGTAGAATTAAAATAATTTATACAGGCCCCCTTGTTTTAACTTATGCTGATATTGGAGAAGGTATACCTCCTGAGTCTAATTCCTTAATAACTGATTTAGCAGATAAAAAATATTATTTTTCTACAATAGAAGGCAATCAACGAACAAATTCTTTGTTTAGTACGCACCCTAAGTGTATTGCTACAAATGGCTTTGGATATAAAGCCAAGGTTACTTTACAAGATACGGGGAAAAATAAACAAGGAATTGGTGCAAATGGAATATTAGGTATTAGATATGTTACTGAGGCTGGTTCTACAGACGTAGAATCAGATACTCCACAAAATTATACTCCGATGCTTCAAGAGTTAAGATCATTTTATAAAGGCCGCCCTATATCTCTTGGTGGAGGAACCGCCGGAAAAACTTCACTTGGAAATATTACTATTAAAAAGAAACCACACCAAATCTTTTTTATGGCTCCTTCATATTATACTGGGTCAATTACAGACCCAAGTTGGATTAAATCAAAAAGATATCCATTTTTTGAATGGAATGGTAAAACATCATCACCTTTATATAAAATGGCTATGCATAATTTTTTGGCTGAAACACCCAAATTTTTTCTTAAAAATAGGGGTATGACCACATTAGTATCCAAATCAGCAGATAAATTTAAGAATATGATAGTAGGTAGAACATATTATATGGATGTAGCAATGTATAAAACAGATGGTCAAGATATGACTGTTTCACCATATAATGGTCAAATACGTACAGAAACACATAAGGAATGGGTTCCCGATGAAGTAAAGGGCCATGGAGCGATGAGAGCAGTACCAGTAACTACTGTGTATGATTCTCGATGTCAGGGAAGATATTTTGGTGGCCCATATAAATATAAAAATAATGAATTATATAAAAGCTCTCAAGAACTGGGAGAAGATCCTGCATATGCGCCTCAAACTCCTCCATATTTTTATGGAAGAACTGTAGGAAGAATTTCATATACTGCTACCAAAACTAATCCAACTATTGATGAAATTCATGCAGGCATGTCTATAGAATATATTGATGATGGTAATGAATTTATAAAAGCGGTTACTTCTGATATGGGAACACAGTATACAATAGATAATGAGCCATTTGGAATTAAAGATTCTCCTGCATATAAAGCAAGAATGCAACTCGGAGCCGCAATCAACTTTAAATCAAAGACAAGAAAAAAGCATATTACATATAGTGTATCCGATCCAACTCGTGCCATATTTCAGCCAATGCAGGCAACAGATTCAACTTCAAAAGAAGATGATGTTTGGGTAATTTCTACAAAGTTTGAATGTCCAATATTAAATTTTAATCCTTTAGTAACAAATAATTCTGCATCAATAGATGAAAGAGATTTGACAACACCCAACAATACAAATACTAGAGGTACGGGCATGTGGCATGGGTATGGAAAAATTTCTGATGAAGGAGTATTTCTATCAATTCAAGAAAGTTTTAAAACCACTTTTCTTACTAGTCAACAACAACAAGCTCGCGCTGCTGAAGGTAGCCCAGATCAATCACGTTTTGATAGTGGAACTTTTATTACACCAGATGGAGACATTGTTGGTTCTCTTATAGATGTATGTGGATTTGAAACAGGAGCATCAAAACTTGGAGATGTTGCTAATGAAACAAAAGTATCTGAAGCAGTAATCATGATACCTTTTGTAGATACTCCTGTATCTTTTGAAAAGGGAGCTACTAATGAAGCACCCACGATAAGTGTAATTAATAAGAATTTTTTCAAAATTAATAAGGAAACATACGACTCACAAAAAACAAATATTGAAGAAGGCTCACCAGCAGTTGCTACCCCAGAGCAGAAAGAAACTTCTATTTCTAGAATGATTCAATTAATGAAAAAATATTACATCCCACCAGAATTAGATTTTCTTACTTACAGTGATAAAAATCCTTTTGTAATGTATCTCTTTGAGTTTAATCACACCTTTGATCAAGAAGACTTGGCAGATATATGGCAAGGAGTTTTACCAAAAATAGGAACCAAAGCTCAACGAAGTAATAGTGAAGATGATAATGAGATAGTACATAATTTGGGACCACATGAATTTTTTGGTGGTCGAAAATTGCCAAGTAAAATTAGATGGCTTACATTTAAAGTAAAACAAAAAGGTGAAAAAAATTATTATAATATTACAGCTGATAGTAGAGATGATGAACGATTTAAATTTAATTTTAATATAGGGAAAAAAGCACCTGACTATAGTTATAATTGGCCATATGATTTCTTTTCGCTTGTCGAGCTTGCAAATATTGAAGGCGGTATAATTATAGAGTCGGATGAGGATAAATAAAAGTGCCAAACTTTTTTGATAAAAAAGAAGAAGTAATACATCTTGAGCTTACGCAATACGGTAAGTGGTTGCTTCAAGAAGGTAAGTTACAGCCAGAATATTATGCATTTTATGATGATGATATTTTATATGATACTTATTTTGCTGGATATACTGAACCACAGAATGAATCGCAGGTAAGAATATTAGAGAATACTCCGTTTATGAAAGCACAATATGTTCGTCATCAAATTGAACGAGACATCGGGAGACTCAGCGATACAGTTTCAGAAAAGGACGGGGGATCTGTATTTATTCAGCAAACATCAGAAAAAGTATATTCAACATCTTTACCCATGGGAACATCAGAATACAATTCTTTATATGCACCTTCCTGGAATATAAAAATGTTAGATGGTGAAATACAAACTACTAACGAGCATTTAATTGGCACACACGAAAATATACGAGTTCCACAGCTTAATATAAAAGACCCAAAATATTTATCTAAAGTAGTTCAAGGAGATCTTTCCGCTATTGAAGAAGCACAATGTCTGCCATTAAGCCCTGGAGATACAGAAGCCACAAATCAGCCCGACTTACATATTGTTAATGATGTGAATATTACATCTCAGCAATTTGCAGATGGAACATATATGACAATAGAACAAGATAATATTGTATGTCAAGTTGATGAAATGAATTCACTATTTACAAATGAAAACTTTGATATTGAAGTTTTTCTTGTTACTGATGCAACCCAGGATACCCCAGAACAACTCACACCATTATATTTTATACAAAAACCAGATAATATTGTTAATGATATTTTGGTTGATTTACCAGAGCAAAAAGATCCAGAAATTACTAAGAATAATGTAGAATATTATTTAGATATTTTGGTTGATAAAGATTTATCAGATGACCATTGGTTTAATCTTGGAGCATCACATCGAAAAAGTGATGTCTTTTATAATGAAGAGGATTTTGAACCCAAAAAAGAACAAAAATCAGATATTGCAGTTCAGGGATTATATGCTAGTAATAATACAGATCCTTTCGGAGAAGAATGCTAAATGTCAGTAAATAACGAAACTAAAATAGGAAAGATTACTCCTACTGTTTATATTGATACAATAACATTAGAATCTGTTTTGGCAGGAAATTCTTATACAGATGGTTTACGTGTTACTTTGAATCTTATTATAAAAGATAAATTAGATAGTAAATTTAATTCTACGTGGTTTAGTAATTCTGGCTTAACAGATTTTATAAAAATTAGAGTTATACAAACTACAGATCGTACTGTTCATAATCTTTTATCAGCCAGAAATAACGATGATGCAGTTACTATAAGTACTAATTATCCACTTGCTAATACAGAAGTTAAAGATATATCATTAACACAGCCTGTTGCTGGTGTTGGTGGTTTTATTAGCCAACACACAGAAACAGATACCGATGGAAGTCTAATTACAAACTTTTATTATAGATTAACTTTTGAACTAAATAATCCAACCCCAGGAGTATTATCCTATTTTTGTTACAGTTATATTGATCCTCAAGATTTTGAAGATTTTGCTGGTTCATCATTGCCCTCTAGTTTTTCACTAATAAATGGGAAAGTATCATCAGATATTGTTTTTGATACTAAAGATCCCTCAAGAGGCCCCGAATTAGTATCTTTGACGCCTGCGTTTTATGATAGAACAAATAATGTTTGGCCGGGACCAGTACATCAGGTAGAAGGTGAGATATGGAGAAAAGGATTTCAACACATTGAAGGACAAACAGCACAATTTTATAAATTAAAAACTTTAACTAAGAAATTGGTCCCCAATACAAAGATTCAAGATTTTAGAATTTTTCGCCAAGTTACACCTGAACCAATTGATTTATCTATATTAGAATCTATTGCTTTTGATTATGGTAAGAAAATTAAAATTTTAAATCGTGATAAAGCAAGTGTATATAAAAAACAAAGTTATTTTTCTAATGCTTGGCCATCACAAGATGAAAGCAACAATATACATTTTATATTTGGTGTAAATATGCATAGTCTTATTAAGTATAAAGCCAAGTTTGGAAAACTTATGGATAATACAGAACCGAGTATAGTTAGTAAGATTGTTCAAGAGAGCAGAATTAAATCATTTAAAATTATTAGAAGAAGAATAAAAAATACACCTAATACCAATATACTAGGTTCATTTAAAAGTCCCGAAAAAAGATTTGATGATACTCTTAAATCAGATGATTTAGTAGTAGTTACTGGACAACGATGGACCAGTAATTCTCTTGGGATGATCACCGAGCAAAAGATTTTTAAAGACACAGAAGATGGTTTTGTTAGTGAGATTGATCCTATTACTCCTACAAACAATAATAACACAAATTATTGTAAATATTTTTCTGTTTCCGATCGACAACTCAAAGATATTTCTCACGGATTATATCAATATGGTGTAGAAATGTTTATTGAAGATGGCACTATTATATTTTTGAAAAAAAAGTTAAAACAATTAGTAAAAGGTAGAATACAGTTAGAATCATATTTTCAAAATGCAGCTAAGAATTATAATGCTACCGCACAAAAATATTCGCAGAGATTTATTGAAAGACAAACAAAAAAGTACCCAGATAATGTACCTTTATCTTCACCATGGGAAGGCCCTCCTTCAATATATTTTGAGGTTCTGAGAGCCGTTACAAACAAGGGTCTTGACCCTACAGTACCCACACTTATCCGCAACCTTTTAAACCCCTCCACCGGCAACCTGGAGGGCCTGGGAGGGTTTATATCAGTGTATGACAGAATGATATCTGCCATGCAGAACCTATTGGGCGAATCGCCATCTCTAAGATCCACCCAAGGAATGCTGGCTTCTTCTAATGAAGTTGAAAAGCCATCATATATACTTGGTAATGCTAAATATCCTGCACTTCTAGAATGTCAAAATTGGTTTACTAATATATCTATAGATGCAAATAATCTAAGTAATAATGGAATTTCATATTTTGGAAACACAAACAAGAAATCATTTAGAGAAATTTCTGTTAGAGAGTTCCAACAAATAAGAAATTTTGAAAACGAGAAATATAATATTTCTAATACTATAAGTTTAAGTAGTTTTTCACATTTATCTCCTTCATATATTAAAGTAAATGGGAAAATTCAAAATACTGATACAATAGATCTGAACAATGAAACATATCAAGAAATGGAAAATTCTATTCTTAATATTAATATTGATAATACAATCAATAATTTGGATATTAAAATAACCAAAAAAGAAGAACCAGATTTAGTTGCTCTTATATATCAAGATAATAGTACAGAAATAGGTCACAATATTAATACCCCTGTATCAATTAATCGACACATTGATTATGAAGTAGAACACCTCAATGCTCCTCTTCCGGCAATTGATTTTAATATAAATTTATTAGAAAATCAAATGTTTAAAGCAGCATCAAATAATTTTGTAATACAAAGTTCATTATCAGTTACTGGTAGCCAACCTACTACTGATAATTCTATAGGATTACCATCTCAGTTTCAATCTTTGATTAATCCTGAACCACTTTTACGTAGCACACTAAATGATGCAATAGCAAATCTCGCACACGATTTTGATTTCTCTTCAGCATATGAAATTAACTGGTCTTTAATACAGAAAATTGAAGTTTTTACTGGATTTCAAATTATAGATGGCTATAAAATGCTCAAAGTAGAGAATTGGGTAACTTTAACTAATGAGTTATATGAAGATTCTCGTTTTAGAGGAAAAATACTATTATGTAGAATAGTGCCATATTCTAATCAAGAATTTGGTATTAGATATAATAACAATTTAGAGCTGCCTATTTATAATAAACACTTTTTATTAAAAGGGCCTTTGTCTACGGCAGCCGGAACTGATATATTATTTCCTTCCGAAATGGCCCAAGGCTATGCTCAAATCGCCCAGCAATTTACTACAATGGAAGAACAAGTTAGTGAATCAC
>CEPX01015384.1_pt1 | contig 15641 bp, 15 predicted proteins | sample 361361 | NCBI WGS metagenome assembly CEPX01 (sample SAMEA2619974, study PRJEB7988) | marine metagenome | biome: marine biome (ENVO:00000447); feature: mesopelagic zone (ENVO:00000213) & marine oxygen minimum zone (ENVO:01000065); material: "saline water (ENVO:00002010), including plankton... | reverse complement strand
CTCAATAACTTCCACTATTTCACCCGCTCTTGGTTTTAAACCATCCGGCAGCTGAACAAGCACACGCTTATAATCCTTCTCCTTAATCTCCGAGACAATTTTGTCCAATTCTAAATTATATGTCATAATTCATTAGATTCTCAAGCTCTTTTAAAGTTTTACATTTATTCAATTCTTTTCTTAGCTTAGCTCCACCTTCTAAATTTTTGGTAAAATTAACTGCCTGACTTTTTATCTGATTAAATTTGATTTCATGTTGTTTTGCTAGTTTAAGATATTCACTAAACTGTTCAACTTTATCTTTTGTTTTGTATTTTCCTGTTTTTAGAAAATCACTAATCTGCTTAAAAATATAAGGATTCCCAATAGCTCCCCGCCCAATCATAATATAATCACACCCACTTTCAGAAAGACGCATCTTAAAATCTTCCGGAGTAAAAACATCTCCATTTCCAATAACAGGAATTAAAACAGCCTGTTTTACTTTCTTAATAATATCCCAGTCAGCCTTCCCAGAATAACCCTGCTCCTGCGTCCGCCCATGAACAGCAATCGCAGAACAACCAGCCGCTGAAACAATCTTCGCAACTTCAACAGCATTAACATTCTCACTATCAATCCCAGCCCGAATCTTAACAGTCACCGGTTTATCAACAACTGCAACCAATTTAGAAACCAACTCCCCAATCTTCTCCGGCGATTTCAACATCTCACTCCCAGCCCCTGTCTTCACAACTTTCCAGGCCGGACAACCACAATTAATATCAATCACATCAAACTTATCAGAAACAATCCGAGCAGCCGCAACAACATCTTTAAAATCCTTCCCAAACAACTGAACCCCAACAGGCTTCTCACTCTCATCAACCCGCATCATCCCCAAAGTCTTCTCATTCCCGCGCGCAACAGCAGTGCTATGCAAAAACTCTGTATAAGTCATCCCAGCCCCATACTTTTTACAAAGCGCCCGAAAAGCAACATCAGTCACACCAGCCATCGGAGCAAGTATCGCACGCGATTTTAGTTTTGGAAATTTTCTCATAGAAATAATTAGAGAAGTAGGTTATAAATGTTTTAGCTTAATACCTCATCTTCTAATTCAGCTATAAACCCCCGAGGGTTTGATTTTGTGGGAAAGTTATGCCTAGATGCTTGTTCTTGTTCAAAAGTGAGTTCTGGTCTACCTCCATCTTCATCCCATTCCAATCTGTAAGCTAAGGTTACTTCAGGTCTATATCTCTCAACAGTTAAAACTAAATCTGATGAAATTCTTCTTGGATTCATCTTTGGATTTTCTTTATCCAATTTCAGTCTGTAAGCTAAAGTTACACTAACCCTGTATTTTGGAGATATTCTAGTTGTTTTTCTTACGTTTCTTGAAAAATCTTCTATTGTAAAGGGGTCTGTTGCAAAAGTGTTTCCATAAATATAATTAAAAACATTTTCCATAGTCTTTCCGTTAACTTTTGCTCGCGCAATTTTTCCATTTATTAAAATATCATGCCTAGAATTCTCAGAACCCTTTCTTCTTATTCCCCTTGTCTTAATAAGAACAGCCATACTTTTTATAAGAATTCAAGTAATTTATATATTTCGGTACTGGAATTTAAGGAAATCTAACTAATAATCTTATTCAAATCTTCAATAAGTTTATCCAACTCCTTCTTAGAAAAACCATGCGCTAAAACACCCTCTTCAAGTGTTTCAAACATTGCAGCTCCACACCCCACACAATGAATCCCAAAATTAATCATTATCTCTCCAAGTTTCTCCGCCTTTTCAGGATGCTCTGTAAAAATATCTGCTATTAGCATATCTTTTGTTATTTTCTGTTTTTGAGTTTGTCCCATATTAGAACCTACTAGAGTATTTTATAAATTTATTCTCCCGCCTTTTCAAAAAATTCTTCGACTTTTTCCCAGTTAACAACATTCCAAAAAGCTTCAATATACTTAGGACGAAGGTTTTGATATTTCAGGTAATATGCATGCTCCCAAACATCTAATGTAAGAATTGGAGTATTTCCATCCATTAGTGGAGAATCCTGATTTGCCGTCGATAAAACTTCCAGCTCTCCATTTTTATTAACAATCAACCATGCCCACCCGCTTCCAAATCGAGTTGCAGCAGCTTCACTAAATTCTTCTTTGAATTTTTCAAAACTTCCAAATTTTTCATTAATTGCATCAAGTAATTTCCCTGTTGGATTTTCAGAATCAGGACTAAGTATTTCCCAGAAAAAAGAATGATTTGCATGGCCTCCTCCGTTGTTAATAACAGCTTTTCTTAAATCTTCATCTACAGATTCAATATCTTTCAATATCTCATTAATTTCCTTGCCCTCTAGTTCTATTCCCTCAACAGCATTATTCAATTTATCAACATATCCTTGATGATGCTTGCTATGATGAACTTTCATAGTAGCTTCGTCTATATGCGGCTCCAAAGCATCATACTCAAATTCAAGTTTAGGCAATGTAAAAACCATCACTAAAATAATAAAACGAATTATTTAAGTTTGACGGTAATCTCAATAATCTATTTAAACTATCAAATTATTAGATTAATGATAACATGAAACAAGAGGACTATAAGGACGGTGAATTTGGTTGGGCAAGGGTTAGAGAATACGGAATTTATAGACAAAATGGAAAACGTAATCCGGGTTATGAACTGATTGATGTTACTGGATTTCTTAGATTAATACACTCTATAAATCCTAATAGAGCTATAGATATAGCACAGCCATTTCAGCAAGTTATTTCCCGCCAAGTTGAAGCCAGAGTTGGTGATAGAAAAAGACCTCAGCTTCAAAACACTCTTAATTTAGCAAATACTGTTCTAGAAAATCTAAGAAGGTAAAAACCAATCATCACGCAAATTTATATAAACTTCTTCATCTAAAAAATATTATGATAAAAATAGGAGAAAAAATCCCGGAAAACCTCGGCTTCGAAGCATTCATCAACCAAGAAAGTAAAAAAATTAATTTAAATGATTACAGAAGCAAATGGCTCGTCCTAATTTTCTACCCCGCTGATTTTACATTTGTCTGCCCTACAGAACTAGGAGAAGTAGCAGACATTTATTATAAATTTCAAGAACTCGGAGCAGAAGTCTTCTCTATCTCAACAGACACAGTCCACACACATAAAGCATGGCACGACCGAAGCGACACAATCAAAAAAATTAAATTTCCAATGATTGCAGACCCAACAGGAAAACTCTGCAGAGTTTTCGGAACATACCTAGAAAGCGAAGGCCTAAGTCTAAGAGGAAGTTTCATAATAGATCCAGAAGGAACATTAAGAATAATGGAAATGAACGACAACTCTGTCGGCCGAAACGCAAACGAACTCCTACGGAAACTACAAGCAACCAAATTTGTATTCGACAATGGAGGAGTAAATGTCTGTCCCGCTTCCTGGAGCCCGGGAAAAGAAACACTAAAACCCGGAATGGATTTAGTTGGGAAGATTTGAGAAAGTTGTTTATTGAGAAAAAATAACGGTCGTTAAAGAGAGGGGTTGTGAAAAAAAGAATGTTTTTAAAGACTAGATTATTTATTATATATGGCTAAGAAAAAAAGCGCAAGAGAAGTTGTAGAATCTAAAAGTCAGGATGTAGAGCGTGTTTATTTACGTATTCCTGGAAGAGAGATGGTAGATGTTTCAAAGAATTCTTCACGGAATAATGCAGATATTGATTTAGATAAAATTGAGTCAGAACTTGAAGATTATTCTGGAGATTATTCTTTATTACATAACCATACTACTATGCAAGAAGAGGATGATGGAGAGTATTTTTCAATACCCAGTGGAGGAGATTTGGGTTACTTTTTATCTGAAAAATATGGGAAGAGACAAAAGACAATGCAGATTGCTCAAAGAGATGGAGATACTGGAGAGGTTCAGGGCTATATTATTTTAAGAAAGACAAAAAACACTAAATTAATACCTGGAGAAGAAAATCCTTTTTCTATATATGGACTGGCTAGAGAGGTATCTGATATGGATCAAGGAAGAGAAGCTAATAAGTTATTGGATGAAATTCTTCATGAGTATCATATTAAAATAAAATATGTTCCTTTAAAAGGATACACATATGACTCAAAAAAATTGAAATTTGTTCGTGATGAAAATCTTGAACAAAAAATTAAAGATTTTGTTTTAGTGGGAGGAATAGGAGGTAGTTTTGTTCTTTCTTTATTATTTTATTCAAATATTACTGGAAATGTTATTGGAAGTCAATTTAGTAATTATTTTGGTGTTGGTTTTATTATTCTAGGATTATTTCTTGGTGGAATGTGGATTTATAAAAAAAATAAAACGAGCGTTTGAAGGGTTAGTTAATTTATTCTTTGGAAATGGGTAGCCCCGTTTTATTTCGTGCAGAACTATATTTTCGTGCAAAGCCAACAACACCAAAAATTATATAAGCAAGTTCCATCTATATCTAAAATGAAAAAAGCTCCATTATTCCTGGCAATCATAACAATATTTTCTATCAGTCTAGTAATAGCAGGTGTCCCTAATTTCCAAGCTGTTGATGTCCTATCATCAAAAGGCCACGCAACAATCACAATCCCCTCAAAAGCAGTTGAAGTAGCCCCAGGAATTTTCAGTTTAGGAACAACTGTAGATATTGATGGAAAGATAGTAGAAGGTTACGCAATCATAGACAAAAAAGAAAATCATGCTAAAGGAACTTGCAATAACAATAATATATGCGAGCCAAACCTGGGTGAAAAAAACAGTTGTGCAGATTGTCGTGGCGGAGATAGTGGTACTGAAAGTTCATGCTACGCATTCTTAGCAAAAGATGCAAAATGGAATGTAGTTGAACCATATTTAGTTGATGCAAGCAATAATGCAGGATTAAATGAAGGAACAGTTAAAACTATTTTAGCAGATGCTATTGCTGAATGGGAAACAGAATCAGGAACAGACATTCTCGGAAATGAAAACCTCGTAGGAATTGTAGACAGAGAATCAATAGTTGGAAGTGATGGAATTTACAACAATTACGATCCTGTATTAAATGGAAAAAATGAAGTAATCTTCGCAGATATTTCTGGAACAGGCACAATCGGAGTAACAATTGTCTGGGGAATTTTCAGCGGCCGTCCAAGAGACAGAGAGTTAAGAGAATGGGATCAGGTATATGATGATACAACTTTTGATTGGAGTTTTACAGGAGCTAGCGGAACAATGGATTTTGAAAACATAGCTCAACACGAACTAGGACACTCAATCGGTTTAGGACATCCTGACAGTTCATGCACAGAAGAAACAATGTATGCTTCTACATCTCTCGGAGAAATAATAAAAAGAGATTTATTTGACGGTGATAAAACAGGAATTAAAAGGCTGTATTAATTAATCTCCATAAACCCACTCATCACAAAACTCACAATTCTTATCCCGCGCACAAGCCTTAAACCCATCTTGATAAGCCTTCTCAATCTCTTGCGCTGTAAAAACCAACTCCTGCTCAACTTCATTCAAATCAAACCAAGTCCGCTCACTATTAACACAACGCGCAATCCCTTTCTCATCAATCTCAAATTCCAGAGGTTTCTCATGCCGAAGCATATCCAAAGTAATCTTATGAACCTTCCCAATCTTCGACGCTGCCAAAGCATAATACCCTAACTGCCAATTCCTACTCAACACAGGAACCTGCGACTTGCCGGTTTTATAATCAATAATCTCCATCCCACGAGGAGAAAAATCAATTCTATCAGCAAACCCAATAAAATTCAACCCTCCAAGTTTCACTCTCAATTTCTGCTCTGTCTTCGACTGCGAATTAAACTTCCTCTGATTCCGATAATAAAAAACCCTCACCAAATGTTCAGCCTCATTCAAATCAACACTCTCCCAATCTTTCTCTCTATGAAGACTCTTCGCCAAATCAACAAACTCCCTCTCCTCCTTAAATCCATAATAAACCCCTTTCTCTAAAACAAAATGCAAAAAACTCCCGAGCTTCATCTCCTCCCAATTAACCGGCTTTGGCTCCGGCATATTATACACATATTTATACTCAAACTCTTTCTGACATCTCTTAAAAAGCAAAAGCGATGAAGGAGAAAGTGTCCTGATTTTTTTCTTACCAACACCCTCACCAACATCAGAAACAGACAAACCATTTTCAAAATCAATCTTATCAAATCTTTTACCTCGAGACTTAATTTTAATCTCCGGCTCTTCATAATTCTCACATTCATCAATCAAAAACTTAACACTCGTATTTCCCTGATAATCAATCTCCTTCAAAAACTGCGAGGGAAAAATTTTTTTCTTACCATACTCTTTTGCATAAGTTAAAATCAATTTTTCTTTAGCTCGAGTAAAACTAACATAAGCAAGTCTTCTTTCCTCCAAAAGCTGGTGATGTCTCTGATACTCTCTAATCTCATTCTCAACATCTTCCGCACTCAACCCAACCAAATCAGAAAGCTCTGGATGAACCTCCAACGGAAGAAGAGAATTTCTCGTCACTCTCTCAATCGGAAATTTCTTCTGCGCAAAATTCGAAATAATAACAGTATCAAATTCAAGACCTTTTGTCGCATGACTTGTCATCAACCTCACACCTCCATCACCAACATCTGAAACAGAGATATCAATTTTCAAATTATCTAAAATCTCAAGATAATGAACAAAATTTCCCAAATCCCCATAATGAATCGCAGTTTGATTCAACGCAAGATCGTAAAATTTATTCAAGTCTAGTATATCTTGATTTCCACTATCAAAATTAAGTCCAGCAACACCATAAACTCTCCTAAGAATCTCGCTAACTTTTTTATCACTTTCTGGCAAAAGAACTTTCAATTGCTCAACCAAAGCTCGTGCAAGAACACTTCCTCTCTCAGATAATTGAAGCGAACAAATTTCATTAAAAATAATCTCACTCAAAAACTCACTCCTCTGATGTTTCCTAATAAATTTCCCAAGAACAATCAAATCCTCCTCGTGAAAACCGAGCTGATAAATCAAATCCCACCACGCCTGTTCCCCACCACGCTGCCGCTCCTTAAGATAATAAAGAATCTTCAAAAAATCCATAGCCATCTTCACCTTTTTCTGTTTAAACAAACTCTTCTTCGTCACAGAACTAAACTCAATCCCCTTAAACTCAAAATAATTCTTAATCAACCTGCCTTGCTGATGAGTCCGAAACATAATACAAATATCTTCATACTTCTTCCCACTCGCAACCTCACTCTCAACAAGCTCAACAATTTTCCGCGCCTCCTCTTTCCCATTCTTCAACTCATAAACTTCAACATCTCCCCCATCCAGATTATCAACATTAAAAACCTCAAAACAATCGCTCTTGTTCTCGTAATTATTCAAAATCAATTTATGCGCAACACCCAAAATTTTATTCGAACTCCGATAAGACTTATCTAAATTAAAAATCTCATTCCGAGAAACCCCAAAATGCTCCCTAAACAAATTAAAATTTTCTCTATACGCTCCCCTAAATCGATAAATACTCTGATTCAAATCCCCCACAATTGTAATATTTCCTTTCCTCGCAAGAGCAAAAAGAAAATCCAACTGCACTTTATTTGTATCTTGAAACTCATCGACAATCACATAATCAAATTCATCAGCAATCTCGGGATTCTCATCCAAAAGTTTTAAAGCATTATTATTCAAATCACTATAATCTTGGTAATTATTTCGCGTCTTAATTTTCTCAAACGCTTTCCACGTCGAAATAAAATTCCTCAACTCCTTCAAATTATTAAACTCCTTCATTCTCTCTCCAAAAAACTTCCTCTTCTCCTTATCACCATCCAAACTCAAGTTCTCTAATTCCAATTGAATCCCATTAAATTTCTTATCAAGCTCATCAACACTCAAATCATCAATATCAATCTTCTTCTTCAAATAATTTTCAATCTCCCCAACACTAATTCCCAAATCTTTCGCAGTCCCAATTGTCTCAATATATTTATGACAATAATGCGGACTAACTCGAAAATACTTATGCAAAACAATCTTCGCATCTTCCGGAGTAAGAACAGAAAAATCTTTCTTCACTTCAATTTTCTCACCATACTCCCGCAACAAGTCAGCTGAAAAAGAGTGAAACGTCTTAACAATCGGCTCTTTCTCCCCGACAAGCGGCTTTATCCGAGAATACAAATTATTCGCCGCCTCATTTGAAAAAGTAATACACACAATTTTCTCAGGAGAATAAATCTCCTTCTCAACAAGATACTTAACTTTCTCAACAATTGTAAATGTCTTCCCAGTACCTGCCCCAGCAAGAACAATACACGGGCCAGTAACTTTTTTAATAGGATTCATTAAATCTCTTAGAACAACCACATTAAAAACATTTTCATACTATATTAAAAACTAACGATGATGCCCAGGATGATGCCTGTGCTTCTTCCTCTCCTTCCTCTTCTTCCACCACTTATACCCAAAATACAAAGCCACAATCAAAACAATTCCTAACAAAAATGAAGTAGCAGAAGAAAGTCCACTACTTTCATCAACACTCCTCTTAAAATTATCCCGATTAATCATAACAGTCTTCTCAACTTTCCTTCTAACCCCAATCTGATCAGTATAATAAACATCAATCTTAATTTCATCACCCCTTACTTCAGCATAAAACGAAGCAGTGTCATCCTCATTTGAATCAACATCTCCAATAATCACCCTATCACTCCCAATAATCTCCACAGAATCCTGCTCCGGAATCTCGATAGTAAGAGCCTCAATATCTTTCTCCCCAATATTCAAAATCTCAAAAATCAACTTCTTCTCATCAAAAGAATAATCCTTCACATGAACCTCAAAATCCGTTCTCGAATCCTCAACAGTAATATTAAATGTCTCCTCAACAAAAGTATTAAAATCAGCTGCACTCCCATAATGAATCACCCGAATCTCATTCTCCCCATCCAAAGCCTCTTCATCAATTCTAATTCGATAAGGCAAAACCGCAGTGTTTCTAAAACCGCTCGTGTAAGTCACCGGGTTGAATGTAGTTATTCTCTCAACACCTGAATCAAACAAAAAAGGATAATCATCTTCAACCTCAAAATTAATAAGCCCGCAATCCAAACTCGAGATTCCTGTCAACTCAAAAACAACCTTAACATACTCACCCGGAACAGCAGGATAAGGATCTTGATTAATTAAACTAGCGTCTAAATTACACTCTCTAACAGCAGCAACCATTGAAACACTCATTAAAAAAACTGCAAACACTAAAACCAAAATTCCTCTTTTCATAAGATACATTATTCATTATTGCTTTTAAATGTTTCTAAGAATTCCCACCAACAAACTCATAAGCAGAATACGCAGCCGCCACACCATCAGCAACCCCAGTAATCAACTGCTTAAACGGTTTATCAGTTACATCCCCCGCCGCAAAAATACCAGAAATATTAGTAGAAGAATCCTTATGATTAATCACAATCTCCTTTTTCTTATTCAACCTAACACCCAACTTCTCAGCAAACTCACTCAAAACAACATGCCCAATCGCAACAAAAACCCCCTCCAATTTTAATTCCTTAGAACCATTAAACTCCCTATCCAAAACAACAGAAGAAACCAGCTTATCTCCCTTAACCTCAATAATATTTGTATTATTAATCACCTCAATCTTCTTATTTTTCTCAACCCTCTCTAAATTAACCGGCTCCGGATGTATCTTCTCTCCACGGTAAATAATGTAAACCTTCTTCGCATATTCAGATAAAAGAAGCGCATCTTTCACAGCACTATCAGCCCCGCCAACAACAGCAACAACTTTATCTCTAAAAAGAGGGCCATCGCAAAGCGCACAATAATTCACACCCTTATTCTCAAACTCCTTCCCGCCCAGAACATCTAACTTCCGCCACCTAGTCCCTGTCGCAAAAATCAAACTCTTCGCCATATACTCCATTTTCTCTGTCTTAATCTTAAACCACCCCTTCAACTTAGAAATCTTCACAGCCTTCTCCTCCTTAATCTCAACTTTATCATAACTCCGCGCATGCTCCTCAATCTTCTTCGCTAATTCAACCCCTGTCAACTTAATAAAACCCGGATAATTCTCAACAACATTCGTAGTTGTAATAACTCCCCCAACAGGTAATTCAGAACCATGAGAAAAACCCAACACTAAAGTCTTCATACCAAGCCGCGCACTATACATCCCAGAAGCTAATCCAACACCGCCTGCCCCAATTATCGCAACATCAAAATTATTATCCCCTTTCATTCTAAAATAAATCAAAAACATTATTTAAATCTGGTGGTTTGAGAAAACTAAATCTTCAAAGCCTTCCGAATCGCAGCCTCATTAAATCCAACAATAATCTCTCCATCTACATCAACAACAGGAACACCCATCTGCCCTGACTTCTTCAACATCTCCGAAGCCGCAGCTTTATCTTCACCAACATTTTTATCACTAAATTTAACCTTATTCGCCTTCAAAAACTCCTTCACTTTCGCACACCACGGACACGATTCAGTTGAATATACAGTTACTTTCGCCATAACAACAAAAACCAATGAGATTATTTAAATCTGCCTATTCTAAACAACAATCAATGCCTTCTCGAAGTCTTCTTCTTAAACTTCCTTTCATTCCTCGCACCTCGATTATCATCACGATTGAATTTTCTTCTTCCAGCACCATGCGATCGACTATCAGAACTTCTCCCTCCTCGCCCGCCAGAAAAACCCCTATCACCACGCCCACTATCTCTCGCACCGCCACGACCTCCAGAACTACCTCCACGCCCACCAGAACTAAAACTCCTCCCTCCTCGCGCACTATCTCGCCCACCTCGACCCGCTCCACGCGACCGACTATCAGAACCACCACGCCCTTGCTCTCTCCCACCTCGTTCACCACCTCGCCCCCCAAAACTCCTCCCTCGCTCTCGCCCACCAGAACCTCTACCATGCCCCCGCGCACTAGGACCACCGCCACGCCCACCAAACCTCTTCCTCAATCTATCCTCTTCAGGAATCCACCTTACTTTCACCTTTTTCAATTCAGGAGTCTCTCCTAATTTAATATTAAACTCCCCACTTTCCATAATATTACTAAAATTATCATGGTCCCTACCAGTCATAATATTAATCACTTTCCCCTCCTTCCCAGCTCTAGCAGTTCGCCCAATCCGGTGAGTATACTCATTTTTCGTCGGAGGAATATCATAATTATACACATGACTCACTCCCTTAATATCAAGCCCCCTCGCTGCAACATCTGTCGCAACAAGAATATGAACTTTACTCGAATGAAAACTCTTAATTATTTTATTCCTCTTATCTTGCGAATAACCCCCATGAATCCCAATAACTTCCCCACCCATTAAATTAAGATTATTAGCAAGAAAATCAACATTTTTCCGAGTATTGCAAAAAACCATCACAAGCTCTGCCTTTTCATTTTCCAAGAGATTCTTCAATAATGAAAATTTAAGTTCTGTCAAAACATCATAATAAACCTGCGTCAATTTCTTAGAATCAACATGCGGCTCTGCAGAAATTTGAATCGGATTTTTCATATGTCTTTTAGACAAAACCAAAACATCATCACTCATCGTCGCGGAAAAAAGCATTGTCTGCCTCTCCTTCGGACAGTAATTAATAATAGCAGTAACATCATCCCTAAACCCCATATCAAACATCCTGTCAGCCTCATCAAGAACAAGAGTGTTAACTCTAGAAAAATTAACTGTCTTTTGTTTCAAATGATCCAAAATTCTCCCAGGCGTTGCAACAACAATATCTGCCTTTCTTATTTCCCTAACCTGATTATCAAAACTCACACCACCATAAACCGTCGCAACATTCAATTTTTCATATTTAGAAAAATACAAAACTTCTTTAGCAACCTGCTGCGCAAGTTCCCGCGTCGGAGTAAGCACAAGCCCCTGAACACCTTCACCTGATTTAACATTTTTAACAAGCCCTGCACTAAATGCAAGTGTCTTCCCCGAACCTGTCGAAGCAATCCCAACTACGTCTTTGCCATCGATTATTTCCGGAATCGATTTCTCCTGTATCTCTGAAGGTTCTTCAAAATCCTTGTCTTTAACAGCCCTGACAAGAGAGTGAGAACTCTCCAAAAGTTTCTCAAATTTTTCCATTTTAATAAATCTCAAAGAAATAGCTAACGTATTTCTCCATCATTAATCATGTCTATTTACATTAACATCAAAAATTGGTTTATAAATCTATCACTTTGCAATTTCCAATTTCTCATTAACTTTAAATAATCCAATCACTTAATATAAAAAAGAAGAAGATGAAACCAAAACTCCTAATCCAGCCAAAAGACATAAAACCAAGCTTTCCAGAATGGAAAGTCATCTCCACAATAAACCCTGCCGCCATCAGACGCCCAGACAAAAAAATTCTACTCTACGTAAGAGTCGCAGAACAAACTGAAAAACATACTAAAGGAGGTGTCTGTCCTGTAATAACATCCTTCGATGGCTTAGAAGTTGATGAAGAAAAAGTAGCAACTCATAAACTTAAAAGAAAGGATAAAAAAATTCTTTATCTAAAAGACGGCACTTGCAGACTAATGCATATTTCACACTTAAGAAAAGTAGTTTTAGATGAATCTGGAATGAAAGTGCTAGAAATTGATGACCATCCCACATTTACAGGCATAATTAACGATAGTGATTACGGAGTTGAAGATCCTAGATTTACAAAAATTGGAAACAAATATTACATGACTTATGTTGGAGTATCAAAAAACGAAGGAGTTTCAACCTACTTAGCTGAATCAGACAATTTAGAAAAATGGAATCGAAAAGGACTAATATTTAGAGAGCAGAATAAAGATGCCATTCTTTTTCCAGAAAAAATTGATGGAGAATATGTAGCTTTTAATCGTCCTGAAAGTGCGTTCCATTTTTCTAAACCAGGAATTTGGATTTCATATTCTCCTGATTTAACTTATTGGGGAAGAGGAAAAAATGTCTCACGTCCCAGAGCTAATTCAACCTGGGAAAATGAGCGTATTGGTTCTGGTTGTCCCCCAATTAAAACAAAAAAAGGGTGGCTTTGTATTTATCATGGCGTTATGGATAAAAAGGGGAAGAAAACATACAGTGCAGGAGCAATGCTACTAAATTTAAAACATCCTAAAAGAATCATTGCTCGTTCTCCTTCAAATAAACCTCTTTTTAAACCTGATGAAAAATATGAAAAAAAAGGATATGTAAGCAATGTTGTCTTTCCAACAGGAATTGTCCCAACACTAGACGGAAAAGACCTTCTCATCTACAGTGGAGGCGCAGATAAAGTTGTTACAGTAAGAAAAATCCCTTTGAAAAAAATTCTTGATAGTTTAGAAACTTATAATAAAGAATAAAAAATTCACGGACAAAAAGCCAACCGTGCAAGTAAATAACTAACAGTACTCTCTGCTCCCTGATTAATATTTATCGAATGTTCACCAAGGCCATCATAGCACCCTCCAGTAAATTCATTATAAATCACCTGCTTCAAAGAATTATTTCCCAAAAACCACTGGAAAGTATTTAATGCTTTATCCATATAATCTTCTTTATGTGTAATTTTATTCGCAACAATTAAAGTCTGCACCATATATGCAACATCAACAGGTTGTTGATCAAAATAAGCGCGCTTCCCGTCACGAATATACCACCCTTTTTGTCCAATTGGAATAAAAACTTCATCTTCAAAAGTTACTGAAATTAAAAAATTAAGAGTTTTTTCTGCAATCTCTTTGTAATTTTCATTACCTGTTTCCTGATATGCATAAAACAAAGCTTCAGGGAGTTTACTATTTGAATAAGTTAAGTATTTTTCAAACCAATCCCAGTTTTTCGTAGAATTATCCATATAATGCTCTACTAAACGATCTGAAAACTTTTTTATTATTTCTATATTTTCCTGTGTAGGTTTCTTTAAATTAACTTGTGAAATTCCGATTATTGAAAAGGCAATTGCTCTCGGAGATGTAAACTCTACAATTGGATAAAGAGATTTTTTAAATAATTTAAATGCAGTTTTTCTTATGCCAAACGGAAGATGAGGTGTAGAAAGCAAGCAGCCAAGAGCCCAAACAGCCCTCCCATGAGCATCTTCTGTAAATTTAAATTTATCAACTTTTTTATTCTTATCAACATAATTCATAAATTTTCCATTTGGCTCCTGCACATGACTTAAATAATTAAGATAAGTTCTTACTAAATCCAATTTTGATTTTTCTTTAAATGTTTTATAATGCTGACAGCAAGCTATGATTGCCCTTGCATTATCATCTGTTGTATAACCTGAATTTTTATCAGGAACTGTATTTTTCGCAAATTGAACAATTCCAAAACCATCTGTCAGTCTGTTTACATGATTCATTTTGATTTTTGGAAGTATTTTGCTTGACTGATTTGAAATAGTTGTATATTTATTAAACACTTTTTCATAATTCAATGCAACATTAGGCCAAGTCATTTTTCTTGTATAATGATAAGCATTATAAGACATACTTTTCTGAATTTTTTTATCAGATAATATCTTAATTAAAGCGTCAGAAAAAGAACCTTTATTTTCAAAATCCACTAATATCCCTCTTGAAGGATCAATAGCTTCCTGAGCGTGCAAAAAAGGTGTTGAAATTACCGGTCTGCCACATCCTAAAGCATAAACAAGCGGTCCAGAAGTTATTTGATTAGGGTTTGTAGAAGAAGAAACATAAATATCTGAGGATTTAAGATATTTAACAATCTCTGATAAAGTCATATACTTGTTATAAAATTTAACATGATTCTGCAAATTCAATTCTTTAATTTCTTTTTCAAGTCCATTTCTATAAGCCTCTCCCTGTTCTCTTCTTACTACAGGATGTGTCTCTCCAACAATTAAATAAAGCAGATTTGGAAATTTTTTTACAACTTCAGGCAAACTCTGAATTACAGTTTCATATCCTTTCCCGGGAGCAACTAATCCAAATGAGCTTATAATTAGTCTATCTTTATATCCGATATTTTTCTTTTCTCTAATCGAAGACTCAAAAGAAACTGTTGGAATTCCGTGAGGGATAACATAAATATCATTTTTCAAATCATAATCTTTTCTTAAAATTTCTTCCCCTTTTTCAGCCATTACAATAAATGCATTTGATTTTTCAGCCATTGTTTGAACAACTTTCTTCATTTGTTCATTAGGATTCGGCAGGATTGAATGCAGAGTTATTACACAAGGTTTTTCTAGTAACTCTAAAAAAGCTATCAAATAACTCCCATTTTCACCCCCAAATATCCCAAATTCATGCTGTATTGAAACTATTTTTATTTTCCTATTAACATTAATTTTCTTTGCTGTTTCAATATAAGAATTAATATCTGCATCATTTATCTGATGTATAACTTTTTCAGGATAATTATAAATATTTACCCCGTTACGATTCATTGCAGCAATCTTAATCTTTGTATCTGGAAAAACTCTGTGTTGAACTGCATTAGAAATATCTTGATTAAATGTTGCAATACCACACTCTCTCGGAGGAATTGTTCCAAGGAATAAAATTTGAGAGTCCTCTTTTTTTACCATATTTGTCTATGTTTTTATGGGTTTTAAGGTTTGTTATTGGGGGGTTTCCTTCAAAATCTG
>CEPX01109804.1_pt1 | contig 15650 bp, 24 predicted proteins | sample 361361 | NCBI WGS metagenome assembly CEPX01 (sample SAMEA2619974, study PRJEB7988) | marine metagenome | biome: marine biome (ENVO:00000447); feature: mesopelagic zone (ENVO:00000213) & marine oxygen minimum zone (ENVO:01000065); material: "saline water (ENVO:00002010), including plankton... | reverse complement strand
GCGTCATGCTCCCGGATGCGCCCGCTCACATTGGGCGAATGATATTTATATCAATCTACGTGCTTTATGTATGACTGATATCGCCGATTCTCCGCCAGTCTGGTTAAATGGAAAAAAAAACGATGACCTTATCATCAACTTAAAAGACACCATGTTGCATATGGAAGAAGGCTCCATCAATCATACTCCCGATTATTTCAGCATCTATCAGATACCGCAATCATTCAACGGTAGTCATAAAATCGATATGTTTATGGAATTTTTAAAAGAGGTTCAACCGGATAAATCTGTTCGAAATTTTCTTCAAGAATGGATGGGGTATTGTCTCGTACCCGTAACCAAAGCAGAAACCTTTATCCTTTTTGAAGGCGAAGGCGCAAACGGCAAAAGCGTATTCCTTAACATCCTCCGCGCTTTAATAGGCAAGGACGCTGTCTCCAGTATCCCGATGACCGGCTTTGAGGATTACCAGATTGTCAATATCGTCGGTAAGCTGGTCAATATCGCCACAGAAATGGGTTCAATCGACCGCGTGGCGGAAGGGAATCTTCGCGCTATGGTCAGCGGTGAGCCAATCACAATCAATCCGAAATATGAACGCCCGTTTGAACTGGAGACGCGAGCTCGATTGGTATTCAGCACCAACAGTAGACCGAAAATCCTCGACCGTTCTAACGCAACATGGCGGCGGCTCGTGCTAGTTCCCTGGAAAATCGAAATTCAGGAGCAGCAACAAGACCGCGATTTATCCAGTAAAATTATCTCAACCGAACTCGATGGAGTATTCGCCTGGGCGATTGTCGGACTTATGAGATTGAAGAATAACGCCTGGAAATTCAATATTCCGCAAGCCTGTATCGATGAATTAAAAGAATACAAAAATGAATCCAATCCTCATCGAGTATGGCTACAAGATAACTATCAAGAAGCGCCAGGACAGCAAGTCACAGTCAGCAAAATTTACGAAGCATACAGAAAAGACATGAAAGACAGTGGATATTCTCCGCTTGCGCTCCATAATTTCGGCAAGGAAATCCGTATAATATTCAAAAACGTGATTAAAAAGCGCGAATCCGTCTACCCTAGATACTATTTTTATGAAGGATTGATGAATTTATGAGAAAATCATGTTACAAATAGTGGATTTTGTCCAGTATAAATTTGAACAAATTATGAAACAAAGGCGAATTTGCGCCTTTTGTCCTAGCTATCGTCGTAGCGATTCCTGGCTTTTTTTATTCTCTAGGACGCTGAAAGTTGTTATTGTGTATGTCTCTTAAAAGGTCCCGTCTTATGTCTTAGGGAGTTCCTTAAAAAGTTCTAAGAAATTAGAAAATTATTTTCGACTAAAATTGTTTACTCTTTAGGAGCCGCTAGAACAAGGACGCCAGGACGGATTAACAGAAAGGACTCGCATGAATCTCAAAATAAACCCCGCTTTCCAGTCGCTTCTACCTCGTCTCAGCGACGACGAGATCAGCTTGCTAAGAAGCAGTATCGAGCGTGACGGATGCCGCGACCCGCTTGTTGTGTGGCGTGGTGTTATCGTTGACGGTCATAACCGTTACGCTATCTGTCGCGATCTTGGTGTTAGTTTCGACTTTCGAGAGATGGATTTCCCCGACGACGCCTCGGCGATGGATTGGATCGACCAGAACCAGCTCGGTCGGCGCAATCTTACGCCGGACGCGTTTAAGCTGGCGTTGGGTCGAAGGTATAATCGCATGAAAAAGACACGGGGCGGGAACACATCAAAGGGACAAAATGTCTCTTTGAGCCTCGCACAAGAGCACGGTGTAAGCGATAAAACAGTAAAACGCGCTGGCAAATTCGCCGAGGAAGTAGAAGCGACTCCTGCGTTCCAGCGGGCGATACATGAAGGTGTGCCGGTAAGGAGTTTAAAAAAAGCTGTTCGTCAGGAGATTCAGGGCATGGCTACTCAGGCTCATCACGAGATGAAAGAAGCGACAAAGCACTGGTCGCCTGAGATGAAAGCATTACTTACACCGGAAATGTGTCGCCAACGTGGGGAGTTGAAGCGCCTTGTAAGCGATATCATCAAATTACCGGACGCTGCAGGATACAGAAAGCGGCATGGCTCCGAATGGGAAGCCGATTTTTTGGTCAACGTCAAAAAGGCAATAGCCTGGCTAAAGTTATTTTTAATCGCAGATAACGGGGGGAACAATGAAAGTTCTTAAACGGTTTGTAAATCATGAATGGACAAAGGCGCTCGAAAGCAATCAGCCTATAGCGCTTCCGAAATTAGCGCAAACGATTATTAATAATAGCACTGAAGAAATAAGCGGAGCTGTAAATGAACTGATATTTAATGCAGTATTAAAAATCCTCAAAGAAACCGCCAACGCTACGATAGACAACAGCGGGCAGATGGAGTTGTTCGGATTTCCTTCGGTAATCGCGATACCCAACGAAACCGGTTACGTTTATCTACGTTCTACTGCTGCTACGTATCAACAGCTAGTCGCAGGCAAAACCATTCGCGAGAAAAACGTATCTCGCGCTCAAACAAAGTTAGATTATTACCGGGGGGCACTTGAAAAGGTTCAACCTGTAATGGAAGGAACCGACCTTATTCTGGTTGATGCCCTCCAAAAAATAGCCTCTAAATAGAAAGGAGTCCTTCTAATGTACATCTCTCCCCCTGCTCTCCCTGCTCGTATCCAGCGCCGCCGCGTTAAAGGCTGGAGCGCTCCTGACGACGCTGTCTTCGTCGGTCGCCCTTCGAAGTGGGGTAACCGGTTTACCGGTCCCGCCGCCGTGCTTGAATACGAGTCATGGCTGGTGCATACCTCCGCCGGACGGCGGCACATGCACGATGCCATCCGCGAGCTGCGCGGTAAGCCGCTGATGTGCTGGTGCAGTCTCGACAAAAAATGTCATGCGGACATTTTGCTGAAGGTGGTTAATCGGTAACCGGAGAACCAACATGCCTACTCCCGACTACATCCGCTTCTCATGGACGTGCACCGACTGCACCCACGCTCGCAGCGTCAGCGCCTCTCCTGGCGCTTCGCCGTCTCAGATGACCCGTAGCGCTGCTACGCCTGGCGAACGCTTACAGGGCGTTTCAGGCATACCCGCAGGTCGGTGCGTAATCGACCCGCCTGGTCCTGACGGTTATCCGGCCTTGCCTACGCATGCCGACGGTTCCCTGTCGGGTTGCAACCGGCACTGCCGGGTTTACGTCTCGCGCCCTAAGCAAATCAACGCCTATTATTTTAACCGTATAATGAGGATGAGGTGATGAACCCTGAAAAACTTGGAGATAACCCATGACCACAACAGAAACTTTAGGCTGGTCCCTTATTAGGGAATCCGGCTGCAGTCTGCTCAATGCCCCCATCGATGACCGGTTGGAATCTTTGAGCGGACAACACATGATGCCGATAGGTATTCATAACCTTCAGCAGTCGAACTGGACTGAGAAGTCTGGGCAGGGAGGATTGAATAGACTGTTCGGTGAGGAACTGACAGGCTCTGACCTTGAACGGTGGAATGAGATTGGAGAGAATTTTACTCAAATACTCCTTGCTGCAGGTTTCAACTTCCTCGGCATGAATTCCTCTGTCTATAACCGTATGCCGTTTATTCACTGTTTCCATGTTCAACCCAAAACGGGCTTGCCGCCGGTGTATGATTGGGAAAAAATGTTCACTGATGAATGGATGTTCGACATTGTGGAACGTGAAGTGATTGAAAAAGCTCACCAGTTCGAAAACAATCCATTATGTATCGGAGCATATTTGGGCAATGAAGTGTTTTGGAACCTTCGTAAGCATGATCTGACAGAGGCACAATTCCGGAGTATCCATACCAGATATGTTGAAGCATTGACTGGCGCGATTTCAATACATGCCCCTCACTGGCTGGTGTTTTCGAACAAATACGCCGCGAACTCATTGATTGAACACTCCTGGGATTGGATGAGTAAAACCGTGATGGTCGATTTGTGGCAGGAAAATATCGATCTCGGCGTTGATGTGATTTGTGTGAATTATTACCCGGCAAATGAATTCTATGCAAAGCAGATCGGGCCGTCCCTTGCCAGCATAGAGTTCTCACTAGAAAGCAGAACCGGCAAATTTATTCCTGTAATGCTTTCAGAAACAGGGGCGCAAGCAAACGATCACGAACGGGCCAGGTTGAGCGGAGAGTCGGGTCTTTGGAAAAGGTATACTTCTCATCAGTATCCGCAGGTCAGTAGCCAGTTGGATCGAGGAAAGAGGATGGAAACTATCATTAAGGGGATTGTCGAGGCTGGTGGCCTCGGCTACAGCATTCATGCTGCCTGTGACCACGGACCTGAGTATGCCAAGTGGTGGCAATGGTGGCAGAAATACAATCAATACTCGAATTGGGGGATTTACGACCCGTGGAAAGATGAGATTTATGAAGAATATATTGAATACCTTACCTCTGTTCATGGGGCTGCTGTGATCCAGCGGGAGGCCCAGACGGGACTAAAACTGTGGAGATATGAATCCTGGCAGCATGTTCTGGATAAGACAGTGGAATAAACTACAAGGATTTTGAGAGAAAGGAAAAATTATGAAAAATAAAATCATTTCGGATTATGACAGAAAACGACAAGCAGGACAAATAAGCAAAGATGATTTAGAACATTTAAAGTCTTCCGAAGGTAAATCATTGATTAAAATTTGTGAGTTCATTGCAAAAGAACAAGACGATCCAATTAGGCAAGCAGAAATTTTCTCTGCTTTGATTGTGAATTATTATTATAGAAAACAACTTGATAAACATGACTATCTAAAAAATTAAAAGGATTCCCCCGATGCCTGACAAATGCCCGGTGTGCGGAGCACCGATGCTGGAAGAATATGACGATGAAGTATTCGGCCATATGATTTTATTTGACTGTTCCGCTACAGATGACGGTTACGAATATGCCTCTAATGTAAAAACAGGAATCCATAATCCATGCCCCAACGCTCACCGTATAGCTCTCCGCTACCGCAGGATGTGGGAGCGGTTGAAAGAGGATTATGGACCAGCATATTTGGTTCATTCAGAAGACAGGCCGAATTTGGAACAGAGGATGACCCAAATCGAACAGGAGATAAATAATGAAAAATCCACCTGATAAATGTTTAATCTGTGGTGAAAGTAAACTAGAGATTATTCCTGACGATGTATTACAAGTTATCCTCTCCCTCATCGAACCCCTGGAGCAGCTGATTGAGAAACTGGAAAAAAGAACAGAAATATTAATGGATGTTGACGACCAACAGGCACGTAAAATAAGCATTCTCGAAGGGTCATGGCCATCCTCCCCTGCTCCAACGGTTGCTGAATCGGCTGATGAGATCATAGCTGTATTAGATCGGCTTTCAAGATGCCGAGTCGATACTTATACTCAAAGCCATGCTTACAGTCATCTAGTTACTAAGAAACAGTTCAATCGTTTACATCGCGCCGCCTCCCGCTTGCTCAAGGCGCATGGGGTTGAAGACAAGGGGGAATAATGCATCTTATAGAGAAAACATTGTTTGATACAGTAGACAAGGTTACGCTTGCGCTGGAGCGATTGCAAGAAAGGAGTTATATATGTCGAATAATTACTTAGATTTTCTTAATACGAAAACAATTGTATCTCAGCCTACAGGTAAAGACATTTCAGATAACGACATCAATCCTATTCTTTATGATTTTCAGCGCGCAGTTGTTCGTTGGGCTATTCGCATAGGTCGTGCTGCGATATTTGAGGATTGCGGATTAGGTAAAACGATTCAACAAATTGAATGGGCGCGGATTGTTGGTGGGCGTGTTCTTGTTGTGGCTCCGCTTTCTGTTGCAGAACAGACGATTACGGAAGCATCTGAAAAGCTTAATCTATCTATTCCGTATGTGACAACCCCCGCCGATATTAATAGCAAAAACATTGTAATTACAAATTACGAGCGAATCCGCTCATTTATTGAACATGCAGATATGTTTAAAGGCATTGTGCTTGATGAATCCAGTATTTTAAAATCTATCGATGGAAAGACACGCCGGATTCTTATTGATGGATTTAAAGGTGTTCCGTGGAAATTATGCTGCACTGCGACACCCTGCCCGAACGATATTGCTGAACTGGCCAATCATTCCGCATTTCTCGAGGTTATGACCCGCGAACAAATGCTGGCAGCTTTTTTTGTCCATGATCAAGACGGATGGCGCATTCGAGGACATGCCTATCAACCGTTTTATAAATGGATGGCAACATGGGCAATGGCAATAAAACGCCCAGATGATCTTAATTTTGATGGGACTAACTTTGAGTTACCTGCATTAAATATTCATGATCGTGTCGTTGCAACTAACTGGCGACGTTCTGGCGAACTTTTTCCCGGCGCTATGAAGGGAATAACTGATCGTGCATTGGTTCGTCGGACTAGCATTTCAGATCGAGTTAAGCATGCCGCTAAAATTGCCAACGAGACGGATAGTCAAGTAATTGTTTGGTGCGGATTGAACGACGAATCAGATATGGTTACACAACTCATTCCTGACGCTGTTCAGATTGCCGGCTCTGATGATCCAGGAACAAAACACGCACGAATTATCGGATTTAAACAAGGGCAATACCGAGTGCTTGTTACAAAGCCTAAAATAGCAGGCTTTGGTTTGAACTTTCAGAACGCTAACAAAATGATTTTTGTCGGACTATCAGATTCATACGAAAGTTATTATCAATGCATCCGTCGCTCCTGGCGATTCGGACAAAAGCAACCTGTTGATGTTTACGTTGTCGTGACTGATCATGAGACAGAAATTGTTAATAATGTACGTCGAAAAGAATTACAGGCAGAGGCCATGTCATCATCAATTATATCAGCTGCGCGTAAATATGAAATGGAGGAACTAGGGAAAATGCAAAAAACAAACAACAAGACCATTAATTGTGAAACATACACTGGCAAAGGTTGGGAAATCAGGCTGGGTGATTGCGTAGAAGAAATTCAGAAACTTGATGAAAGGTCAATTGATTTTTCAGTTTTTTCCCCACCTTTTCTATCGCTATATCAATATTCAGAAACATCACGCGATATGGGCAACAGCGCATCCCGCACATCATTTTTCAAGCATTTCCAATATCTTATTAACGGACTTTTACATGCAGTAAAACCTGGTCGAATCGTTGCCGTGCATTGCGCTCAGGTTCCAACTACCCTAGTCAATGAAGGCGTTATCGGCATGACGGATTTTCGAGGAGATATGATTCGTGAATTTGTCTCCAGCGGATTCATTTATCACGGCGAAGTGTGTATTGATAAATGTCCTCAAGCGCAGGCTATTCGTACCAAAGCGAAAGGATTGATGTTTGCGCAGCTTCGCAAAGATTCGTCATGGTCACGTCCGGGACTCGCTGATTATATTCTCGCATTTCGAAAGCCAGGTGAAAACACTGTTCCGATTCATCCTGATATTACCAATGACCAATGGATTGAATGGGCGCGTCCGATATGGTATGGAATCCGAGAAAGCAACACACTCAATAAAGCAGAAGCGCGTGACGATAAAGACGATAAGCACATATGCCCACTCCAGCTTGAGACTGTCGAACGATGTATTCGGTTATGGAGTAATCCCGGAGAACTTGTTTTAAGTCCATTCGCCGGTATTGGCTCTGAAATTTATCAAGCTGTCAAACTAGGTCGTCGTGGTATTGGATTCGAGCTTAAAGAGCTATACGCTAAAACCGCTGCCAAAAATTGCAGTCGTGCAGAATTTGAAAAGAAACGACCCGAGATGTTTAATGATTCATATTAACGCACCACAACCAACAGCGAAAAATATTTATGCTGGGAAATGCCCTGATTGTAAAAAACGCACTCGATATCTTGCTTTCTTCACACCCTGGTATGGCTGGGATTCAACCTGTATTAAATGTGGCCGTAATTGGATAGATAATGAATGGATGCCACTCACTTTCGAGCCTCAAAGCAGACAAAAATCCGTTGCCAGAGCTAAAAAGTTGTGGAGAAAATTACCTCCGCGATCTGAGAATCATTATGGGGATTCTCCATGCTAACCATCCACCAGGGCGATGTGCTTGAAAAGCTCCGTGAACTGCCGGATGAGCAATTTCATTGTGATGTGATAGAGATGAACCCTGAGTATGTTGAGATAATGATAAAGCGATTCTATAACGATAATCCGATGTTCGGAAAGGTAAAGGTTCTCAAATGATAGAATACCGTTACCGCTGCCGCACCTGCGGGACTGTCCACGAGCTCCCGCCGTCGAAGGTCTTCGCCGAGGCGGATAAGTTCGACCCGATAGGTTTATTTCATAAAATTCTTAAGGGTCATACGATGCAAGGCCTGTTCGACTTTTGTAACCAGTGCGAGACAACTGGCGACCAGATAATAGGCTTATGTGATTTGATAGGTTATCGCACTACCAGCCGCGAGTTCGACGCCGAGATAGTCGAAAAGGCGAAACGTCCAGGGAGGAAGCGATGCTAATCCAACTCTCCAAAAACTTCACCGTCGCTGAGTTTGCCTGCCCGTGCTGCGGCGGGTTTTTCGGTATCGACCGCGAGTTTATTACGCGTTTGCAACGGTTCCGCGATTGGGTCGGACGACCTATTCGCATTAACCAGGGCGGCGGCACACGGTGTCATGCACTGCATACGGCGATTTATGCTGAACGAAACGAATCCATATACTGGAATTCATTACACATCATTTTCAATCCATTGGTCATTGGTAATATCAGGCAACCAGCAGGGCTTGACTATCCCGCCGCAGCTGACATCAGCAACGTCGACGGCACGCCGTTTACGGAGCATGAGCTTGATAAGATGCGCGACCTGTTTACGGATCTCGGCGTTAGTAAGGATGAAACAGGCAAAGCCTGGTGGTGTCACGTCGGATATCAGAAGGATGCGGAGTTCAAAGAGTGGTCGTATTAACTTTTTTCAATTTCTTTGAAAAAACAGCTTGACATCTGTTATCCTTTGTTATATGCTGTATTTAGAAGGTAACGGAACTATTAACAAAGGAGATTCAGATGAGAAACAAGGAAATTATCAAAACCATCAGGCAGATGCTAAAGGATTGGGATAATGCTACAGAAGAACAGCGCGTCGAGTCCTTGCGTAAAGCGAGGGCTACATCATGAAACTAACAATCAACCATCAGCCCCATCACGCCGCTTTCGTCCTTGAGGACGGCGTATCTCGCCCGACGCTCTTAGTCAACGGCGACCCGGTCGCTCCGACCGAGCTCGCCAAACAGCGTCATGAATTTTCTGAAGTCACCGTACGCGATAAGGTGCTGTTGAAAGCGGGAGGGTATAAGAAATGAAATCCTGCACAATAGAAGATGTAATGTCATGGGATCCATGTGAGGCCGACTATCCCGAATCACGTATTCAGGAGCTTTTCGGAAAAAAAGAAATTTTGACTGCAGTACAAATTCTTGAATTGAATATCCCGATTGTAGACCAGTTTTGGGCCGTATTACGCTCAGAATTAATCGAAGAATCGATTCTTCATGGGTTCGCCTGCTGGTGTGCAGAGCAAAGTTTGCAGGCTGAACGTGCAGCAGGACGTGATCCCGATCCTCGTAGTTGGGCAGCAATCGAAGCAAAGCGAAAATGGTTAGCCAGTGAGATAAACGATGACGAATTGAGCGCAGCCTGGAACGCAGCCAGGAACGCAGCCAGGAGCGCAGCCGAGAGCGCAGCCGAGAACGCAGCCAGGAGCGCAGCCAGCTGGAACGCAGCCAGGAACGCAGCCAGGAGCGCAGCCGAGAACGCAGCCTGGAGCGCAGCCTGGAACGCAGCCAGGAACGTAGCCAGGAGCGCAGCCAGGAACGTAGCCAGGAGCGCAGCCTGGAACGCAGCCGAGAACGTAGCCAGGAGCGCAGCCAGGAGCGCAGCCTGGAACGCAGCCGAGAGCGCAGCCGAGAACGCAGCCAGAAGCGCAGCCGAGAGCGCAGCCTGGAGCGCAGCCAGGAGCGCAGCCAGGGAAGCTCAACGAAAACAGCTTATTATGATGTTAAAGGAATCATCATGACAGAATCCTACCATCAGTCATCGCTCGAAACCTATCGATCATGCCCTCAGCGTTACGTTTACTCCCGCATACGGCGCGAACCGCCGTCGTTTAAATCTGCGGCGGCTCATGCGGGAAATACCGCTCATGCGGTGCTGGCTCACCTCCACGAAACCGGCGAAGTGCTCGATTACGTCAATACATGGAATCGGCTCGAAAACGAGCCAGACCGCGTATGGGGCATCAAGCTGCCGGTATACATCGAGGATGGCAAGCCCGGCCTGCCGGAATATCTCGCCAAGTTCAATGCGTGGTTTACGCCGTTTCTCAAGCATCCTGCGTCACAACCTACCGATATTATTGGCATCGAGCTGCCGTTTGAATTCGAGTGGACTACGAAGCGCGCCAAGTCGCCGTATCGGTTCAAAGGCACGATGGACCTCGTATACCGCGAGGTCACCGACACCAGCACACGCCTTGTTATCCGCGACTACAAGACCGGTAACAGCATCGACAGCGACGCTACTTTTATGCGGAAGATCCAAGCGCCTCTTTACGCGTGGGGTTTATCTTCCATCCTCCGCCATCTCGCCGGTATTGATATAGCGTTCGAGATATTCTCAACCGCCGACCTTGTGCCATACCAGAAAAAAACGACGCGCAAAGTTCCACGCCCTAACGCCGCGTGGTGGCGATGGTCACAGGAACGCCTCGACCCGCTCGCATTCTCTGCAGGCGAGCATCGCGGTCCTGGCGTGTATCGGTACACCTTGACGCCTGAATACCTGCGATACTGGCGTCGTATCATCCTCTCTATCGCCGCGTCTATCCGTCGGCGTGAGTTCTATCCGTCGCCGAATATGTACGGCTGCGAACGATGCGAATATTTAGAGCAGTGTAATACGCTTTGGACCTCGGCGTCTGAAGTGTCCGACAATACCAAACGTCAACGGCTGCAGGATTTCGGCATTGACACGCCAGTATCCATTTAGCCACAGACAGAAAGGATTAAGTCATGAGTGAATTTCTACCGAAGGATTACAAGGAGCCCGTCGAGCCTGGATATCTCAAGTTAAAAGCTGGCGAGAATCGTATCCGCGCTATATCGCCCGGCAACGGTTCGCCTGCGCTTATCGAAGGCTGGAGGTTGTTTTACGAGGATGCGGAAGGTAAGCACGTTATCCGGTGGCGTACTAATGACGACACGCCGGATATCGACGGTGTACCTACCGGGAAGCGCCGTCACTTCTGGGCGTTTTGGGTCTGGAGTTACGACGATGAATGCGTACATATTATGGAGATATCGCAAAAGACCATTCGCACGGCGATAGAAAACCTTGTAGTCTCTAACGATTGGGGTCTTCCGTTCGCTTACGATATTATCGTTACAAAGACCGGTGACGGGTTCGATACGGATTATAGCGTGATGCCTTCGCCGAAGAAAAAGGTCGATGCAGGTATTACGAAAAAGATGGCGGCGCTCGGCAGCGTCGACCTCAACGAACTCTACCGCAACGGCAACCCGTATAACCCCGAAGCTGACGCGGAGGATACGCCGGTTGATTTATCAAACACCGATTCCGACGTTGTGACCGAAGCCGATAACCCTGATAAGGTACCGTTTTAATGGCAGATTGCTTTACTGTTCTAGCCTGCGACCCCGAAGTCCGCCGACCCGCTTTCGCGGTGATGGCGGTTTCGGGTAAGCGGCTGACGCTGGAGCGCTGGTGGCGCGAGGTAAATATCACTACCAAAAAATCCAATTTCTGGTTGAAATACGAACCTATTACTGACCATAACATCACACTTGCATCAGTAATACATGAATTATCGAGCGAGCCAGTCATCTTCGCCTGCGAAGGTCAATACATCGCACCGTATGCTCTGCAATCCCGCCAGGGTCAGGAGAATATACGCGGCATTATGTCGCTGATACGCTTCCACGGCAGGCTGCAACAGGTAGCACTGACCGCAGGCGCTACGCTGTTCGACCCTGACGGCGTCGCTCCGTTTCGGTGGATGCCTGCGATGCTAGGCTATCGTGGCAAACGACTGCCCCGGAGCTCGACCATCCAGCGTGACAGTGTCGAAATGGCAAACAGGTTTATCTCGGTCTACGCCGAAGGTAACCACGAGCCTATCACCGACCACAACATCGCGGCGGCGATATGTATTTCGGTGTATGCAGCTAATCGATGGCAGGCTTCGAAGGAACTAAAAAAATCATGAGTGCAACGTATTCTTTTGTATGCGATGACTGCAGGGTTTCAATGTGGGTTGGACAAGGTAACTCTTTTTACGACTACCCCGGTATATTTGAATTTCTTACAAAACATCTCGATCATAAAATACGCTTTCGTAATGATTTGGTCGATGATGAAACTATTTACGACTACAAAGAGATTCGAATGAATCATGAAGGTGAATTGATTTGATTCGCTTCCTCTACCAGCTCGCCCGCATCATGAACGACTTGACGGCGTTATCCTCCGGCTCGTCTGTAAAGATAGCGCGTCGCCTGAAAAACAAAGTCGTCGGGCGTTTGATAGGGAAATCGGGGATATGGAAATAATAACTATCTGGATTGTCGAATGTAACGAATGGTATGAAGGTGGAAGCAAATCGCTTGAGGGTTTTATTTCTGAATCGCAGGCGAGAGTTAAGATAAATCAAATGACGTTAAATGATGATTGGGTTGATGGAGATATAGAAAAGTGGGATTCTAAAACACTTATAGCCCGATGGCACTGTAATGAAAAACAAGAAGATATCGAACTCCATCAACTTAATATTTTATGAAAAACATAACCGCCTTCTCCTGTGTCGACGTATCGTTTATCGTTGCGTCACAACCGCGACCGGCCTTGACGGCCAGTTCGCATAAACCTGCAGCAGGAGTCTTGTATGACTTGTAGCTCGTTCTATAGGGTAATATGTTGAAAAATTGAAACTTAGAGAAGGCGGTTGAGGATATGTTCTCCGACAAGCACTGCGAAATCCCGACGTGCAGCACCGATATGTTTCTCGATTACGCGCACGACTTCATCGCCGACCTCGGCAAATACGTCTGTGAGGAATGTTGCGCGGCACTTATAAATAATGAAATGTGCGACCGGTGTTTCGAGCCGATGATAGACGGCAGATGCACCGGCAAGGATTGTTTAAATGGTTAATACCAGGGCTGCGGATCTACGTCTTAACGCGCTACTCCTTCGCGCACCGCGCCACTCCCACGGCGCATGGTTCCATTTTTTCTACCTTCTACCGTCCACTACCCAAGACGCCGCGGTCCTGGTTTAAGAAAGGCGTGACATGAAAAACCTCCCCGGCTGGTCATTCGTTTCCGATGGCGTGTATATCGAGTTTTATAATCAATACAACCAGCTGCAGATGATATGCCGGAAGGAATATATAGCAGTGTCATTCAAGGAAATTATGACGGTAATCCTGAAAGGGTTGAAGTGAAAATAGCTATCGCATTAACTTGCTATAACCAATGGGAATATACAAGGCGTGGCCTTGATAGCCTAATACAAAGCGTTCAGGATACTAAACATAATATTGAGATGTGGTTACTTGATGACGCAAGCACAGATGAAACGCAGCGGGAAGTAAAAAAATATCTTCCGAAAATCAGGTATTATAGAACGCCGAAACAATCCGGATTGACCACACTGTGGAATGTCGCATATCAACTTACCGGAGGGAATGAGTATATTGCTATTTGTAATAATGATTTACTTTTCCCTGCTGGCTGGATTGATAAAGTAATCAGCGCAATGGGAGACCATCACGATTGGGCAGGACCGATAACCAACGCACCAGGTCATTGTATATACCAAAACATACGGAACTACGTATCAAAATTTACGGTAAGCGAAACACCTGTTGATATTGCTAAAGCAAACGATCAGATTTTACACAATCAATCTTTTTGCGCACCATATGTCAATGGATTTTGCATGGTGTTTCGACGTGAATTTTTGGTAACAAATCGGTTGCCCGGCAACAAACCATTCGATGAAAAAAACTTCCCGCTTATGGGTAACGAAGATGAGTTTTTACGCAGAACGCAAGAATCCCCGCTTATTGTCTCAAATGTTTACATCTTTCATTATAAAGCCGTATCCGTCAATAAAACTGAATACAATAATCAATTCTATCGTGCGAAACCTCGCGTAACGGTCGTTATCCCTTCTCGTCCTGGAGAATCTATAACCAATACAATAGATTCATTAGACAGACAAACATTCAAAGATTTTCAAGTTATGCATATTATTGATCGTGATAGAAGTGCTAACATTGCCCGCAATCGAGGCTTTAAATCTGTCGATACCGAACTGACATTATTTTCCGATTCGGATATTGAATGGTCACCGCTGGCGCTGGCAACCATGATAGAAACACTCGACAACCATCCCGACGCAGCATACGTCTACGGTGCATACTTAAAAGACGGAAAAACATATTGCACCGAGAAGTTTGACGCCGACCTGCTTAAAAAAAAGAATTACATCTCGACCATGTCATTGATTCGAACCGATGCATTCCCCGGTTTTGATGAGTCTGTTCAACGGCTACAAGATTGGGACGTATGGTTGACAATGCTAGAGCAAAACAAAACAGGAATACAGTGCGAGTCGATTATTTTCACTACGCATCCCCACCCTGGTATATCTCAAGGTGAAAGTATGTCATGGGCTAAAGCAGAAAGCATCGTTAAAACAAAGCATGGACTATTCTAAAAGGAAAAATTCTATGCCGATACGACGGACTAATGAAAACCTTAATACAGCAGTTTACTTTGATTCAATCTGGAAAGAACGACAACAACAATACGATAAAGTCCGTCTCTATGAACTCGGTCGGCATATTCGCCCCAACGCACGGATTGTAGATATCGGTGCTGGCGTATGCGGAGTCGCAGAATGGTATTATTTATACCGACCTATTGTCAATGTGGAATGGTTTGCAATCGATTTTTCTCCGGAAGCAAGAAACCAAACGCTTAAGAAATGTCCTGTATTTAATTATATTTTAAGCGATGCTCGTTATGTTCCTCTTCCTTCTGATTGGTTTGATGTTGTCATTGCTGGCGAACTTATTGAACACATGGAACGCCCGTCTGAATTGGTCACTGAACTTGTACGACTCACAAAACCCGGTGGATACATCACGATTTCTTCCGTAAGGCATGATTGTTCTGCTGCACAAAAATACCCCTATCCGGAACATATATGGGCGTTTAATGGAGAAGACCTTGAAAAACTTTTTATTCCTTATGGAAAACCAAAAATCGAGATTGTAGGAAATTACTGGTTTGTAGATTTGCAGGTGCAAAAATGAACCCATGAATATTGCACATAACAGGAGAGTCTATGCGTTACTGGAAATCATTATTGCCATCAATCCCTACAGATATTCGCGTCTCGATCATCGTCGTCACCTATCGCAATGTTCCCGCGATTTCCGGGATACTGCACTGTATCGAAAATCAGACATATCGCAATCATGAAACCATCGTCGTGCATGACGGACCGGATGAGCATACATCTCGATTCGTGAACGGTTTTCCTGCCGAGATGATCCGCTATTACGAGACTCCGGAGCGGAAGAATAT